>Ga0123353_10010268_pt1 | contig 13033 bp, 14 predicted proteins | sample TergutLab28metaG_3_FD_92763 | JGI IMG/M metagenome (GOLD analysis project Ga0123353, IMG submission 92763) | Labiotermes labralis P3 segment gut microbial communities from Petit-Saut dam, French Guiana - Lab288 P3 | ecosystem: Host-associated > Arthropoda: Insects > Digestive system > Gut ...
ATTATTCTTCTTATGAATTACAATCGCCCTGCGTAAATCATTTGATACCGGTAATGCCATTCGTAATCACCTCCTAGTGATTACAGCCTACATGATAGTCTATGATAAGTCAATATGCTATAGCAGTTAAAAATCCGTCAATCCCGCCTAATACTATGCTCAATAGTTCTGCTAGTCCGCGTATCTTGTAGGATTGGCTGTTTTCATCGCTGTAGTCGCCGCTGTTGCCGTCTTCCGTGTCGCGGCTATATTCCGGTCGCGGCGCTTCATCTTCTTCTGCGGGCGCGACAAACGGCGTAATTGCGATTGGCTCGGCCGCTTTTACTGCTTCAGCAGGCGTTGCGACGGTGATTTCAGATGATAACGGCGTTATGTTTGATATGTCGGTAGCCTTGCTTAAATCGACTTCCGGCGTTTCAACTAATGCCGATAAAGCGCCTGTCTCGGGATCCGCGGCGTCTTTAACCTCATCAGGCGTAATATTACGCTCAGAATACGTGCTCTGTACGCTGTCTTTACGCTCAGAGTACGTGCTCTGTACGCTGTCATTACGCTCGGAATACGCAGTCTGTACGCTAGTCTTCGGCGTCGTTTTGCGTTTAGTTTTGCGCGTAGATCTGCGCTTGGTAGCTTCATTGGTGGATTTTGTTGCATTGATAGTCTTTACAGTCATATTTTAACTCCTACATAGCCAAGATGTATTTGTTGATTGCTCCGGTGTTAATGCTTTGTCGCCGCGTTCGGTTAATATGCGATTGATTTCAGATAGCGGTATTTTGATCACGCCCCACTTTTTACATTGGATAAAATGTATTTTCTTATGCCCCCCTGTTTTTAAGGATTAAAAAGAGGTGTTTAATGAACAAGAAAATGTATCAAGTTATTTTTTATAAGGACAAAAACGGCGAAAAGCCGATGAAGAAATATATCCGTGCGTTGGAAAAGAGTCCGGATGACGACAAGCGAGCCTTAGCGGCTAAGATAAATCGACACATTGATTATCTGGCTGAAATGGGATTAAGTGATCGCAGGCCTAAAATGGCTAAAGTCCGCGGGGAGATTTGGGAGTTACGCCCTCAACCTGATAGAATACTATTTGCGGCTTGGTATGATAATAAATTTATTCTGTTGCATCACTTCCGTAAAGACACGGATTTAATCCCGGAGTCTGAGAAGAAGCAGGCCGAAAGAAACCTAAAGGACTTCAAAGATAGATTTGGAGGTGTTCACAGATGAATAAGGCAGACGTACTATTACCGGAAGACGAATGGCAGGCGATACGAAAAGAAATATTCAGCCCTGAAGAACTCGCAGCGAGTGAAAAATGGGTTGCTAGGGTAATTCGCGCTGAAAAGGCCGCAGACGCGCGCAAGTTGGCCAAACAAAAAGCACTTGCTAAAACCAAAGCTAAGACAGTTGTTGTTAAAGCTGTCGCATCTAAGTCTAAAGCCAATAACAACAGTAACGGCAATGGTAAAACAACAGCTAAAATCAGCGCATCGCGCAGCGTAAAGAAAACCTTAGCGCGCGCATAGCTCATTCACGGTAATTAAAGCGTTCAAAGGTCGGATTATAGAAGTAATCCGACCTTTGCTTTTATCTATCTCTTTAACCGATCCGCAGGACTAAATTTATGATGCTGCCTTACTGCTTCTTCGCTATCTACAGTAGCGGCATATCGGCGCGTCATGTCAAGCGTAGAGTGTCCCAATAAACTTTGCACATGGAATAGGTTAGCTCCATTACGGATTGATGCTGTAGCAAAACTATGTCGCAATGTATGCGGTCCGAGTTTCACGCCGGTTATTCCTGCGCAACGCATCAAATCACTGATAATCTGCGAGATATTACCGGGTGACATTTGCGCTCTATTTTCTACTTTCTGCGTTACAAATAACCATGGCAAATTATCTGTGCGTCGATATAGGTAAGACAATAATACCTTTTTAGTCACATCTCCAATAGCAATATATCGCTCGCGTGCGCCCTTGCCCATAATCTTAATTGCTCCGCGTTTTAGGTCTATATCTTCGAGTTTGATGTTAGATAGCTCGCTGCGCCGTAGTCCTGAATCGTATATGAGCATTACAAGCGCTTTATCTCTCGCACCGCGGAAGTAATCAGTGCAAAACGACATTATACGTTGCACTTGATCACCGGTAAGCGGCTTTATAACTGTCTTTGGTGTAGGCGGCGTTTTAAGTCCGTCAAATGGAGACGTTTGGATGATCCCCCGGTGTGGATCTCGCATCCAGTTAAACCACGCTCTAACATGGCGGAAATATGTTCCTACAGACACACCGTTGCAAGTTCTCTTTCTGTGGATTATGTAAGCGACAATATGCTGCTCCATAACCTCATCCGGGTATGTCACCCCTTGAGAATTCATGAATCTTATAAAATGTGTAAGTAGATTGCGATACGAGCTAATCGTATTAGGCGAATACCCATTAGCGTCTGAAATATTTAGAAAGGCATCCATTCTGCCCCATAAATCGACATCTCCAATAATACGCTTGAGCGGACTAATCAGTTGGTTTCTAGTTATTCGTTGTTGTGCGTAATTTCTTTGTCCAATCAGTTGGTTTCTAACCACGTTTTTTATAGCCTGCAAGCTACTTTTGTGCCTAAAATGAGCCGCCCGGGACTCGAACCCGAAACCTACTGATTAAGAGTCAGTTGCTCTGCCAATTGAGCTAGCGGCCCAAACGAATAGCTAGTTTAGCAAAGAATACCCCTCTTGACAACTTGCGTTTGCCGCTTGTCATTCGTTGTGCTTATCTCATCATAGACTTAGTAGTGTCCAGTTATATCATTTGTGTATCTTCAATTCAAAATTGTCAACTGTAAGCTCTTAGACATATAATCTATTTTTAAGTAAAATGTATTGGATAAGTCAAATGAAAAATTATTACGAAGTACTTGGCGTCTCCGATGACGCTTCACCTAATGAGATTAAAGACGCTTTTCGCAAACTTGCATTCAAATACCATCCTGATAAGAACCCTGGCGACGAGAAAGAAGCCGAGCTGAAATTTAAGGAAATTAACGAAGCATATGCAGTACTTGGCGATCCAGATAAGCGGCATCAATATGACTTATCCGGCAAAGGGTCTTTGGGGACCGGTTTCGGCAATTACAACCAGTCAGATATTTTCCGCGACAGCTTTGGTAATCAGGCAGTATATACTGACATTGCCGCTATGTTCCGCCAAGCAGGGCTGCGATTTGATGATGATTTCCTAAACAGCACCTTTTTCAATGGGCAACACGTAGTATTCAAGACTTATTATTCCAATAGCGCCAGCTGTCATCAGGATGGCAATACACCAGCGCAGGCAACAGCCGTAGCCTTTGGCTCCGGACTCGGCGGCAAAATGGCGCGGTTTTTTATTAAAAAACTCTTCGGTGTAAATCTTGATCCGCCAAAAAATCTTGACACTCAGACTGAAATCCGCTTAAAAGCAAAAGAGGCTGAAATTGGCGTTGAAAAAGAGGTGACAATAAAACAAGAGAAAGAAAGGAAAAAACTAATGGTAAAAATCCCTGCCGCCACTACTTCCGGCACGCGTATCCGCCTCAAGGGAATGGGAAAGCAAGAAGGCGACCGCTGCGGAGATATGTATGTCATAGTAAGAGTGTTCTAGGTAGCCTCTACCGAATAAAACGCCGAACATACTTTGTAGGTTTTAGACGGGAAACCATGGTTAGTTTTGCCCTTGTTCAAACAGGGTGTTGACAACTTGTTGTCTCTGTTTCATACCTATACCCTGACTCTGTCCACTATCTCCTCAGCCAAGGCGGCACAGAACAATGACTTGATGCGCAGACGTCCGGCCTACCAAGCTTGATAAGATCTAATAGTTGTAAATACTCCGCTCAGTGCTTGATCAAAACTTCTCTATAGGCTACGACAATCCAGCAGAACATGCTTTCCTAGCCGTGAGGCATTGTCACACACTGTGCCAAAAACACTGCTCTTTATTGCGGCCATTCAAATTCTATGCATCGCAATATGTGCAGATATTTATTGAAAACATTATCTAAATCTAAACTGCAGAATAAATATTCGCGCCGTAAATTATGCTGGATCTAATCCTGTTACCATACGTGCTAGCTCCCAGCTATACTCATACAGATGCATGCCCTTTGACATAGCGATTATTTCGCCGTCATCCACGCCGATTTCCTGAGCCATATATTCTTTTAGTAATTGCATAGCCGCTAAATTGGACGGAAACCCAGCCCATAAATCCCATGATCGAAAATATGCTATGAAATGCAATTTACCATAGCGCACACGCGTGTCTATGCCTCGCAGGCATGGCGGGTCAGGTAGGTATATTGATTCACCATCGCCTACTGTCATATACGCCTGATTCGTATTAAATCCATTTTCCTTATACATTTTAATCACTTCAGCAATTTGCGGTTCCAAGTACTGTCCATATGTATATTGTTCGCCGTCAGCGCGGTGCGCCGTCATCAGATACGGCAAATAGTTTTCAATATATTCCATGGTCGTGGGTGCAGGTATACCTGCCGGCACGTCCGGTGTGAGAGGACGTGTGCCAGGTGCTTTAATTTTGACCATCACCAAATCCAATTCCCTGCGTCGCTGCTCTGCATAGCTGCCGCGCTCAATTTTATACTCATAGCCTTCCTTTAGAGTTTTGCGCAGGCAAAGAAACCACCCTTCTGAAAGATCGCGAGCTTCAATAATAGATATATTCACACTTCACTCCAAGGAATTTGTATTAAGCCATAATTTTCACAGGCATTAACATAGTTAACGACGGAAAACCTCTAAAAAGCGATCCTGATATTCTTCGAACAGTCCCCAGCGCTCCAGTTCCGACTGTAATTCACGCGGCTCAATGAGACCATCTTTCAGACTGTGAAACATAGTCTCAATATTCGCGCGCGCTCCTGTGGGAATACCGTCTACTACTCCTAATAACCCTCTCGCCCGAAGCTCTTTGATATTCCAATTAGCAGAAGCTCTAGTTATCTCAAAGATGAATTTCATCAATGCCACATCCCACAGCGTATCATCTCCGCGTATAACTGCCGCTAGAGGATCATTGCGCTCATCGATTTCGGCATTAATTCTATCTATTACCTTATCAATGGAATCAGAGACAACATCGGTGTTGAGATGCTCATTGCGATATGTATAATAGACGCCAGGAGCATCAGGCCCATGCACTTCAATAAGCTTACTAAAGTAACGCCGCGCGTCAACTGAAAAGCCATCAAGGCGCGACAAGTAATACGGCGTCACGATATGCGGGCGATTGGCAATGACACGTCCGGTGCGCACAACAGTCTCGCCGATCTCCTGCTCAGCATATGCAGGATGACTGAGTATGTAATAGCTGATATTAGTCACACCAAAAGTTGCCAACGCCTGCCGCGGACGTCGCAGCACTGTGGTGTGCCCAATAGCATTGAGCAGCCTATCCTCTTCGTTCATAACTGCACGCGCCGCGCCTACTTTATACGGCGCAACTCCTGTTTGAACTCATTCAATAGCTTCAAATACTGGTCATCCATTTGGGCTACGGTACGACGCCATTCGTCTTGAAATTGTGGTAAAGTTTCTACCTTTATTCCCAAATCCGTTGTTTCAGCGCTTGTTCCAAGCTGCTTTTTTACAGCTTGCTTAAGCCTAGTTTCAAACTGCTGTTTGAGCATTTCATAAGCCTGTTTGCGCTGGTCTGCCCCTTGATCAGTGTAATGCTCTAATATATGCTTTGCCTGATCAAGTATCTTAGCAGCAGATGTTTTGTCGCTTTTTATTGATATGATTGCGTCTATTGCTTTAGTATTGCGCACCGAAATAATATCGTTATGTGGCAACTGAAGATTCTCCAGAAGTACTTTCTCAGCACCTGTTTTGACAAACAACTGTGCATCAGTCGGATATACGGCAATGGCGCTTGCTAAATCGCCTCCGTCCTTGAAATACTTGATTGCAGCCTGCTCTCCTTCCGGCGTGTATTTCCATTTTAGCCGCTCATCAGAAGTGACCGCATCAAGTGCCGCGATTTTCTCCATAGCAATATCACGGGCGCTCTTAATCCCATCGCTCATATTTTTCCACCTCAGCAGTTATTCACAAAGACAATCCCAAATTATCCATACAAACTTTTTCTTTCAGCAAGTCGTCAATTATTGATATGTGTAACCAGCCAGTACTCCAAGCTGTCCGCTAATGCCAGCCATGACGCTTCAATTATGTTGGCTGAGCTGCCAACTGTGCGCCACTGTCTTACGCCATCAGTAGATTCAATCAACACGCGCACTTGCGACTCGGTTCCGGTGCTTTCCTCAAGTATGCGCACTTTATAATCCATAAGTTTGACATCTGCCAGCCCTGAATAGAACTCTAGCAGTCCGTTACGCAAGGCGTTATCAAGAGCGTTGACCGGTCCGTCGCCTTCTGCCGCGGTATGCAACAGTTTATCACCGACTTTAACTTTTACCATTGCCTCAGAAAGCATGCCGTCTCGTTGTTGTTCGGCACCTATACGGCGGTATTTCTCAACCACCACCATATAATCAACCAACTCAAAAGGTTTTTTATAATCCGGCGCCATACGATACACCAATAAATCAAAGGATGCCTCAGCGTTTTCATACTGAAAACCGCGGTTTTCCAGTTCTTTCACCTGTTCCAATAGCGCCGTAACCTCAGGGCCCTTAGTTGTCAACTCTACGCCGATTTCCTTTGCTCGCTGAATGATATTGGTTCGTCCTGACTGTTCTGATACAAGAACGCGCTGGTTGTTGCCCACCAAATCCGGGTCAATATGCTGATAAGCGCCTTTCCAGCGTGCCATTCCTGACACATGCAGCCCTGCTTTATGACTAAAAGCGGATAACCCCACATAAGGCATAAATGACTCAGGAGATAGATTGGCCGTCTCGCTCACGAATCGCGAGACTTCAGTTAATTTGCTTAACTGCTCGTCTGATACGCAATTAATATCCATCTTGAGTTTAAGCGCAGGTATCACCGAACACAAATTTGCGTTGCCGCAGCGCTCTCCAAAACCATTAATCGTTCCTTGCACTTGCGTCGCGCCTTCTCGTACCGCCGCCAGTGTGTTAGCTACAGCCAACTCTGCATCGTTATGGGCATGAATTCCGATGCAAACGCCGCCAATACTCTGCTTTACGTCACGCACCGCAGCAGTAATTTCCTCAGGCAGCGTACCGCCATTGGTATCGCACAAAACCAAACATCCACAACCGGCGTTAGTTGCTGTCTTAAGCACTTTCATGGCATAGTCGCGATTATCTTTCCAGCCATCAAAGAAGTGCTCTGCGTCAAGAAATACACCAATGCCATTCTCACATAAAAACGTAACGGAAGAGGCTACCATATCAAGGTTATCCTCAAGTGACACCCCTAGTACCTGAGTCACTTGCCGCGCTGAGCATTTGCCCACCAAAGTCACTATCTTCACCCCAGATTTGATAAGGGCACCGAGCCCGGTATCATCCTCGCATTTTACGCCATGTTTGCGAGTGCTTCCAAAAGCAACCATGGTAGCATTTTGAAATTTAGCCTCCCGCGCCATAGCGAAGAATTCCGAATCCTTGGGATTAGCTCCCGGCCAACCGCCCTCAATGTACATAACACCCAACTCATCCAGTTTATGCGCAATAACCAGTTTGTCGGCCGCAGTGAAAGAGATGCCTTCTCTCTGCGCGCCGTCTCTTAGCGTAGTATCGTAAATTTGAATGACTGACATGTCCGTCTATCCCTTGAGCGCCTTCGCAATCAGACTGCCCATCTCAATGGTGCCGACCTGTTTGGCACCCGCGTTTGTGCCAATTATATCACAGGTGCGGTAACCCGCTTTAAGCACATTAGAAACAGCGCACTCTACAGCCGCGGCCTCTTTTTCTAATGCTAGCGAGTAGCGCAACAGCATTGCAATAGTTAAGATTGTGGCGATAGGATTAGCGATGTCCTTCCCCGCGATGGTGGGAGCTGAGCCGTGAATAGGCTCAAACAGACCAAATGTGCACGTTCCGCAAGCAGGGATTCCTGCCAGTGAAGCTGATGGTAGCATGCCCATTGACCCTGCAAGCACGGATGCCTCGTCTGTAAGGATGTCACCGAATGTGTTCTCCGTTACTAATACATCAAAATCGCGCGGAGATCGGATGAGACTCATGGCACAAGTATCAACCAGCAAATGCTCAAGCGTCACGTCAGGGAAATCCTTTGCAGCCTCAATTGTCACCTGGCGCCACAACCTGGATGATTCAAGCACATTCGCTTTATCCACAGAGGTTAACTTCTTACGGCGAAGCCGCGCCAGCTCAAAGCCCACGCGCGCGACGCGCTCAATTTCATGCTCGGTATAATACATTGAGTCAACGGCTTTCCTGCCGCTTGTCGTTTCCCAGCGCTTCTTAGGCTTGCCGAAATACAAACCGCTGGTGAGCTCGCGCACAAAGACCAAGTCAATGCCTCGAACAATCTCGGGCTTGAGCACCGTATCGTGCGCCAGCTCATCATACACCTTGACAGGACGAATGTTGGCGAACAGCTCCAAATGTTTGCGGATAGCCAGCAATCCCTTCTCAGGGCGCTCGCTTACTTTCGGATCATCAAATCTCGGGTCTCCTACGGCACCTAACAACACAGCGTCTGAGGCCTTAGCCAGCTTCAGCGTTTCCGGCGGCAGAGCCACGCCGGTTCGGTCAATGGCAACACCGCCTATGAGAGCCGGCTCTATTTCGAATTTATGACCGTAAAGCGTACCGATTTGTTCTAACACTAGAACTGCCTGCGCAGTAACCTCAGGCCCTATGCCATCGCCTGCTAAGAGCGCAATCTTGTACGTCATCTTAAGTCAGCTCCTTGCGACAGCTTGCACTTGGTATACTCCACAAGCCCGCCGGATGCGATAATCTGCGCCATAAAAGAAGGATACGGCTTTGACTTAAACACCTTGTCCTTAGTAACGTTCTTAATCACGCCGGTTTCCAGCTCAATCTGTAGCGTATCGCCTTCATCAGTTTCAACAACAGCTTCAGGCGACTCAAGTAACGCAAGCCCTATATTTATGGCATTGCGGAAGAAAATGCGAGCGAACGAGGACGCAATAACGGCAGATATACCTGCAGCCTTAATGGCGATTGGAGCATGTTCACGTGATGAGCCGCAACCAAAGTTTGTCTCAGCAACGATAATATCACCTGCCTTAACTCTACCCGCAAAATCCAAATCAATATCCTCCATGCAATGCCGAGCCAATTCCGACGGCTCGGAAACATTCAGATAGCGCGCCGGAATAATGGCATCTGTATCCACATTGGCCCCGTATTTGAAAACCTTTCCTGTTAACATACTATTTTTTTCCCCCCGACTATCCAAATTACTGCGACAAATCTTCCATAGCGGCTTTTCTCAACACAAACAGGAGAGCGGTGTCGCCATCACCTATATCGATAACTTTGCCAGCCATAAGATTGGTATAGTCTATAACGTCCGCCTGAGCGCGCTCAACAATTACTTTCGATGCTCCGAAAAGCACAAGCCATATGCGGCCGGTGCGTTTGATTTGCCGCTCAAGATGCGCCATTATATCGCACAGGTTATCCTTTTCCTGCAGCCAGTAAATAATGCTGTCACACTCATCATCGGCCCAGTCAAGCATGAGGTTGAGATCCCCTGCCATAAACTGGGGCAGTAAGCTTTTGCGCGCATGAAACAGACATACTTTGGAATTGGTTTTGATCATCAGTTTAATACGTACACTATCATCAGTATGGTTCATTTGATTAATCCTTACGTGTGATTATGCCAGCTCATCCGGCGAGGCAATACGGCCCATCACAGCAGACGCCGCTGCGACAGCCGGATTGGCGAGATATACCTCGCTCATTGTAGAACCCATACGCCCTACAAAATTGCGGTTGGTAGTAGCAATTGCGCGTTCACCCGCGGCCAATATACCCATATGCCCGCCCAAGCACGGCCCGCATGTAGGCGTTGAGAAAGCACAGCCCGCATTGATAAATGTTTCCACCAAGCCTTCCCGCATAGCCTCAAGATAAACCTGCTGTGATCCAGGGATAACAATACAACGCACAAACGGGGCTACTTTATGTCCTTTAATCACAGCTGCCGCCAATCGCAAATCCTCCATACGTCCGTTGGTGCATGAGCCAATAACGCTTTGATGTATAGCTACATCTCTGAAAGCCGATACCGGTTTGGTGTTTGATGGCAGATGCGGCGCCGCCACTTGAGGCTCAATGTGCGTTACATCCCATTCATACACCATAGCGCATTCATCCGCAGAACCTAACTCATAACTGACCCAGTTTCTCTTCGCGCGGGGCACGACGTATTTAACGGCGGTATCGTCGGTACAGCATAATCCGGCCTTGCCGCCTGCTTCGATAGCCATGTTAGCCATGGTAAAGCGTCCATCCATAGAAAGATTATCTATAACCTCACCGGTAAACTCCATGGATGCGTATAACGCCCCATCTACTCCGATTTGTCCAATTGTATAAAGAATCAGGTCTTTGCCGCCAACCCATTTGGGCAACTGGCCATGGTATATGAAGCGGATGGTAGGCGGAACCTTCATCCATATCTCGCCTGTTGCCATAGCCATGGCGATATCAGTCGAGCCCATACCGGTAGCAAACGCGCCGAGCGCGCCATAGGTACATGTGTGCGAATCAGCGCCGATTACCACGTCGCCCGGCAGAACCAAACCTTGCTCAGGCAACAGCACATGCTCAATGCCCATCTGTCCGCATTCAAAAAATATTATACCCTGCTCAAGAGCAAACTCTCGCAGTATTTTTACTTGTTCGGCTGATGCAATATCTTTATTTGGAACAAAGTGATCCGGAATCATTACGATTTTAGACGCATCAAACACTTTTTTTAAGCCTAACTTACGGAATTCCTTTATGGCAATAGGCGCCGTTATGTCATTTGAGAGAATCATATCAGGACGCACATTGATAAAATCACCCGGAGCAACGGAATCCCTGCCGCAACGAGCTGATAATATTTTTTCGGCTAGTGTCATCTTTTGCCACCTCGTAAACAGAGTTTGCTATTTATATTTTTGCGGTAATGCACCGCACCTACAGCGCAGATACAAAATACCGTACTACGCACCACCTGCGCCGTGTTCGCTTAATCTGCTTGACGCTAAAAGACGATTGAGGGCATTCATATACGCCTTAGCTGAGGCAACCACTATATCCGGATCAGCGCCGCGTCCGGTATAGCTAATCCCGTCCGCTTCAATACGGATAAGTACCTCACCGATAGCATCAATACCAGCCGTTATTGAGTTGACGGAGAACTCGGTTAGTTTATTAGGCACTTTCACGATGCGGTTAATGGCCTTATACGCAGCGTCAACCGGCCCTGTACCAAGTGAGGCATCGGCTAACTCTTCGCCATTTGGGCCAATGAGCTTGACCGCAGCTGTCGGAATACCGCGGTCGCCGCACGTTACCTGTATACGCTCCAAGTGATAGTGCTCAATGACGGTACGCTTGTCCTCCGCCATTAGCGACTCAATATCACGAGCCGTAACTTCTTTCTTTTTGTCGGCTAATTCTTTGAATGAGATAAATGTACGTTCAAAATCATCATTGGAGAGATTGTAGCCTAGCTCATCAAGCCTTTGACGTAAAGCGCTACTACCTGATAATTTGCCCAATACAATAGATGACGACGGGATGCCAATCGTTTGAGGATCCATTACCTCGTATGTAAAACGCTGCTTTATAACGCCGTCCTGATGTATGCCGGACTGATGCCTAAAAGCATTGGCTCCCACAACAGCCTTATTGGGCTGCACCTGAAAACCGGTTAGTTCACTAACAAGACGCGAGGTGCTGTAAATCTGCTTCGTATTCACAGAAGTCTTCAGATTCAGTAAAGCCCCTTTAGTTGCAAGAATCATTACAAGCTCTTCTAGTGCCGTGTTGCCAGCTCTCTCGCCAATGCCATTGATTGTACATTCTATCTGGCGCGCGCCATGCATTAAAGCGCTTACAGCGTTTGCAGTGGCTAACCCCAAATCATTATGACAATGCACGCTAAGTGTCACATTACGCATGTCGGGCACATTATCATAAATATCGTCTATAAGACTACCGAACTCGTCCGGCACAGCGTACCCTACGGTATCCGGGATATTGATTGTATTTGCTCCTGCGGCTATTGCGGCATTAAGCACCTGATATAAGAATGTCGGATCGGTACGAGTAGCGTCCATTGGAGAGAATTCTACGTCAGACAAATGCTTGCGCGCCTGCCGTACCGCCTCCACAGCCATAGCAAGCACTTCTTCGCGCGACTTCTTTAGCTGATACTGAATGTGGATATCAGATGTTGAGATAAAGACATGAATACGCGGGGCGGCTCCTTCTTTTATTGCTTCCCAAGCGGTGTCAATGTCATTCGGAACGGCGCGTGCCAGTGCACAAATAGAAGCGCCTCGTATCTGCCTGGATAACGTACGTACTGCTTCAAAATCGCCGGACGAGCTAACAGGAAAACCGGCCTCGATGACATCCGCACCCAATCTTTCTAATTGGCGAGCAATTTCTAGTTTTTCGCTAACATTAAGCGAAGAACCTGCGGCTTGTTCTCCGTCACGCAGAGTGGTGTCAAAAATTATAACTTTATCCATAATATCCTCCTATCAGAATATACTCTAAACCTACCTCTAAACCCCTCCGTCGCTTAATGGAGGGGGTAGGTAATTAAGAGATGAATTCCAATACTGATATTGAATGGATAACGTTTCATATGTTTTATTCCGAGATGTTAATCAAGATACCTAATTATCGCGTAATTGTCAAAAGCAGCAGCTAACATTGCCGTTGTGCATAAGTCATGACCTAAATTCCGCACACAAATATCATATACAACAGGCATGAATAAAGTAACAGCAATGCTCAGCAGAAGCTTGGCAACGGAATCGAATACCAATTTTAGCTATCAGCTCAATTCGTTAATCGA
>Ga0123353_10010269_pt1 | contig 13032 bp, 11 predicted proteins | sample TergutLab28metaG_3_FD_92763 | JGI IMG/M metagenome (GOLD analysis project Ga0123353, IMG submission 92763) | Labiotermes labralis P3 segment gut microbial communities from Petit-Saut dam, French Guiana - Lab288 P3 | ecosystem: Host-associated > Arthropoda: Insects > Digestive system > Gut ...
CTCAATTTTATCACCCGCAAAATATTGGGTGAGGAGTACAAATCATTTAGCTCCTCGTTATGCAATCTCCTCCATTCCCCCGTTACCTCGTCCCTCCTAGGTCCAAATATTATGTTCACACACACACACACACACACACACACACACACACACACATATATATATATATAAACAATTATATTAAACGTTACTCTGCAATACAAAAATGTAGATTTTATTTAAGACTAACAATAAAACTGGAATGTTACTAGCAACCGAAAAGGACAGAAACGTGTAACCACAGTCTAAGTTCAGTATGTCAACTGAAATGCCTCGATTGAAATAAGGAAACCGGTAGAAGGTTCAAGTTTAAGCAGCATATTCATGCAATTAGAAATACTCACATCATACTCTACCTTTGTACAGAACATTCTAGAAAATGACTACAATTCAGGAAACACTGGACATACTATGGATATGCCTTATGTTATGGAAGATAGTGGAAATATGCCATATTCCATACGCACAACATTACCCGAATGTTTCGAGGTTAGGCACCCCATTGTGCAGTCATGTAATAATTATGTATACTATAAGTCAACACAACTAAGTATCTGTCACTTAATGCACCATATATTGACATTTAAAATATAATCAACTAAATAAAATACCTAAGTCCAGTGAGAACAGTCCTCTGTGAGAAGCTAGCAGGTACTCAGCCAGTCAAGAAATTTCCCGCATCTTATGAAACCATAAGATTCATTATTGCATTCACAACTGCCTGCCACCTGTCCCTATTCTAAGCCACATCAAATCATTCCATGCCTCTCACCCCTCCCCCCAAACCATTTCTTGAAGTTCCATCACAATATTATCCTGCCATCTATGCCTGGGTCTTCTAAGTGGCCCCTTTCCCTCAGTTTCCCCACCAAAGCCCTGTATGCACCTCTCCTTTCCACCACACATGCTTCATGCCCCTCCATCTTTCTTCTTGATCTGATCACCCGAATAACATTTGGTAAGGAGTACAGATAATTCAGAACCTAATTATGTAATTTTCTCCACTCCCCTGTTACCTTGCCCTTCTTAGGTCCCAAATATCCTCCTCAGCACAATATTCTCAAACACCCTCAGCCTATATTCCTCCCTGAATGTAAATGAACAAGTTTTGCACCCATACAAAGCCATCCCAATTATAGTTGTATATATTTTAATATGTGTCTTTATAACTTTGGACAACACACTAGTTTTACCTACATTTTTATACGGGTCAGAAAATTGGACTCTAACAGCCTTACAAAGATGAAGAATTGAAGCGGCAGAAATGAAGTTACTGAGACCTCTGGCAGGCTACACCCCTTATGATCACAAAATAAATGACTACATATGCCACGAACAGCGGATTACAGGCATACTAGACAAGATACCTGAATACAGACGGAACTGTCTTTCACACTTGCAAAGAATGCCACAAAACTGAATCAAAACAAAAACCTAAGTAACAATCTATTGCAAAGAAATACTTCATAATGTTTCCAACCTAAAACACTAAAGCAGATACAGTCGACTTTCACAGCTATTACAGACGTACAAAACAGATGCTGGAAAACACTATGACACACCTTGTTGAAATAGTGTGACAACAGAGGAACTGAAATACACCCAAGGGTGATATGATGATCCAAAAAGAAGTGAATCATATATACATAGCTAGGAACATGATACATTTACATCTTACACATTATATTACAGATACAAAAACCCCTTAAACCTCAAATGACATGGGAGTACCAAGACATTACTCAAACTGATAACGTACTGTGACAACAAGTTAGATCTAGCCATCACATAACCAAGATTACTACACAGGGTTTCGAAAGACAAAGGAATCGACATATTTTTGTGTATCTAAAATAAAAAATAAAAATAAAAAAAAAAGCTTCAAGCCACTAGTCTTTGTCATGTAGATACGATGTGCTTTTTGTGAGACACGAAATTAATTATATATATATATATAACTAATTAGACACATGCTGTAAAGCCTAAAATATTCTTCCAATACTTGAAGCAGTTCACTTAGCTATTAAGAGCAGTAAAAATAACTCACTTCTACCAAAAGAAATACAATGATTGGAAGCCACATCTGCAATTCACCACCCGAAATAAACTTTGATACGTTCCAGCATACAGCTCTCCAGCATTTACACATCACTCGTGTGTTTGTGTACATGTTGCAAATGTTTCTACAAGTATTTGACAATCACTTGACATTCCAGTTCATTCTTGCAATGCCAACCCCTTGGCCGATTTTTAAACTATGCAAAAAGGTAAAAACCATATGGCGAGAGAGTGGGAAAGTGTCATGGCTAGGAAAGGACCACATACAAAGCAAGAGATTTGCAACCCACAGCAGTGCTCATTCAGGAAACTAAATCATTCCTGAATACTTCACTTTTGCTGGTGTATAAAGTTCAATTTTCCAAAAACCTTCATGTAACGAGAGATTATTGGAAAACAAACAAAAGAATTCTTACATATTTTGCTCTACAGGGAACAATTGCAGAGTGTGTTACTGTAAGAATATGAACACCTATGGTCATCTAAGTAATACTAAACAATCCAGTTCCCACCTCACAGAAAACACAGTCCATTCCCAACATGAAGACCAACCAGTTACACTTACAGAGCTAATACATTTATTGTCACAAATATCTTAAGTCCATAGATGCATTCCACGACCTTAATATTAAATCATGTATTATAGATATTTACCACTGTGTTTTAGGAGATTAAGAGAAAGCTAGTGGTTTAGTCTGCTGGTTTTTGTGTTTTAACTCACTTCCTGGAAAGACTAACACTCTTTATCAGACTTTTGCCTTGGGACATTTAGCTGTAGATGTTCGGATAATATTAAAATTGATACCTGAGAAATGGGTGTAGCACTATAGAAACATGGTTGATCTGCTTCAGAATAATAACCAACATCTGGGTTCCACTAAAGACAGAAACATGTTTACCAAATGAATGACTATCACTTTTCAAGAAAGATGCAGTACCATGGCGTTACTCAGATATTAAATTCCATGAAACTTCATTTTACAAATACAGATTAAATGAGATGTAAGGTTTACACAGAAGGGCAGCTTTTGGGATGCTACAGCATGTGGTTTTGTAGATGGTCTCCTCTCCAAAGAAACCTACTACCTCCATCTTCTGGGTACACGTCCTGACAATTTGCAATGTAACCAACTGATTGTTGCTATTGCAGTTAAAATAACGCACAACTGTGATAAAATCACATTCCTGGATTATTAAAAATGTACAGTTCTGCCAAGTTACCGCGTACCTCCCAAGTCCGGACGCTATAAACTCTAATGCGTGAAAGAAAACTAGCCGGTAGAATAATATAAATACTATACCCCAATGTGTATCTTGAAGCCATTCGTTCCCTTTTCCGATCTAGTGGTGAATAAACACCCCAATTCAAATACCCGTAATTCATTCACACATAACCAAAGTCACGTACACATTTAAAATATAGTCACATACAATTACCTCTAACCTACAAGATTTTTATTTAATTTCAGATCATTGCGGGAAATATTTAACACATGTATGTCACAACACATTCACTTAAAAACGTGTTTAAAAAACACGAACTTCACTCGCAATTTGGTAACAACTCACCTTACAAATACCTGTGCCGTTCCACACTACCAAGGCGCAAGAAACAAAATCGTTCCTCGTGTAAATCCAAGTTATGCACAGTATACACACAGCATCACAGAAAAATGTATTAACAACAAAATAAATTAATATTACACAACCTTTCACTATAAAACAATGTCAACATTAACAAAAAGAAATTACACTTGACGTCCTTTTCTTAACAGACATGCTGGAAGTCTCTCTGGTGGTAATTTCTTGAAACACATTTCAAAGCTCGACCAATAGGAAAGCAACTGGACAAATATAAAACAAACGTGAATATACAATACATAAAAGATCCGAATTCGGGTAGAAACCAAACTAAGTTATGAAAATAAAAGTATAAGTCAGTACGCAATAAGAAAAACATATCAAGCTGTAAATATCACAAAACTACACCATTCTCCTTTAGCGTAGTAAGTCGATGTTGCTGCGATCTGTGGAGCCCTAACAGTATTATATACACAGGTTTATTGTTCCCCGTATTCGTAGCAGATGGCAGAAGTGACCAGACGTAGTTTACTTTTAACCCTTGCCTGTAATCACTTCAGAGAGCGTGTGTTCTTGTATTGTTGTATTTTACGTCCTAGGTTCCGAAGTTTTATGAATGAGAAAAGTTAGTCTCATGCTCCGACCGTTTTTAACTATCTATGAGTCACTTCCGCTCGGTACGACATAATCGTTTTAAGTGTCGTAATAAAGAAGAGAGCTCCGTGAAATATCGTTGATATGCTATTCGTAATGTGGTAGTTACGTGTGGTCTATTAACCCTTTAAACGCCGATTTAAATCCCATCTGCCATTTGCTGTCGTTATTAGGAGCTCACCATATTTTTCCACGTTAGCAGGATAAGGGTTAATGAAATGCTGGTATCACGAGATCCATAGTTGTTGACTGTCTGCTTCCCTAAGACTCGTTCATTAATTTGATTGATCAAGGTGGTCAATATTCTTTCACTTTAGCTCTCATGCCCTTTCTCTTTATTCAATAACAAAGAATTTAGTGTATTACACGTACAGTCAAACACAACTATATTTCACCTAGTACAGTATGAACTACATTTTTCGGCCCTATATGTGGGCCATCTCCAGGTTGTGATTTAACTTACAGAGCAGCTATACAAGATGTGCGGGGTGTTGGGAATTAGGGGGGAGGGGGAACGAGATCTCGTTGTTTCAATAGTGGGTATCATGACCTAGGGCTGTTACAAGTGGATTATCATTAGTTGTTTATGTACACAAGTCAAGATTCTCTTTAGTCCTTGCTATTTGTTGGTGGCTGGTCGGCGGGTTTCGGCCACTGCGGGACGCACAACATATTCGGAGACATTGACATAATTGTTATATTTTTATGTCTTGATGAGACGCGGAATAATTGGCGTCCCGAAGAAATTATGCGGGACAAAGATCTTTAGACCACATAACACAGGGACTGCTGAGGGGAAACCGGGATAAATTGGATCCATACCTATGAAATGTAAATTCGTACGTTAGTTACATGAATACTTTAACAATTACCAACTAATTTATTTAATGTTTCCTATATTTCAACGTAATCCCTTATCAGCCATGAACAGTGAGGTCTCAGTTTTATCGCAATTCTAAGATTTTCAGTTTACTTACTCCCTTACGTTCGAATTCTGGAATTGTAATTAAAAGTACGTATTGGTATTGCTGGACATACGAAATTAGAATGCCCCGTTTTCACTGTCAATGGTTTGCTACTTGTCATTATACTCACTGTCGATGTTTGTCTGTGACCACGACCGAGTGTGGAACAGTACTCGATAATCATATTAGTCGATATGTTATCGATACGTTCGAGCATATAACGAACGAAACGAAGAGGGACCGTCTTGTTTCTGTCGACAAAAATGGCAAATTTGCGGCAAACTCCATTGACTTGTAGTGGGCATACAAGACCAGTAGTGCATTTAGCATTCAGTGATGTAACCGAATGCGGATATTTTCTGATTTCAGCCTGCAAAGGTGGGTTGTGTTCCTAAGGAGCCTTAGTGTTATAACTTGCATAGTTACCTTGGCCTCATTAAGTGCTGATAAAGCAAAAGCCTAATTCTCGATATATACTCTGTGCTGTGATACCAGAAAAGCCAAATTTAGGGCAGATATAAAGACTCGTCTTTTCTCAGAAATCGCAAGGGATGTTTAAAAGTTATCGTTTTTCTGAGTCGAGTTAGTTGATGGAAAAACATGTTGGTGCCTGGGAACAAGGTGTATGTCAACCGCGTAGTTATGTGTATTTGTAACTTGTTTTGGGTTATTTTAAGCGTGAATACGGAAATTAAATTCCGGTTTAGGTCTTGATTTTTTTTTTTGGTTTTTAACAGTTGTTTAGATATTTACGTAATATGTATACGAAACTGTTCATAATGTTAACAGATGGGAAACCAATGCTACGACAAGGTGATACTGGAGATTGGATTGGTACGTTTGAAGGCCACAAAGGGGCTGTGTGGGGAGTAGCCTTAAATCCACAAGCAACGAGGGCTGCAACAGGAGCTGCAGATTTCAACGCAAAAGTATGACAGCTTGCAGATGCAAGGGATGCTACTTTTTTATTTTTATTAAAAAGAACTTTAAAGGACTTGAGGATTTTTTGCTTGTGAAGATTGTCATTGTGCTAAGGAGTTTTAGATTTACAGGTCTGGGATGCAGTGACAGGGGAGGAAGTCCACTCATTTCAACACAGCCACATTGTAAAAAGTGTAAACTTTTCGTCTGATAGCACACTGTTTGTAACTGGTAGCAATGAGAAACTCGTCCGCATATTTGATCTCAATAAGCCTGAAGCAAGTGAGTAAACAAAAGCCCTAATTTATAGTTTTCATTGTTTACTGTACTGTTGTATGGATCAGGTTCTAATGCCAACTAAATTAATGTTCTTAGTATTCTGAGTGTTATGAAGGCATCAGCATACTCTACTAAAATCGTTCTTTGTCATGGCTTGATAATTACGATGTGGTACTTTTTAATCATTTAATTTTTTAAATTTTAAGCTTAAACATTATAAGGATAATCATAATTCTGTTTGTTAACTGCTTGTAGATTATTGTGACATGAGCCTGTGAGGATGGTTCTGTACAGGACCAAAACATGTTGGGGCTATAATATGATATGATCTTAACAGTGATAATGTATGATGCTGGTATTTTTTTAAAGAAATATTGACTGATTTCTTTTGATCTGCAGTAATGTGCTTCAGAGTTCTGCTTAATTTCATATTGGCTTTTGCAGGTCCAACAGTTTTCTCAGGTCATACATCAGGAATTCGGCACGTGATATTTTTTCGTGGTGACACACATTTGGTGACCTGTGCAGATGATCGGACACTGAGGGTGTGGGATCGCACATCTGGCCAGGTACATGTGTGTTATATGTGGGCAGCTGTGCTATTGTGTCGTGGCCAAGTATTGTGATGTGAAACTTTTGTGGATTTTTTAATTCTCTTTACTCGTGTAAAACATATACCATTCATCTTGTATATATAAGGAAGTACTAACAACCTTGATGGAAATGGTATACAAAGGCTTGTGGAAGCGTGTGTTATGAAAAAATAGTGTAAAAGATTTTGTGGAAGTGTGCCCTGTTCTGTAACAAAAATGGTGTAAAAGATGTGGCATTGTGCATTGTTAAATAACACCAGTGGTGCACAAGATGTGGCGGTGTGCTGTGTTATGTGATGTAAGTTAGGTTTTCCATAATTGTAATATAGAGAATTCAGACTTGACAGATTGTATGAGAAGTTTCTCACTGTTTCTGATAAGACTGTTTTTTGTCGAAATCATATATACAACTTCAATTCTTACTAAAATGTTAATTAATATATGTCAAGCACAACTATTTTATTGTATACGAGGTCTCATATACAATAAAATAGTTGTGCTTGTTGTATATTAATTAGTGTTTTAGTATATTCATAGCACATCGTGATGTCTTCCATCAGTTCAATTCATACTTTATGGAACTTGCAATCTGTTCATTGTGAAGATTAATTGGTTACCACTGTTCAGGGAAGTAATCAGTGTTTGAGAACGGTATGAAACATGGAACTACAGTGTGTGACAAAATACAGAGTTTCTTAACATAAAAGCAGGTGGGACATATGGTTACCACCAGGCATTAAAGTCAAACACATGTTTGGCTAAGCAAATGATGCATTCCACCAGAACCAGTTATTAATCTTGATATGTTTTGTTAAAAGTTATTTGGTGTGAAGGCTACTAAAAATGTTTCTTACTAGGCGTGTAAGTACACTTGACAGTCTGTCAATCAACCATTTAATCCGAAATATTTCTAATTCAGAAAAGAATTCCAAGAGACATTTAGACGTCATGTGTTGTATAGGATTTTTTTTACTTTTCAGGTGTGGCATCCCTGTTGTGTTTTCAGTAATTACGTGGGCCAGGTAGCTCAGTCATTATAGTGACTGACTACACGCTGGACGGTCCGGGATCGAATCCCGGTAGGGCGATATTTTCCGCCCGTCCAGACCGGCTCTGGGGACCAACCAGCCTCCTGTAAAATGGGTACCGGGTCTTTCCCGGGGGTAAAGTGCAGCTGGGGCATGCTGCTGACCACCCACCCCCTTCTAGTGCCACGGTCGTGGAAGAGTAGAGCTATACCTCTACCCACCCTCTGGGCCACACCGGGCCTGTAATGGGTTCACTTTACCTGTTTATTAATAAAATGTATGCAAGTTTTCAGTCTAACACAACCTGTATTGTATAAAATATAATTAAAAGATCATATCAGTGGCGTGTTTCAGCTTCTTATAATGCCATCTTCAGGCTGCAACTCCAAAGGCATTTTTGATAATAGAGTAGGCAATGTCCTTAAAATAACAAGATCTCATTTTTTTATCCCATATTCTAATGTAAATGAGATCTCATATTTTAAGGACGTTGCCAATTGTGTATCCAAAATGCCTTTTGAGTTGCAGCATGAAAATGGCTTTATAAAAAGCCAAAACATGTGTTTGATATGATGTGATATATTTGTTTACTGCAATTGGGTTGACACTCAGTGGCAGTAGTACAGTACACACAAACAATACGTAGAACAACAGAATCGACACCGACAGTACATAGAACAACACAATTAACCAATTGGGAACAGTGCAGGCTGTGCTCTGTCCTTGCCAGTTATACCCTGGCATTTGCCTTACAACTGAGGAAAAAGCACGGAAGATTCTCAGTCATGGTAGCCGAAGAGTGCCAGTTGGCACGTTGAAAACAATATTATCTTATAATTATATTTCATGTAGTAACGTTTGTGTTAGACTGAAAACCTATATACACTTTATTAAGTGCTAAGGAGATTCAGCATTTTGACATGTGCAAGACAAGGATAGGTGACTGTCAGAGTGTTAGTTGAAAAATTCCCTAACTGAAGGCTAGAGTGCTTTAGCAATGGAAGTCCGTGTCCCCAGCTCATCTGTGGTCCCACTTGATTCTGTTTACAGGAAGTACAGAAGTTGGACTTCAGTGCTATCCCGAGCAGCCTGGAGGTTTCACGTGATGGCTCGACACTCACCGTCACACACGGCAACGTGGTCAGCTTCTGGGATGCACAGAGGTAGGAACCACTTCTGTACTCTGATGAAGCATGGAAGGTAGTGTAATGGAGTATTTACTGTTGCGTTTTATTTGCAGCTTGAAGAAAATCCGAGAGTTTACGGTGCCAACTCAGGTGAATTCAGCCTCTCTTCATCCAGACAAAACAATTTTTGTATGTGGTGGTGAAGATTTAAAGATGTACAAGTTTGACTACACCACGGGAACAGAGATAGGTAAAGTGCAGCACAGAACAAAAATTTGTATCCTTGAAAGATTAAATGAATCTTCAATGTGCATAATTCAGTGTCACAGATTATATACAAAGTATTTTTGGCCATTGAGTTTTGGTTGTTTGGGGTGGTATGGCACAGTCTCCATATTCACTTCCATAATGTGACTTTTATATCTAGTCAGTGCAGTGACACGCCACTGGAGTGTACAGTCAGGTAGAACAGCTTCAGTTCCCTGCAGGATCCCAGATTTTCTTCTTTTCCACTACATCTGTACTGGTTTTAAGGCTCTTCCCCATCATGAGATGCCAACCACTTGCCTTCACCCTGCTTCTCATCCTATATTCATGGTGCTGTAATGTGTGCACAACTTTACTTTATGCCCCTGTGCTGTAGTTATTACATACTTTGTGGTATGAGACCTACACATGTAAAAATGTTTTACATTCAGAGAGACAGGAAGTTCAGAATAAGATGAAGAAAGTCCTAAGTCTCACTGTGAAAACTTCAGGGACCTTGTGCCTCTGATATGTATTGTCCTGTGTAGGTTGTTTGTTAGGTTTTGACTGGCATACAACATAGCGGAACTGAAGGATGGGTTTGCTCTGTTTAGAATAGTATTTGGTGTTGAGTTCTTATGGTCCTGATGCACCTAGGCCTTAAACAGGCCCTTTTTGCCCCGTATTTTGATACTAGATTAAAGGAGCCCTGTTGCTTCACTAAAGTTCCAGATGGCCCCTATACTTAGATTCATAATATACTCGGGGTCCAAAAAGAAGGAACCCCGACTGGGTTTGTGTGTACTATAAGTGGCAAGGGCCAGTATTGAGTTTTACTTGCTGTTATTGTTAAGCAAGCGTGTCACTGCAAACCTTATGCTTTAAAGTTTTATTCACTGCCATCTGCAATGTAATTACAGTGAATTAAAACAAGTATTGTATATTAGTATATGTACTTAGTTTTACGGGTGTATATCTGTTTTATTTCAGAACAGTATTTGATATTGACTGGGCAGTAAAAACTGACACAGCTTTAGAAGTGGGAAAATGTTTCTTGTTGAACTTAGGTTTTGAGAATGGTGATTTCCCTTTATTTGAGTACATATGTTAACTACCAGATTTTGATTCATGCAGTAATATTCCTTGGTGTGTTGCAGAATCATTCAAGGGTCATTTTGGACCTGTCCACTGTGTACGCTTCTCGCCTGATGGTGAACTGTATGCATCAGGGTCTGAAGATGGAACACTACGTCTGTGGCAGACGACTGTCGGTAAGACGTACGGTCTGTGGAAGTGTGTAGACAGTAACCCAATACCAACAGAGACAGTTTCTCCACCCAAGGAAGTGCCTGCAAGCTAAAACAAAATGCGTACTGTTATCACAGTGGTAAAGTGACTGGAGGTGTTTAAAAAAAATGGACAATAATTTCGATGACTATTTATTATTATGTATATTTTGTAATTGTGAAGGCTAAGTCCTGTTGAAGTCTTATTCTTACATTGACTTGTCAGGCAATGTCATTTGCCTCAAATTTTCTGTTAAAAGGATGAACATTTAAGCTTACACGGTCTTATTCTGTTATTGTGTACTTTTGTATTGTCCAGTACGTATGAATTGTCTGAAAATGCTGTTGCTCTGTTATGCTATGTGACAAATTTGTGTGGATGATATCGCTTCTTTGATGCGTTCCATACGTGGGAGCGATCAGTTTCTAAATCTTTTATTGTAAAAATGTGCGCAATGTCCAGAAACCTCTGTCAGGAACATGACTATGCATGGAAGAGTATTTGCTGTTAATCCTTACTGGTCCAAAAGAATTTTATTGATTTGATGTAGTAGTCTGGACTCTGCCCCTCCACAAGAATTTCAACTTGAAATCTGTTTAAGAATGATCTCTGTGAATAGTTTTATTATGGCCCCACAAGAATTTTATTGATTCCACATAGTAGTATGGAACCTGTGCCTCACAGAAATTCAAACTTTAAATTTGTTTTACAATTATTTCTCAGCGTTATGATGCTTTTTGTTAGCAAGTGCTAGATGGTGGTCAGTAAACTAAAAAAAATGACAGGCAGCAGCTAAAAACTCCGAAGATTGCCTTGCTGCAGGATAAGGTGACATATAATGTTCATATTAACATATGGACTGGTGTTGAGACTATCACACCACAATACATTGACAGCTCCTTATTAACACACACAGCTAATGTGTTAAGATGGGACCATAAAATATTTATTTTATGTAGCGAATTGGTTTTATTGGTGTTAGATACTTTTGTAATGATTTGAAATGGGACTTCAAAAATATTTCCTTAATACTGCATGTTACTTAAATTGGTTATGGTGGTATAGTATTACATAAATATGTTCTTTATTTTAAGAACTGATCAGATTGTGATCACAGCCATGAAGTATTAACAAAGTTTTCCATACATCGCATGAATCCCTTTTCCGTTCTACTTACTTCACCCTGACTCCTACCGACAGCAAATTTGTATGCGGATTTGAATAGAAAAGAGCCTTTGATGTAGAGAAATTTTAAAATCTTGCCATTTGCAAGATTTGGGTTTTCACACGAAGTGTTGATGAAGGTGTTAAGCTGTGTCAGCCAGTGGATAGTTAACCAAAATATAGGAAAAGCATTCTGCCTCCATCTTCATATTCTGCGAGTCCAGGAAGAGTGACAGACATTGAACGTGAAGCAGTACAGTCCTGTGAGATGTTGGTAGCTTTTGACCAGTTGACACCAGAAGACCTGAAACTTCCTGCTGTTTGTCATTTGCAGAGTGAACTACCAGACGGGATATCAAAAACTAACACTTCAGGAAATGCCCACAGAGTGTTGCATGTCTGATGTGATCATTCTGTTATTGTTCCTAGATGTTAAATTTGTGAATACTTTTCAGAAAAACAAATGCTAAGCTTTTTAATGCAACACTGTACAGTTCTTCTGTGTCAAAGCAACAGATGTGCAGTCCATCACTGAGGTATTGTAAGTGGGAGATTTACCATCAGTATCTCTTCAAAGGTGATTCTTGATACAAACCATTGATTGTGCTCAATGCTAGATGCTTTGCTATTTCTTCATCCTAAGCTCATATCTCACAGAGAACACTGTCCTGATTGTAATGGCCAGTTATTGCAAGAAGTCTTTAACACACTTTAGTCTTGATGTGAAGTGTCTGTTGTTTTTGTCCAGTTATAGTGAAAATTTTACTGTGTTGACCAATTTTAGTAAAAATCTCAAATAGGTAGTTTCGCTAAAATCCATGTGTTGGAAGTTTCTCTCTTCTATGTGGATGGACAAACATGGCAAGGCTTGTAGGCACTATTTGCGATTGTTTTGTGAATGTGCCTAGAAAACAAATATAATAAGACTTGGCTGGGATGTGGCAGAAGACTTCTTATAGTGGACTTGTATGGGAATTTTGATGTTTTGTTGACCGTGCATCTCAGTAATTAACCAACTTGATGCACAAAATTTTTGTTTTACAATAAGTTTATTTCATGCCTCTACATGTTTCGAGCACCATGTGCTCGA
>Ga0123353_10010270_pt1 | contig 13032 bp, 11 predicted proteins | sample TergutLab28metaG_3_FD_92763 | JGI IMG/M metagenome (GOLD analysis project Ga0123353, IMG submission 92763) | Labiotermes labralis P3 segment gut microbial communities from Petit-Saut dam, French Guiana - Lab288 P3 | ecosystem: Host-associated > Arthropoda: Insects > Digestive system > Gut ...
ACTCACACACACACACACACGCCACATCCCCACACGCACACCCCACCCCCATACACACACACACCCACACACACACACACACACACACCACACACACACACACACACGCCACACACATCACGCACACACCACACACCCCACACACACGCACATACACACACACACACCACCTACCCACACACCACACACGCGCGCGCGCGCACGCACACACCCACACACACCCCTACACCCCCCACACACACATACGACACGCACACACACACCACACGCACACACACACATGTCATCTTTACAGCGAAAATTAACCTCAATTAAACATCCAGCTCTTCCGCGCAGTAAACACACCGTAAGGGTTGTTTAAAACAATCGGATAATTTAATCTAGGGAATTAATCGCTTCTCGTTCTGCGATACGTTTTATAGGAAGTAGAAATTGTGAATTTTAAATCTGCTGGTACACGTGGTAACCATTGGGCTGTAAAGGGCTAATTAAGTACCGTGTTACGAACACGTGTGTGGGACAGCTTTACAGCCCCCACGCGTTCTCAGCCTGGACCACAGATGGAGGTTTAATTGTCAGTTTCACACCTCAGCCCTGTTAGTCCCAGGTCCAGAAGCGCTGATGCTTACTGCATGTAAGGCAGGTTTAACCTCATGCTGCGCGCTGTGGGTGCAGACAGTGCGTCCGTTGCTGCTGCTTCCATAAATCCGGTCTCAATCCTACCAACGGCACTTGACTGAAACGAAATGTCTTTAATAGTACGTATTGTTTTTGTGGAATGAGTTTGTTGTATTGTTGTACTGTGTGTGTATTGTTGTTTGTACTTTAGTTGCCGGACTGCTGGCTAAGAAGTCAGTACTCGGCAGGTCCTGCGACCGGCCACTTTTTCTTTGTTTCCGTGTGTCTATAAGCAAATGCTGAGATGGTTCCCAAAATTCCAAGTTGCCACTACATGCTTCTCATGTAGCCCTCCTGAATTAAATTTCTTAGATCCTTATTTCATATTTAAGTACATGCAACCACTGCCACCGGGCGGCAGCCCATTTGCAGTTAAATTTATATTATTATTATTATCATTATTTTAGAACTGCGAAGTGTGCCGGGATTTGTGTGTGTCTCCATACTGAGCGCCACATGGACAAGAGACCGTATTGATACGGTCTGCTGAACTTGGCGTAGTAGTCACTTGCTGTCACAGTGAAGGATGTCAGTGGTGGAGAAGGGAAATTGTCTTGGCGAGGGTCGTCAGTCCGGTAACCACAGGTCATGATGTATTTGGTGCGGTTGACAAACACCCTGTGTCTGCCAGCGGCTTAATTTCCCGTGACGAGTCAATGGGCGAGGTAATAACACGAGTTTTCCGTCTCCTTCCCGATTTGCAGCAAGTGTCGCAGATGGCTGGTGAATCTTGAGGTGCGCGATTTAACCTGTTATACCCGCTCAACATGACATTTACAATATTCCGGTCGCTCCCTCACAGTAGCCCCTAAGACTGTCTGTAGATTGAAGCCTTCCGGAATGCTATACCTTGTCGCGGTTAGGGATCCCGACGTTTCGGAAGGCGTATTGCGTTCATCTTAAGGTTCAAGCGGAAAACGTGGCTCAATACGGACAAGTCCACGTGGGGTATGTGGTGGACAAGTCCACGTGGGGTATGTGGTGGACACAGTGGCACTGAGACAGGTTTTTCTCGCGGTAGTTCGGTTTTACTTCTCCTTACACCGGTTCTGCATACCGTTCATTCATCCGTCACCGATTCTGTACAAGATTAGCAACTGACAGCGTCGTTATTGTAACACACACTTCGCGTGATGCATTTCATAATTACAGAAATATATAAATAAGCAACAAAGTATATTTTAATATTCTGTGATATGTTTTATTCACAATATTCTCAGCAACATGTTTCGGCCGGTATTCCGGTCATCTTCAGGGTGGGTTTCTTGTTGATATTAAAATGTAACCATCAGTGGAGACTTCCAACACAATAAACTATTTTAAATCCCGCTATTTTAATTACTACCCATTTTGACGTTCAGGTGACCGTGCGTCGTGATAAATTCTTATAATAAAACCAACTAGATGCACCAATTTCTCAAATTTATTTTTGGAATAAAACTCTACATGTTTCGGACAGCTCCTCTGTCCATCATCAGGAGTTTTTCACTGTGCACACAGCAACGGTAAATGTCATACAGGTTTGCTGTGTTTACAGGGAAAAACTCCTGATGATGGACAGAGGAACTGTCCGAAACATGTAGAGTTTTATTCCAAAAATTAATTTGAGAATTTGGTGCATCTAGTTGGTTTTATTGTAAGAAAAGATTTTATTATAAGAAGTTACTATCCATTCCTAGCCTATGTTTATATTATTTGGATAATGTTAACGGAAATGATACAATGATCATTATCATGGAGTGATGGTGACACAGTTAGCCACAACTGTACGCTTGTAATAAGAACATCACCCTGAAGATGGCTGCAGTAGCGGCCGAAACATGTTTAGAATATTTTAAATAAAATACATCATAAAAATGAAAGTGTATTTGTTGGTTATTTATGTATTTTTGGGTCTGATTAATGCACATTAAAATAATTTTATAATTACAATTTCATGTATTCTCTGTGGAACTGAAACTCATTTACTCTCGTAAAGTTTATTTCCCGTTAAGCAGTTCTGTTGTCAACGTTTGCACCATAACTGTTAATGTTGTGCGCTGAAATTAATTTTTTTCTTCCTGACTGATTTTCCGGAGTTAAAATCTGCTTAGACAAAGCGTTCAGTGTCACTCCCCGTACACGTTTTTGTTACACCCGGTACACGCTCTTGGTCACGCCCGTTACACGCTCTTTGTCACAGCCGGTACACGCTCTTTGTCACAGCCGGTACCCTCTCTTTGTCACAGCCGGTACACGCTCTTTGTCACAGCCGGTACACGCTCTTTGTCACAGCCGGTACACGCTCTTTGTTACAGCCGGTACACGCTCTTTGTCACAGCCGGTACACGCTCTTTGTTACAGCCGGTATACGCTCTTTGTCACAGCCGGTACACGCTCTTTGTCACACCCGGTACACGCTCTTTGTCACAGCCGCTACATGCTCTGTCACAGTTGGTACACGCTCTTGGTTACAGTCGGTACACGCCCTTTTTCACACCCGGTACACGCTCTTTGTCACAGCCGCTACATGCTCTGTCACAGCTGGTACACGCTCTTGGTTACAGTCGGTACACGCTCTTTTTCACATCCGGTACACGCTCTTTTTCACACCCGTTATACGTTCTTTTTCACACCCGTTATACATTCTTTTTCACACCCGGTACACGCTCTTTGTCACACCCGTTACACGCTCTTTGTCACACTGTACACGCTCTTTGTCACACCCGTTACACGCTCTTTTTCACACCCGGTACACGCTCTTTGTCACAGCCGGTACACGCTCTTTGTCACGGCCAGTACACGCTCTTGGTCACACCCGGTACACATGCTTGGTCACACCCGGTACATAGTACGTTTCGATGTTATTTCACGTTTTCATTTTTGAATTAGAATATGAACCCATAATTTACCGAGAATTTGAAATTGTATTTCGCACACGTGGATTAATTTGACGTGATACGTGCTCTGTGTATGTGCAGTGTGTAAATCATTTAAGCCTATTGTTTATTTACATGCCACATGTTCAGGTACTTCGTTTGTTTGTGTAGGATTTGCTCGTGGTTTCCGAACTGCCTATACTGTGTGAACGGTAGCTTGAATTTGTCTCTGTGGGACTGCAGTGAGTCAGGTAATGCTTGCTATCATTCGGTGCAGAATCTTTTGTATGCCAATTTGCTATCCAAAAACATAAAGATTAAGATATACAGAACTATAATCTTGCCCGTTTGCTTTGTATGGGTGGGAAACTTGGTGGCTCACATTGACGGAGGAACGTAGGCTGAGGGTGTTTGAGAATAGGGTGTTGAGAATATTTGGGACTAAGAGGGACGAAATAACAGGGAAGTGGAGAAAACTACATAATGAGGAGCTTATTGATCTGTACTTCTCAGCCAATATTGTGATAAAATCGGGAAGAATGAGATGGGCGGGGCATGTAGCACGTATGGGGGAAAGGGGAGGCGTATTCAGGTTTTTGGTGGTGATACCTGAGGAAAAAGCACCACTTGGGAGACCCAGGCATAAGTTGGAGGTTAATATTAAGATGGATTTTCAGGAAGTGGGATGTGGGGTGTGGACAGGATTGATCTGGCTAAGGATAGGGACAGGTGGCGGGCATTTGTGATTGCGTTAACCCTTTGAAGCCTAACGAGCCATATAGTGGTCGTACCGCACCGCTAACCTCTATAACGTTGCATTTTATATATTTATTCAACAAATATAGGTACTGAATATTTTAAACGTGGTATATACTGTCCGTTTTTTCTCTTCAAAATGCAGTTTGTTTCATAATTCTAACATATTTGGTTCCTGTATTATTCAGATTTTATATACAGGTTGTGCAAAAATTAAAAAAATAATTCCGGCGCCAAAATGGTAATGAACTTTCGGGTTCCATAAAATATGGGGAATTTCTTGACTAGCTGAAAACCGGTGAGCGTCTCAAGAAGGACTCTGTACCATGGAGTGAGTGAGTAATGACTGCAGCGCTGTGTGCAACTGAAGGCACATCACACTCAGAATTACGGTATGATGTCTGGCAGCGTCACACTGCCCCTGTAACGTCATTCGCTGCCATACGTAGTGCAAGTGTTACAGTCAGGAAGAACTGAATTGGCAAAGAAAAGGAACCAAAATAGAACACGAAATACAAAAGGTGAAACACAGTGATGTTCCTGTGCTTAAAATTCGGTCACATATGGGAGTCTTCTCTTATATTCGAGTGTCTTCGGTTACCTTCGGTTATATTCGCTCGCCGTCGGAAGCTTTTGGCGTGAAACAGGTTGCATTCGGTGATAATTTGTTTCATCGTCGGAGTCTTATCGGTAAATATTTGGTCACACTGCAGTGACTTAGTTGAATTTCGGGTAAACTCGTTGACCGTCGGAAATATTGGCGGGAAACGTGGGTTTCGTTCGTGTGTTTTGCGTCTGTTATGTTTCTAGCGAGATCAAATGCCAGGTTTGGCGACCCTCATTCTATTTGTGTATTGATTCATTCCCTTCGAGCGCGCATTGAGCATCTGTCCGTACATCCGACGTCCTGTTTCATAATATGGGTCTCAGTTTGGCATAATCGACTGCCCCATGTCATATCCCAAGGATATATATATATATATATATTACGATTCCTTGCGATTGGGCGAACAGCTGACGTCGCCGGCCCGCCTCACTGGGTCTGATCATGGAGCCGTCTTCAGTCAGATATTACCCCTCTGTTTGGTCCTATATCTCGCATGATCCACCAGCGCGGTAGTCTTCCCCGGTACACACAGTCCACAACGCTGGTCACCATCGACATGCATCTCACCCAGATGGCAGTGGATATTGCCATCGATGGCTTAACGCATTTTTCGCATCTCTGCCCCCCCCCCCCTTGCTGGGTCCCTCTGTACAAATTGTAGGTAGATCCTTTAACGTTTTGGCGCCGGAATTAATTTTTTTAGTTTTAGCACACCCTGTATATAAAATGTGAATAATACAGGTACCAAATACGTTAGAATTATGAAACAAACTGCATTTTGAAGAGAAAAATACGGAGAGTATATACCGTGTTTAAAATATTTGGTACCTATATTTGTTGAATAAATATATGAAATGCAACTTTAGAGGTTAGCGGTGCGGTACGACCACTATAGTTGACATTGTGTGTCTAAAGGTTAAAGTCGTCAGGTTCCCTTACCGACTTTGCTAACCTGTGCAGTCGAGGGACACTCGCGCGGTCAGTAGGCGCGCTTCGGACAACGGGAAACTGGGGTTCTACGAATTTGCGGTATTTGGCGTAATTTTCGCCGCATCCTGCAGACCGGATGTGGAGACAAGCGGGAGGCTCTTTCTTCGGGAGAAAGGGGTCTATGGCGTCAAGCTAAGCTCTAACCTGCGTTCAGTTCCCCGATTAAGGTTTATGGAACTTTGCCCCATTTCCGGTACCCATTTTCATACCGTATCTTTTGTTTGACTTTTTCACATTTGCGGTTGAAATGGTCTGTTGGATGCCTCAGTCGTGGATGGTCGCGGGTTTGAATCCAGCTACATGCATGGATATTTTGTCATCTTGTATGGTTGCGGACACGAAAGGAGAAGTATTTTCTGTTTAGCTATTTTTGTTGTCAAAAATGATCCTGACTTGGATTTTGCCAGAACACAAACAATGGTAGGTAGGTATTGCACGGTAATTTTAGAAATTTATACACCCGTATTTGTTTTGTAGATGAGCGGAACATGCAGCACGCAAGGCGGGATGGTAATCACGAACACATATTTTAAATCGGAGAGGCAAAGAAACGGTGTGGGAGGTACAAAGAGTTGAGGATATTATTAAAGCGCGTCTTTAGGAAAAAATGTATGAAGTTCTGGACTGGATTCACTATCAGTCGCGGGCCATTGTGAAAACTGTAATAAGTTTTCCTTCTCTAGACAGAGAATTTTATACAGATTAACCGCTCTCAGCTTCTTACCAGGGTGTGTATAGCGTTGGTAGCCGTTAGCTTTTTAGTTACGAGAGGGAAGTTGTACATTCCGAACCCAAGTGGCGGCAAGAATAGTTGATTGATGAGGTGCCGGTACTGCAGGTTGCTGCGTGACCGCGTATGTTGCTCTCTGAACGTGTCCCAATTTGCGACGTCAGGTTCCTTCTGGAACGGCACGGAAGGATCCACTGCGCGACCTGACGTGGGTTACAGGAACTTGGAAAACAATTGATGATTGCAGAGCGATAGAAATGTAAAAGATCCGTGACGTAAGAGCTTTGGGTCAGGTTTTCAGTAGCGAACGATCATTGGTGCAGAGACAGGCCTTGGCATGAGATTCAGTTGAGGAGCTGGGAGATCCTGTGGGAGTAGAGTCCTGCAGGATGGGACTGGAGGAGATCTCGACTCTTCGTGTATCACAGAACAAAAACGTACATGCGTAGCTGGGTTAAGACGTTTTTGGGGCCGGATCGGAAGTAAATTTGGGGGCCGTACCTTTCCGCAGTCCTGGGTTGACAGTGCGCATGGAGCAATGTAGGTATTTACATACAAAATATGTGTGACAGATAATCTCAAATAACAACCAGCTTTCTCGGGACCCCCGAACGTTGAGGCCCCACGCAGCCGCATGGACTGTGACAGCACTCTACTGGCTCCTGAGCAGAGGCACTTTTGGTGCACTACAGATTTGTGTCGTGTGTTGTAGTTTGTGTGGCGTCGTATTGTATTGTGTTATGTAGTGTCGTGTCGTGTCGTACTGTATTGTGTTGTGTTGTGTCGTGTTCTATTGTTGTATGTTGAGTCGTAGTGTATTTTGTTGTGTTGTTTCGTGTTATGTCGTGTCCTGCCGTGTCGTGTCGTGTCGTACTGTATTGTGTTGTGTCGTGTCGTGTCGTGTCGTACTGTATTGTGTTGTGTTGTGTCGTGTTCTGTTGTTGTATGTTGAGTCGTAGTGTATTTTGTTGTGTTGTTTCGTGTTATGTCGTGTCCTGCCGTGTTGTGTTGTGTCGTAATGTATTGTGTTGTGTCGTGTTATGTAGTGCCGTGTCGTGTTGTGTCCTACTGTATTATGTTGTGTCGTGTCCTGTTGTGTCATGTGCGTTGTGTCATGTGTTTTGTCGTACTGAATTGTGTTGTTTCGTCCTCTTGTGTATTTTGTCGTACTGTACTGTGTTGTGTTACGTCTTGTTGTATTGTGTTGTGTTGTGTCGTGTCATGTTGTTTTATGTTGTGTCGTGTCGTGTGGCACAACATGCCGACCTCGTTTGTCTCGTCTCCTTTATTTCTATCTTTCTTTCTGATAACATACCTTCTGTTATCAGGTGACCTAGTATCGGCTTCTTAAACTCTGGTAAGTTATTTTACAATTTTGATAATTGTGACTTGCAGATATTCGGCTCTATTGATCCAGAGTGATGCCTGATTGACGTATTAACACAGACAGGCTGCAACATGATGTGCCACAAACATGACTTATATGTTGCTGAAATTCGGTATGGGAAATGTTCAATGAAGCTCCTCAGGGAACACTTCAGTCAGCCTACTCCACATAATGCTTTTGTTTTTTGACTGATAGTTGGTGAAAGTTAACTGAAGATGGCAGTAGTCGTTATGAAGCAGTTAGAGGTACAGCGGTAACGGTGCCTCAGTCGGCATTGCCGGCCGCGTCGTACAGTGGCAAAAAACTATCTTTTCAGAACCATCAAAATTAATGGCGTGAATTTGTGATTTAATAATATCCCTTGTCAGGCAATATTATATACGAAATGAGGGTTATATGTGGAAGGAGTGACGAGAGAATTTTATTGGCACAGACATTATTACCCCAAAACTCATGGTCATTGTTTTAAAACTAGTTAGCTCGGTCTTAGGGTGTCAAGGATTAGAAACTTGTTCCTTAGATTATAGGCGCGTAGACATAGTCTTAACGCCTCTTAGCTTTGTCATGTATTAGGTATGTGTCTGTCCGTCCGTCCGTACCAGCGTGGCTTCCACTGTACGGGTTTCCGTGAAATTTTATATTTGAGACTGTTATCAAAATATGTCGAAAAAATTCCATATTTGGTTAAAATCGGCCAATAACATCGGACACTCTACACTAAGACCTAAAGCGCTTCGTTGTTGTCGACGACGTAAATTCGCCCATAAAGGTACTTTCATGCAACGCCCTGTATCTTTATACAGCTGACCGACACCGGCAGCTCAGCAGCAATCACATATGGTACCGTCGTGTTTCCACTGCAAAAGTGGTAACGCGAACGCGCTACAGTGTTACGTCACATGTACATCGTATATTTATTTCTTGTTATTTCTCTCTTTCTTCTATTTTGCATATGTTCGTCCGACTTCCCCCTTTACTTCCCTTTCTTTATTTTCTTACACATTAACGTCTCTTTTGCTGCGTCATCAGTGACGCTTCGTGACGTCATCAGCCGACTGTTTTGTGACGTGAAACCCCGGACAGACGTTTCGGATTAATATTAATTGCTCGTTCCCTTTTGAAGCTTCGTGATCTCCCGAGTTTGTAAAGTCAAGTCATGGGAATTGTGCAGCACAGTGACGGTACAGCTGCAGCCGTGCTGGCTGTGGGCTGTCCGGTGTAGAGAGGGCGGCATTACGGCCAGGCGAACAAATTGGATCAACGTGACACGCTGCTCTGTACCAGTTGAGTCGAGGCTTCGAGTCCAGGTACCGGTATACGTACGAGTCTTCGAAACTGGTTATCTGTTCATGTAACATAAGTTTGATTATCCAGTTCACTCTGTACATGTACGAATAACGACGTTTCGGTCTTCAGCTAATTCAATGCAATCGTTGCTCGTGTAATTTATCAGATGTTAGTCGCTAGCCTATCCCTGTGGAGAACCAGGTTCAGGTCCAGGACACTGTAGGGGGGCATTTCTGATGAATGAAGCAGCATTAGGGCAAGCTTTTGTCCGACAACTTAGAATTGTGCGAAGTAAAGCAGCGAAATGCACTTTCTTAATTGATGCTTTAATTCAGTTCTTCGTGTCTTCTGAATATTTAGAAAATCTTGTGTTGATAATCGGGAAGGACATTTGTAGTATCGAGCACACCCTTCCATCTGCGAGACTGCCCACATAAATACATGAAAAACATACCATAAAAAAACCTCATGTCTTCCTGATGATGAACATAAGATGTTCGAAACGCGTAGAAGACACGAAGAAGTGAATTAACCCTTACTCTGCTAACGCGGAGAATATGGTGAGCTCCTAATAATGCCAGCAGATGGCGGATGGGATTTAACCCTTATCCTGCTAACGTGGAGAATATGGTGAGCAAGCTCAGAATGGCTCTTATAATTTCTTCTGTTTCGACTGGGTCTTACGTCACAGCCACGGACACAATCGTTGACTATACAATACAGTAAATATTCCATACACGTTTTGAGCCGGCTGCCCCCCTATATTAAGGTCCAGCTTCTGACCGCTCCTGTAACCTGTTTGTCGTGTAGCTGATACATCTGTATTTTGCTTTTGGCCTTTGGCCTCTGACAGTTTTTCCTATTTCATATATATATTCCTCCACCCCCCCTACCCCCCTTCCCTCTCGATACGTTCTGTGTACCCTACATTTCGCTCTTATTACTTTCTTTGAGAAGCGCTGACAAAATTCAACAAGAATCGACCCGGGGATTCCCCGCGGACACGCTGCGTTGCCACATTTCCCTATGCTAACCGTGATACATTGGACTGTCATGTGTCAGAGTGATAGTTGCATTAGCTTCGAGTCCGACCTCCCGATCGATCAATCGATTTTTCTGACACGTGTATTGTAGTATCGTTCAGAAGTTTTCATGATTCGAATCTGCTTTACCTCCCACACTAAGGGATGTTTAAAAAGTATTTTTTTTTAGGTACACACAGTTCCGAAACTGTAGGTACCGTTGCCGACTTGCTAAAACAGCTTTCAGTTGGCAGTATTTCCTCAGAAGCTGTCAAGATTTTGAATGTTTATGACCACTCGGTGATGCATTCCTATTACAATTAAAAACATATGTGGATAAGGCGCAGTTGTGTCTTGTGTGTGCGAGTTGATACTATGAATTTCTACTGTGTGCGCGGTGGCCAGAGCTGAGCTTAAATTTTAATTTAGGCTTCTTGTATAGTGAACACCTAGCAAATGGTGACCACTGGGAACGGATACGTGTTTTAAGAGGAAATTATGTTTTCCACTACAGTTTTATTGGTGACCGCTGTAGCACAGTGGTTAAGGTGCTGTGCTACAAATCGGAAGGTCGCTGGTTCGATTCCAGATGGTGTCATTGGAATTTTTCATTTACATAATCCTTCCGATCGCACTATGGCCCTGGGGTGGACTCTAACAGAAATGGGTACCAGGAGTATTTCCTGGGGGGTGAAGTGGCCGGTGCGTAAGGCTGACAACCTTACCACTATCCTGGGCGATTGTTACGTAATCTGGGAACCTTGACTTCTGAAACCCTCTGGGCACCTCGGGCCTGTAATGGGTCTGATTTACTACAGTTTTATGGCCTCCACTCTCACAAATTTATTGCAGAGATAAAGAACGGCACATCCTTTGCGTTTTTTGAACCCTGCATTTGTTATATACCGATGTAATTAGAATCAACAAAATTCACACTTTTTAAATTACTGTTTCAGTTTATGTTGTCTTCGACATGTTTCGACCATCCAAGTGTTCATCCTCAGTAAGTATTGTACTGTTTATACGGATGCATAACGGAAATACCATACAACTGCTTGTACAAGACTTCCTGAGGATGAACACTTGGATGGTCGAAACATGTCGAAGACACTATAATTAAATTGAAGCATTAATTTAAAAATTGTGCATTTCGTTGGTTCTTAGCATATAGGTATATACTCTGCCAAGGTCAAAGTCGTTTTCTTCAGTCGCCGACTGTAGCTGTATTGTTGCTTCAGTCTGCCACAGCTTCGTTGCAGAAGAGGGCCTTATGTTCTCTGAAACGTCAGATTTGTTCATCTTACCGACACAAAAGCACGTTCAGTGATAATGCTTGCTTCTCAGGAAGGCTGCAGGCGAAGAGGGACCTTGTGAAGGGAATGTGAGAAGCCCAGTTCACAGCAAGCCGACTGTTGTGAGGCGTGCGTTGAGGGATTGTAAGTGCTGCATATCAGGTGCTGTCCCAATGAAACAGGATTGCTGCGAATTTATGAGTGTCGTTTGTTCCGCTCCTAGGCGTCGAGTTGTGGGCTTGGATAGCTCAGTCAGTACAGCAACGCGCTACGGGCTGGACGGTCCGGGGATCGAATCCCGATGGGGACGATATTTTTCCGCACCTGTCCGGACCGACCCTGGCCCCACCCAGCATCCTATACAATCGGTACCAGATCTTTCCCGGGGGTAAAGCGGCCGGGGCGTGGCTTTGGCCACCCACCCTATCTAGCGCCGAGGTTAAAGAAAGAGTAGAGCTATACCCGTACTCCCCCTCTGGGCCTTCGTGGCCTGTTCTAGGGTGAAAGTTACCTTTACCGTTACCTTTTAACGAGTTAGGGCCGTTTGAATTCACAACGACAAACACAGTGTGAATGGTGAATGGTGATAAAGAAAGAGACATCACTTAGTGTTACCTTTGTCTTAATTTAATGTTTAAATGACAGATTTGTTACAAAGAAATCAGACATCTGTTACTCGCGTACGAAGATCGCGTGTTGTTCGTCCGAGTTGATCTTCACGTTTCTTTATGCATGCAGCAGCATCTGAAGTGCAAGCCAGCAGTTCGTCTGTTGTGTCCACCTTTCTTTTGTAACCTTCGCTCTTCAACCGCACAAACAAACCCCCCAAAAAAATCTAACCTAATTACGTCTGGAGATTCAAAAAGTTCTAACCGGGTAACCATTCAGAATTAGCTATCTATCCATATGAACTTTTTTTAATGACACTCGCCAATATAATCACCTCCCACAGTACTGACCTCCCGAATCACCCTGTATGTGCTATTGCTGTATTCACCATACAAGACGTATCACTCACAATGTGTAAGACAGTTGCCATAACAATGCATGGGATATGTGCGTGACAAAAGCACCTTTATGTGCCACCTCACACAATAAATTTAGCTCTGATTACAAGGAACACAAAGCGGTCACCCATCAACCGAGTGATCGTGCTAGAGGTAGCTTAACCAACGTGTTACGTTGGGGTTCTGTTGTACAGTCTTCTTTAGTGACGGTGACATAGGCAGTCTGCAAACAGTCATCACTGTTGAGGGACATAACAGCCGTTTGTCTAGAACTACTCAGTGGACAACAGGCAGCGTATTTAACCTTTTGACGCCTAATGTCAACTATAGTGGTCGTACCGCACCGCTAACCTCTAAAGTTGCATTTTATATATTTATTCAACAAATATAGATACTGAATATTTTAAACATGGTATAT
>Ga0123353_10010272_pt1 | contig 13031 bp, 12 predicted proteins | sample TergutLab28metaG_3_FD_92763 | JGI IMG/M metagenome (GOLD analysis project Ga0123353, IMG submission 92763) | Labiotermes labralis P3 segment gut microbial communities from Petit-Saut dam, French Guiana - Lab288 P3 | ecosystem: Host-associated > Arthropoda: Insects > Digestive system > Gut ...
ATTCGCCCCCAACGGATTCGATCCGGACGGCTCCGCTCCTAAATGTATCCGTTCCGGACGGATTCGCCCCAACGGATTCAATCCGGACGGCTCCGCTCCTAAATGTATCCGTTCCGGACGGATTCGTTCCCGCCGGATCGAACCGTATATAATGCCGGACAATAATGTATATTTGTCTAATAGTAACACGTTATGTTATTATTTCAAAATAATCCGCCGGGTATGAGGCCATTTTATATGAACAGTAAAATACAAGGCTTTATCAATACGATAAAAGACAAAAAAGTCGCCGTCGTCGGCATAGCCGTCAGCAACACGCCCCTGATTGAATTCCTTTCGCGGCATGGCGCGCGCGTCACGGCATTCGATAAACAGGAAGCCGAAGCCATTGCCGACAGGATTGAAAGGCTTCAGCCCTTAAATATAGAATACAGGCTCGGGCCCGGTTACCTGGAAGGGTTAAAGGGCTTTGACTGGATATTTAAAACGCCTGTCATACGCCCCGACCTGCCCGAATTCATCGCCGAACGCGAACGGGGCGCCATATTGACGTCCGAGATGGAACTCTTTATCGACTTGTGCCCCGCGACTGTATTCGGCGTTACCGGCAGCGACGGGAAGACCACAACGACGACGCTGATCTATGAAATACTCAGGGCCCGCGGATACAACTGTCACCTCGGCGGAAACATCGGGAGGCCGCTGCTTTCGGACGTGGGTTCAATGAAGGCGACGGACATGGCGATAGTGGAACTGAGCAGCTTCCAGTTGCTTACGATGACAAAAAGCGTCAACGTCGCTGTTATAACGAACCTTTCGCCTAACCACCTTGACGTACATACGTCATACGATGAGTATACGGGCGCAAAAAAAAATATATTCATTCATCAGGCTAATGACGACTTTATAGTTTTGAACTACGATAATGAAGAAACAAGGGGGTTCGGCTGCCTGGCGCCGGGACGGCTGGGGTATTTCAGCAGGGCGGACGGCCCCGGCCTTGCCCGTCTGTTTGACAACGATAATAAACTGTTTGCCGCGGCTTATTCATACGAAGGCAGGATAATGTACCGAAGCCGCTCAGACTTAACGGGCGGTGAAAAAAACATTCATCCCGTTGATACGACGCATGTTATTAATGAAGATGAAATCCTGATACCGGGGCCCCACAATGTGGAGAACTATCTGGCGGCGACATGCGCCGTCCGACGTTACGCCGGTCGCGACGATATCGGGGCCGTAGCCCGGACATTCGGCGGAGTGGAGCACAGGATAGAATATTTCCGGACTATCGGCGGCGCCAGGTATTTCAACGATTCGATCGCGTCCAGCCCGAACAGGACCATGGCGTGCCTCAATACATTTGATCAAAAGATCATACTGATAGCGGGGGGCCAGGATAAAAAACTGGATTACTCGCCCCTGGGCAGATGTATTGCCGAAAAAGTCAAAGTGCTGATACTGTGCGGCGAAACTTCCAGGCAAATCAAACGTTCGCTCATGAATTACTGCGAGATGATCGACTTACCCTGTACCGTCCCCATATATGAATGTGAGAGCTACGAAGACGCCGTCAACGCAGCGTATAATAACGCAAAAGCAAACGACGTAGTCGTACTCTCACCAGCCAGTACCAGTTTTGACCGCTTTAAAAATTTTGAAGAGCGCGGGCGCGTATATAAAGATTTGGTAAACAGCCTGCCTGCCCGGTAACAACTTGCTTGCCGCCTACTCAATACATCTTGCTTATTTTATATGTCCAGCCTGCGCGACTTGATGTCCTGCGAACCCTCCGAGAGCTCCTTCAGGCAAACGTTGCAAATAATTTTATCCTTGAAGTTAACTACATCCTTGGCTTCGCCGCAAAAGATGCACGCGGGCTCGTATTTTCTTAAAATAATCAGGTCGCCGTCCACATAGATCTCCAACGGGCTCCTGATTTCAATATCCAGCGTCCTCCGCAGTTCGATTGGCAGTACGACCCTGCCGAGTTCATCCACCCTTCTGACTATTCCAGTTGACTTCATAATAAACCCTCCTTAGTGATTTATGGTATTTTTCAAAAGTGTAAGGAAAATAAAACAGCCACACAACGCATGCAGCTAGCAATAGACTAAATTATATATATTATGTAAATCACTGTCAATAGATACTAAAAAATATAAACGTGACAATATTATCCCAATAATACTTATATTTACGTTTATCAGATTTATGAATGAGGTAATTATCTCAGATCAATACCATGAATATATTTATCCCGTCATTGCGGGCTATACCCGTCGTACGGATTGGACCCGCAATCTAGTATTTATAACTTTATATGCTGGATTGCGGCTCCCTGAATCAAGTTCAGGGCAGGCTTGGGCTGCAATGACAAATACATTCGATCACCGTGGCGTTTCGCATAGCGTGTTTTGTATTCGTTCAGCGGGCGGAGCGGTGGTAGTGGTTGTCCAGATGATGGCTGCAATATTCGTAGTCGCCTTCGCATTTGGAACAGTAACGGAATTCCATATCCGGATCGCCCTCTTCCGTCAGCCCGCACACCTCGCATTTATGGAACGTAGCTTTAATGACCCTGCCTTCGGTTTTTTTTCGTTCAAACGACCGGCGGTTATTAAATACTTTTCTGTTCAGCTTGACGGACGCGATCAGGCCGCTGCCGAAAAACAACAGGAACGCGGCGATCGGGGCGAGGATCAACAGCCTGTTTGCCCATGACCGCGCCGTGATAAATTCGAACGCCGTAAACGCCCAAGCCGCCCACGCCAGCCATTTGATTTTTATCGGGATGATAAAGAATAAAAGTATCTTCATCTCAGGCGCGAGGCGGGCAAACGCCAAAAACAGCGAAAGGTGTATATACCTGGCGCCTGCGACCGGCATCCCCGTGATCATCGATACGGCCACGGTGAGGGCGAAGCCGATAAAATAAAAGACGGTAAGCCGGAAGCTCCCCCAGCTCATTTCCAGGTTGCGCCCTATCATAAACAGGAAGTACAGCTCTATCAGCGCCGAAATCGGTGAGCTCCCGAATGAATTGGTAAAAATAAATGATACAATCCGCCAGATTTCGCCTTTAAGTACCTCGGATGGGAACAGCACAAGGTACATGATGAAATTGCTGCCGGAAAATATAAAGCCCATGAGCCAGATCGCGGCGTTCCCGACCACTAAAATATTTGTCAGATTTTTTATTGCAAACCAGCCAATCCGGCGTTCCAGTTTGTCCAAGATCCGCATATCGCCTCCGGGGCCCATAAAAATCAACAGCCCCGCGGCATTTGTCACAGCGGGGCGTGTCATACTCTTTAACTGCTTTCCTACACCGGCTATTCACATTGTAATTTTGTTGTTATAGGGTGAAACTGGCGTCGGTTATATTATTTAAACTTTCTTTTTCGCGCGGCCTCTGATTTCTTTTTCCTCTTAACGCTCGGCTTTTCATAATGCTCGCGTTTCCTTACTTCGGCGAGGACGCCCGCTTTTGCGCACTGGCGCTTAAAACGCTTTAAAGCGCTGTCCAGCGACTCATTTTCTTTCAGCCTGATCTCCGACACTCGTTCCCACCCCCTTCAATGAACTTAAATTCACAGGTTCATCTTTATTTATTATATAGTCACAGATATATAAAGTCAATGCGCCGATCGGCATACATTGCGATAAATTTATTACCGTACGTTCATGAGCGCGGAAGCGGGTTAATTATTAATCCAATATTATTCGGTTCGTTGACAATGTTTTTATCATTAAGTATATTTGTAAATGAAGTTATTATTGCGTTCAGGCGTAAACGAAAGGAATTGATATTATGTTACCGACAGTTGAATTTTTAGGCGAACAAGTTACCAGGCTGACGCTTGGGGATAATCCGTTCATCGGCAATTCGTATATACCCGATATTTATCCCAGGGACGAAATGTATGATTACTATACGGCTGAAAATGTACTGAAAGCCATGTACGCCGCGGAGGAAAGCGGCGTCAACACGTTTGTCGCAATCGCAAGCCCTTTTATCATCCGCATGATTCGCCAGTACAAAAAAGAGGGCGGTAAAATGCATATTATATTCCAGACGTTTCCGACTATGGATTTAAAAGCCGGAATAAATATGATGATGCCCTGCGAGCCTATCGGCATATATCACCAGGGCAGCACGCTGGAGGAGTTTTACGAAGAACAGGGTGTGGATTTTTTAAGGGAACGGCTGGAACTGATCCGCTCGTCGGGGGTTAAGACAGGCCTTGGCACGCATGTGCCCGAAATCGTGCTGCAGTCGGAGCGGGAAGGCTGGGGCATGGATTTTTATATGACCTGCCTTTACAACTACAGGAACCTGCGACGGGGGAAGCAGAGCAGCTTCTATACAGGCGAGGAAAAACACGTTAAGTTCTATCCAGGCGATCCCCCGTTCATGTACGATGTTATTAAAAAAATAGACAAACCCTGCATTGCGTTTAAAATTTTTGCCGGGGGGCAGGTTTTTTACGAAAAAACCGCCGAAGAAATTCCCGGCGTCATAGAAAACGTGTATACCACGGTCTTTAGTAATATTAAGCCAAACGATATTTCCTGCGTCGGCATATATCAAAAATTTAAGAACCAGATCAAGGAAAACGCCGATATAGTTATGAAGGTGTTATCCTAAAACGTTTAGGCTCGCACATAAATCAACCATATTATACAGTTGAAACAGACTGCGGAGGTCGTCATGCCTGAAATAAGAGACGTTAAGCTTGCTGAATCGGGGAGGCGGAAGATCGCCTGGGTAGAACAGTATATGCCCGTCGTCGAAAGGCTCGAAAATGAATTTAAGATAAAGAAGCCGTTTTCCGGCGTGCGTTTCGCCGTATCCGTCCATATGGAGGCAAAGACAGCCAGATTGATCAGGGCGATCAAGGCGGGCGGCGGGGAAGTGACCGCCGCCGGCTGCAACCCGCTTTCGACCCAGGACGACGTCGCCGCCGCGCTCGCCGACGAAGGCATTGAAGTATTCGCGTGGCACGACGAATCGCCGGATGAGTATAAAAGGCACCTGGTCAGCGCCCTGGGCGACGCCCCCAATATAGTGATCGACGACGGCGGCGACCTGGCGACGCTGCTGCATACTGAAAAACGGGACCTCCTTCCGCATGTCAGGGGCGGCTGCGAGGAGACGACGACCGGCGTCAGCCGCCTGAAGCTCCTCGAACGCGACGGGCAATTGATGTATCCTGTGATTGCCGTTAACAACGCCGAATGCAAATACCTGTTTGACAACCGTTACGGCACAGGACAATCCGTATGGGACGGGATCAACCGGACGACAAACCTGATTGTTGCGGGCAAAACGGTCGTCGTCGCGGGATACGGCTGGTGCGGGAAAGGGGTGGCGATGCGCGCGAAAGGCTTTGGGGCGAGGGTCGTCGTCACGGAAATAGACCCCGTCAAAGCCGCCGAAGCATGGATGGACGGATATGAAGTCATGCCGATGGACGAAGCAAGTGGAATCGGCGATATCTTCGTCACCGTTACCGGGTGCAATAAAGTGCTGACGACGCGCCATTTCGAGTTGATGAGGGACGGCGCCGTCATGTGCAACGCCGGGCATTTTGACGTTGAGATCGATATACCGGCGCTGGAGCAAATCGCCGTCGATTCATTCGAATCAAGGAACAATATACGTTCCTACAAACTTTCGGACAACCGCCGCCTGCACCTGCTTGCGCGCGGAAGGCTCGTAAACCTCGCGTCCGGCGACGGGCATCCGGCGGAAATAATGGATATGAGCTTTGCCATTCAAATGCTATCCGCCAAGTATCTGCTGGATTACGGTAATGAATTGAAAAACGGGGTCGTCAGGCTACCGGGCGTGCTTGACAGGCTGGTTGCGAAATATAAGCTGGAGTCTCTGGGCGTCATGCTGGACACGCTTACAGACGATCAGGAGAAGTATTTAAATTCCTGGGACCTGGAGCTATAAAACGCTAAAAATATTGTGAAATCCCGTAAACGACAGCCAGTTTTGCAGATGCAGGCATAAAATATGCGAATGGAATTATTATGAAAATTTTGATAAAAAACGTAGACGCGCTGGCATCCGATGAAAGCCCTGTGATGAAGGGCGCCGATATAGGGATAGACGGAAATATAATAAAATTCATCTCAAAAGACGGGGCGCCGCAGGGGTTTACCCCCGACCGGGTGATCTGCGGCGGCGGCAAGCTGGCGATACCCGGCCTGGTAAACGCCCATTGCCATACCGCGATGACGCTGCTGCGCGGGTACGCGGACGATATGGAGCTCGAAAGCTGGCTGTTCCAAAAGATATTCCCCGCCGAAGCGCGGCTTTCTGGCGAAGACATATATTGGGGGACGACGCTGGGTATCGCCGAAATGATTCGCGGCGGAGTAACGTGCGTAAACGACATGTATTTAAAAATGGACAATGTTGCCTCCGCGTTTTTGGATTCCGGCATACGCGCCGTGGTGTCCATAGGGCCGTTGCTGACTGAAAAACGCGGCGACGCCCTCGTCGACGCCGAAGGGTGCAAAGCTTTTTTTAAGCGGTGGAACGGCGCGTCGGACGGGCGGATCGGCGCGAATATTGAAATCCATTCCATATACCTGTACCAGCCGGATACCCTGGTTGAAGGCGCGCGGCTCGCGAAGGCTCTGGGCGCCGCAATACATATTCATATCCTGGAAACCGCCACGGAACGTAAAAATATGCTGGCGCAGTACGGCGAGAGCTCCGTCGCGCTCGCGGCTAAATACGGCTTGTTCGACGTACCGGCGCTCGCGGCGCACTGCGTCCATGTCGACGACGATGAAATAGGCATATTGAACGAAAAGAACGTAAGCGTCGCCCATAACCCTTGCAGTAACCTGAAACTGGCCAGCGGGATTGCGCCCGTCGTAAAAATGCTGGGCAGGGGCGTCAACGTCTGCCTGGGGACGGACGGGGCTTCGTCAAACAATACGCTGGACATATTTATGGAGATGAGGCTGGCCGCGATGATCCACAAGGGCGTCAGCGGAGACCCGACCGCGGTCCCGGCCGCGGCGGCTTTTAAGATGGCGACGTCAAACGGCGCCAAGGCGCTGGGAATCAGCGGCGCGGGTGTTCTTAAGGCGGGTAATAAAGCCGATATAACTTTAATATCTACGGACGCCCCGCACATGCAGCCGATTTACGACCACCTTTCGGCATTGGTGTACGCGGCCCGCGCGTCAGACGTGGACACGGTGATAGCCGACGGCAATATCCTGATGGAAAGCCGCCGCCTTACGACAATAGACGAAGAAAAAGCGATATTCGAAGTCAACCGTTCAGTTGAAAAATACCGTTGAAATATAAACATCGATGAGATTGCGGGTCAAGCCCGCAATGACGATTCAAACTAGATTGCGGGTCAAGCCCGCAATGACGATTCGTATATGATGTTCATATAAATGACAACTATTGATATTTATAATAGGGTTAATGCGGCAGAACTATTTACTAGACGAACTTGCCGCCCGAGGCGTAATACGCCGTTATGCGGTCTTTTTGGTTTCGCGCCATATCCTTTATGCGGTTATTGGCTTCACGGTCTATGAGCACCAGCTTGAACCAGTTGAGCGCCCCTGTCATATCGCCCGTACGCCTCTTTAATTCGCCCACCAAATATTGCTGGCTGCTCTTGTCCAGCCCGCCGACGACTTCCGATTCGGCGCTGTAAGCGCGTTCAAACCCTTCCAGCGCCATAAGCAGGAAGGTTTTTTCGTTTTCTTCATCCTTTAATATACGGTACATCCATGCTATGTGCAGGCATAGGACAGACCTGATGCTCTCTTTCTCGCCGGCTACGACGGCGTTGTATAGCCCCAGCTTATGGATTTCAATAGCGATTTGCGGCGTATAATATGTGGGGTATGTTTTATCGAACTTCCATTTTGCGCTGATCCTGTCTTTAATAAGCTTTTTTTGCGCGGCGGTCAGGCCTTTAATAGTCGTGGGCATTGCGGCAAACCCGCATTTATCACAAAAATCCACAAAGTAATATAACGGGTTCGGGTCTTTATAGGTGGGCATGAAATCCGATTCTGTCTGGATCAAACGCACGGATGACGACCTGACGGCCGGGATTTTTGCGTCGACGTTGCAAATCGGGCATTTAAATGATTTAAGGTATAACCCGCCCATGATTTCTTTCAGTTCCTCGTTTGTAAACTGATCTGCAGGCAGGGTATTATCGATAATCCCGTATACATTTGTATATGCGGCTTCTTCCAGGCCGTAATCAATCAATTCACCAAATACCGTATTGGCTTTTTTACCGTCCGCATCTTTATTGGCATTGCCTCCGGACGCAGACTTGCGGTTTTCATTTTGCTGATCCATGTTTTATTTACCCCCGCCCTGTTTTTTGATTACATAGTTGATTTTATCCGCATTTGCCGTCGGGCGCTTAAACCCTAAAAATCCGTAACACCCCGTTATTTCAAGGCCGGTCCCGCGCATAGCCGTTTCGAAATCCGCCGTCGTATAGGCGCGCTGCCTGTGGATTTCATCAAATCTATGCCATAGCCCCCCCTCGCCCTTTGAAAAAAAAGTTAAATCAAATACCGAGGCGGCGCCGGACTTCCTATGGCTGCTTTGCCATAAATAACAAAAATCGTCTGAAATATTATAAAAAAAACCGTTCCCGATAGTCGCCGAAAGCTTATGCGCCGTATTTACGTCGAATATAAACAGGCCGCCCGGCGCCAGGTAATTATCAATGCTTAAGAACATGCGCCGGAGCATTCGTTTGTCCGTTATATAGTTGACGCTGTCAACAGTGGAAATAAAAGCGCCCACCGTACCGAACAATTCAAAACCGCAGATATCCTGTTCGAGAAAAAGGATATCGCCCCGATTATTTTGCAGGGCTTTTGCCCTTGCTTCCGAGAGCATATCCGGGGAATTATCGATCCCGATTACATCATAGCCCCGTTTTGAAAGCTCAATGCAAACGGAACCGGTCCCGCATCCCAAATCCGTGATATACGGTTCCGGCGGCTTGCCATGTCGCTCAAATACGCGCTCAATGTAATCGCAATATTTGCGATAGGGTATATCGCCGTACATAAACGCGTCATATGCGGGCGCAAGCCCGCCGCTGTATTGCACATCATCCACTGGCATACCCCTAATACCCTATATACCAAAATTTCCCGATAGTAAACATACGATAGTTAATATTTATGGCGATTTATAAACGGGCGGGGTTTCTGGTAAAATCCTGCCCCGCCGCATGGAATTCAGGGTTTTGAAACGCCGTCGCGTATATGTCCGTCGCCCTGGCTTCCAAACCCATAAAATCCCGCGCCCTGGCGCCCGCCGTTTTTAACCTCTTGTAGCTGGTAATAACCGGGACGCCAGTTTTCAGGCCCGATAAAAACTTCCTGCCTGTTTCATTAAATCCAAGGACCCGCAGGTATGGGGGCCCCTCCTCCGCGTTGACCGCAGTCAGCGCCGTTTTTGTATAACCCAGTAATATGCGCGTATATATCCTGCGCACCCTGCTCATCGGATAGCGCCTGGCTGCAGCCAATCGGATGAGGCCTGTATAATCCGGCGCCGCGAGCGCGGCCCTATACAGCCTGTTTTCAAGCCCTTCGCCGACGTCGTTGTAACCGAGCATGTCTTCCGGCGCGCCGCGTCTGATGATTGCCGTTATTATGGGATAAAATGATTCGTCAAAAACCGGCCCCCTGCCAAGCGAAAATTCAGCGCCGAGTATAGCATGTGAATAATCAGGCAGCGCGCCGATATGGATTGGCTCCGCTATGCATTCGTCATATTTATCATTAAAGCGCCCATTGGCTGCCGCCGATTGCGCCAACCGATGAAAACTTTCATTTACAGTTTGATAGCGTGCCCTGAAGCCGTCCCTGATGCAGGCTGCCCCCGGGTAACCGCCGCGCCGTACCGCAAACGGGGTTAACGGCAGCCCCAATGATTTGACGGCCCTGACATATTCTATTGCCAGGATATTGTTAGGCGCTTTCATGAGCGCCGCCAGTTCATTCTTTACCGTATGGATATTACCCGGCGATATTTTATATGCCGCGGGATAACTCCGGCTCAACGCGCGCTGGCGGGCGGCCGCGTATGAATAACCCTTATCGAGCTTGTCGGCAAGCTCGGCCTTATGTATGGCCGGTTCGTCATTCAATATATCAGCGACATTGGAAATCAGCGATAAATCCGTGTTTTCCGCGCCAAATGACAGCCATCCGCCCGCGCCCAGCGCCGCGACGGACATGAGCGCGCCCCTGGCGAAATATTCCGCGCTTGAACAGGCGTATACGGGATGGAGCTCAAACACGAGGTCGGCGCCGCCGCGCAGCGCCATGCGCGCGCGCGACCACTTATCGGATATGGCCGCGGAGCCGCGCTGGGTAAAATGCCCGCTCATAATACAGACAACCGCGTCCGGCCGCAACGCGTCCCTTGTTGTTTTTATGTGGTATTCGTGGCCTTTGTGAAAGGGGTTATACTCCGCGATGATGTATGCGGCCGTCATAATGGTCCGTCGTCTTTATCCGTACCGCCGCCGTCCGCTTCGCCGCTATTATCCTCGCCGCCGCCTGTTTCACCGCTGTAATCTTCGCCGTCCGCTTTGCCGCCCCCGCCCTTCCCGTATAAATCCCGGATCGCCGCCCTTGCGGCGTCCACCGCCGCTTTTTCGCCGCCTTCGTGCGCGGCGACGGCGTCAGCGTACAGGTACGCTATCAGCTTCAATTCGATCAGCGTGCAAATGGATAGCGTGAACAGGAGTATATATTGAAATACAATGATGTTGTTTGACGAAAATATACTAAGCAGGATAATGACAAATATAGCGATGATCAGATTGCAAAATAACTCTATCTTGAATATTTCGCCGCGTTTTTTGTTGGTCAGCGTCCGGCTGAAGCGAAGGCCGGACATCACCCTGTGGCCTTTGTCCAAAATTGCGCATTCGGCGAATAGAAATAAAATCATCAGATAGATTCCGGGAATGATAAATAGAAACAGGCCGGCAAATACCAATATATTTTTTAGTATCGTCACCCCGGACAGGCGCAGGAAACATTTCATCGCCGAATTTATGCAATCCCTTGCCGCGTACTCCTGGTTTTTGGCGTCGCGCGTCGCCGCGTCCAGATATATAAAAGAGACGATGTTGATCAGAAGCATGACGACGACGCCCAGCGCCATTGAGCCCACGGACGTCTGAACCGGTACGGTCGCCCCTTCGGGCGTCATATATTGTGATGTGACCAGGTTTAACGATTGCGTGTCGATCTGTACGATGTAAAAATACAGGGCGTACAGTGCAAGGATACATAAAAAAACGACGGGCGGTATTACTTTTGCCTTAATATCAAAAAATGCGATACATTTTCTGAGATAGAAAAAAATATCCTTACGCATTTTAATTCCCATTGCCGTGTCTGAAACGGCGCCTGAATTTTATATGACGCTCCAGTATTGCCTCCAAAATACGTTCCGCAGCGCCGCCGTCCCCATACGGGTTTTTAGCGCCCTTCATTTTATTGTAGGCGTCCGGATTTTCAGCCAGATGTTTAACCTCGCCGGTTATTTTATCAAAACTTGTCCCCACCAGCCGCACCGTGCCGGCGTCTACCGCTTCCTGCCGTTCGGTTTCCGCCCGGAGCACCAGTACCGGCGTGCCGAGCGACGGCGCCTCTTCCTGCAGGCCGCCGGAATCGGAGAGGGCGAGGAATGAGCGCGTCACAAGGTTGTGGTAATCTGTAAGGCACAATGGATCCAGCAGCAGCGCGCGTTCGTGGCCCGTGAACATCTCCCTTACGGGCGCCTGGACCGCGGGGTTCAGGTGTACGGAAAAGACCGCGAACATATCCCGGTATGCGTCTAAAATATATTTTATCGCGCGCAGTATCTCCCTGTGCGGTTCGCCGAGGTTTTCGCGGCGGTGCGCCTCTATTGTGAGGACGCGGTATTTGGAAAAGTCCACGCTGTTAAGCTCTTTGTTTATGAAACTGTAATTTTTTTGCGCAGTCAGCTTCAGCGCGTCAATCGACGTATTGCCCGTCACATATATCAAATCGCCGCTGACGCCTTCCCGCAGCAGGTTTTGCCTGTTCATCCCCGTCGGCGCGAAATGCAGCGAGGACAACGCCCCGGTAAGCCGCCTGTTCATCTCCTCGGGGAAGGGGTAGTAGATATCGTCGGTCCTGAGGCCCGCTTCGACATGGCCGACAGGAATATGGTTGTAAAAAGCGGCCAGGGCCGCGGCGAAGCATGTGGACGTATCGCCGTGCACCAGCGCCAAATCCGGTTTTACTTCAGCCAAAACACCGCTGACGCCGTACATCACGCGTGATGTTATATCTTCGAGCGTCTGCCCTGTGCTCATAATATTCAAATCAAAATCGGGTATTATATTGAATACCGGTAGGACCTGGTCCAGCATTTCGCGGTGCTGGCCGGTAACCAGGACAATGCAGCGAAACCGGGAATCCGCTTTTAAAGCGAGCACTACCGGCGCCATTTTAACGGCGTCAGGGCGCGTGCCGAATATCACCGCTACGCTGACAGGGTTTGTCCCGTCAGGCATTTTTGTTTCTGATCTCATTGGCGTTCCCATCAATCAGCGGTAAATCAGCGCTGCCTTCGGCCTCCGTCTCGATGCTCTGAGGTTTGGTTTTATCGCCGACGAGGTATTTGGCATACGCAAATACAAATACGGGCAGCAATATCAACAGGATGGATGCGCTGATATAGTTTTTATTTGCAAAGATGAAACCGCACAGCCCGAGCACGGCGCTGGTTATATACAGCAATACGACCGACTGCCTCTGCGTGAGCCCCATGCTAATCAGCTTGTGGTGTATGTGGCTGAAGTCGGAACTGGCCGGCGAAGATTTTTTAGCGATCCTTCTGATTATGGCGAACGCGACGTCAAAAATCGGGAGCCCGATTATCAGCACCGGGATAGCCAGCGATATCATCGCGTATGACTTCAGCATGCCTTGAATCGATACGACAG
>Ga0123353_10010273_pt1 | contig 13031 bp, 5 predicted proteins | sample TergutLab28metaG_3_FD_92763 | JGI IMG/M metagenome (GOLD analysis project Ga0123353, IMG submission 92763) | Labiotermes labralis P3 segment gut microbial communities from Petit-Saut dam, French Guiana - Lab288 P3 | ecosystem: Host-associated > Arthropoda: Insects > Digestive system > Gut ...
CTATGGGCTGTACGGCCTATACAGAGCCTCAGTGCCTGTACAAGGCTGCACTTTACGTCTGGATTAAGCAACTATCTCAACTGGACGGTAGTCAGCTTTCAATGAAACATGCGAAAAATTAATCTGTAAAAAGTGTGTGCATTGTTCCCTCAGCACTGAAAAATTGGAATACGCGAGGCTGAATTCAACAGGAGAAACTAATGCAGAGTACAACTTCCCTCGCCAGGGGAAGGGTGGGGGAGTATTGATGTTCAAAAATTTTGTAAAAAAAAAGTTGCCTTATTCGGAATTTGATTGCATACAAAGAACGATATGTCAGCAGTTCTGTAGTCCAGCAGATCCACAGCATCTTAGTGTGGGATTTTACGTTAAATCCGCTTGTAAGAATGCTCTGTCTGGGTGAAATCCCGCGGAATGCCTGGCGCGGGAGATATTGAGTTTAGGGAAAAAGAACGAACTCATCATGTGCGCATGTGCCCACGTGTAGCCTTTCAAAACACAATAATAGGATTTACTCGAAACAAAACATGTGATAGTTGACAAAAGCCGCTAAGTGGCAGTAAAGTGTCAGATGCAGCAGGGGCGCCGACCGTAACACCTGCAAACTGAACTTCAGAATTCACGAACCATCCTGGTGATACGCCGCAGTTTCCGTGGCTACCAGAGATCTTTTGTTGCAGAAGAAACATTTACATGCATCGATCTCATCCCACTAAACATGGAACGTCACATATCAGTTATGAAACATGTGAGGGGCAGTGACTCTGCATTTCGGGCCTTCCGTTGCCTTCAACAGGAAGGGTGGCAATCTCGCTTCTTATTGGCTGGGCAATATCATGTGGCTTATGTCAAGGTTCCTGCTTGTCTGAAACATGAAATTCAAATTTCACCCTTTTTATATTCGTGATTCCGTGCATCGTAATTCTAGGTTGAAGAAATCCAACGAGGTGCAACAGTATGCAGATATTTATTTACTGCTAAATTACTCTACATATTTCGGGCGTCCATCGCGCCCGTTATCAGAGGTACATAAAACTGTAGTTGCAGCCTCTGGTACAGATCATACTATGTAGGGAGCCAGCTTCCTTGTTTTGTCATGTTTGAGGAAGCTTGCTCCCCAGATAGTACGATCTGTACCAGAGGCTGCAACTACAGTTTTATGTACTCCTGATGATGGGCACGATAGGCGGCCGAAATATGTAGAGTAATTTGGCAGTAAATAAATATCTGCATACTGTTGCACCTCGTTGGATTTCTTCACCCTCAAATTTCACTGTCAAAAAGTGTAGAACTCCCCTAGCCTATCTACGATCGAGAAATAAAACCCGAAATTTACGGCTTTGCTTATTATGTCACACAAGAGGGAATTGAATTCTACCTATGTGGCGCCATATTGCCATATAATTATAATCCAATAAACAAAATATTTATTAAATATTATATCTATAAATTTTTTCCTGACTTGTCTCTCCTACTAAAGGAATCTTAACCTCGAAATTTGACCGAGTCAGAAGCAGTAACCGTTAAATATTATTACACTTATTTATTTTTTTTATTATTAGCCGTCATGCAAATCGCATGTGCCATATTATGACAAATCGTCTTTTCCCTGTCTTGCTCTACCACAATTTCCTGATTATCCCGTCAACGCTACAATTTAAAAAAAAAACAAATGAAGTGTGTTCTGATTTTTCCCTGCATTTATCTAAAAAAATCTCATCGCAAGAAAAATTTATCGGGATATTATCGTAAATGTACTTAGGTAGACAGCATGATATTTTTGCCTGATTTGAACCAAACTTGAATATTCTTGACGGATTTCAATAAAAGCCAAAATGTAAAATTTAATGAATATGCGTCTTTCGGAAATCGGGTTGTTCCATGCGGGCGGGTGGACGGACGGATGAATAGATCAGACGAAGCTAACGCTTTTTTTACGTGTTTTGTGACACATCTGAAAACCGCAAATACTGAATAGCTTTACAAGGCGTAGCTTTCGTATATTTTTAAAAGACGCTGAAGTGTTGTGGAAAGCAGACTGGCGATATAAATACATGGAATAAACCAATCTTTCCCCTCTTTCTAGCTTGACACTTTCGTAAATTGAAGTTCTTGTCCCCCACTGTTATTAGCCATGTTACGCTTCTATTTCAAGCATCTATTTTTTGACACATTTTTCTTCAGTTGTTTTCCACATGACGGGGGAAAAACGATATTAATCAAAACAGAACGAAACCCAACGTGTTTATCAGAAGAATACAATGGCTTGTCCCAAGAGCACACGTTGCATAGACGCTTGGAACATGGTGCAGCGGTCGCGGTAACGGACGCACGCCGATCAGACTGATACTGCGCGACGGTGACTACGTCCGACCCTGCGTTCACTGCCTGCAGCGTTCACTGTTTTATTGCACTAACCTAGCAATATCCATTAGCGAGCCGCACACCGTTGAAGCAAGAATCAGGAACAATGAAGCATGACACAAGAAGCACCTGACGTACCGTGCTTAAGGCGTGTTTTACAGTGGGCACTAATTGGCAAGTTTAATTAGTTTAATGAGTGACATCAGTGGACGCGGATTTGGAACTTTGACTTCCATACAAAAAATGAGATGGAAACCTGGAAGTGTAAGTTGTGATTATTTCTTGATCTATTCATTCTTGTTGTGAAAACAGTGTAACGTAATGTAATGTAATGTAATGTGATTTAAGTGTGCATAAGTTTTACTTTTATAACTGTGTATAGGAAGCAAGCCCATGTAAACAAATAAGTGAATACATGGAGTATCAAATACCTACTTTTTAAGAAATTTGCAGATTCTCTGTATATCGTCTACCGAACCTGTTCAAGGGTGTCCTTTCCTATTTTATTGCTTTCTCTTTGCTTCTTTGTTCTTCGTCTCTTCTCACTTATCTTTCACATCCCCTTCCTTTCCCATGTTACTTCCTTTCTTCCAAATAACCTGAATATCACTCATCCTGGGCCAAATCGCAACGTCTTACTCTGCTCTGAGTGCATGTTGGATAAAGCGCCGCCAGTCTGCTCCATCCAGGCGGCTGAGAATGGTACCATCTGCTACCTCCTGTTCACAGAATGAATGCAAGGACTGTTGATGTAACAATAGCCTCGTTTTTTGTATAAAGAAACTGACAAGTCTCTTATCCAAAACAAACACCCTAACATTACTACCTACTGATGACGGATTGCTAAACAGATCTGATCATCTCCCTTAAGAAATTACATCCTCTTCTCAAGTGTAGTTACACAAAACAAATTGCTGATTGTATCGCGCTGGCTACAAGAATATATAAAGGGTCGTGCATTCAACCGACGAATTGTTGCTTGTCGGCGCAAGATTACTAGAAACAAGAATGTTATCAAGACTGAACACTTGTAATTTTTACAGCACGTGTCTGTCCATCAGTCGTTGGTTTTTCGTAGAATAATTTTGTTGAACTCTAATTCGTGCTGTTTCCGTTATGGCTTTTTGGATTCAAAATTGGGAAATTACTAAGCCGCTCAATAGATAGTGAATATGTCCACCAAGAATTTGAAGATGAGCGTGTGTTTAGGGTTGCATATTGATGGTTATTATAGGTGTGGCAAGAGAGTGCCCTGAACATAGAGGCGCGTTATCCAGTCCATTTACTCCGTCTCAACTCCTTTCAAAGAGACAGGTTACGTTGATGTCTCTGAAACGTTAATGGTAAATAGTGAGAATTTTGTGATCTCTTTAAGTTATTTGTAAATCATTAAACAGAAATAACATTGTTATAATAGCACAACGGGATGGAACACCCACAATTTAGAAGTTATATAGCTAATTCAAGGATACAAAACCGAATATATTCTGATTGCACCTCGTATTAATGCTGGCTTATGATTTTCTAGAGAGATGTAGGCAGGTCTTAAATCCTTACAGGTTTCGGAGCCGATATCTATGGATATTTTACAGTCATATAATTCCATTTAGGATTAGAGAACTCCATAATCGTATTACTGCTCTTCTTATTTCAGCTTGCCAATAACAGGAAGCTTCACATTATTGATAAAAGGAAATTTAAAAAGTGTCGAAGATGGAATGGATTCTAATCGTATTCTCTACGTACCGTGAATTATGACAATAAACGAATTGATGTCTGAAATCTGACACCTTTAATGGAATTAGAAGTTTGCCAGGCAGACAGAATGACGTCGTTCCTTGATAAGGTTTCTTCTTCAGTAGTTCAAGGTCTCTAACAAGTTGAATTTTAAAAACATTCATCACTTACTGTCTTTGTTGATCTTCCAGAAGTTAAATTAATATGTAGACAAACCATAGTTCACAATTTCTACATCTAAAATTGACTGTTGTTTTGGAGTGAAGATATATTTGACTAAGATGGATTGATCAATAAACTTCAAGTCCCAGAAAACTGTTCGGCAAGTGATTTACCTGTACATAGACATGACATATTGGTTCGTTTCAGTCACGTTATTTCAAACTGTGCGTATATAATTACACAAAACAACAGGATTTCTCCATATGTGGGCCCTTAACAGGGTTTGAAGTCAGCGCAGGACCTTAGAAGATAGAAAGGAACAGAAGTACGGGATAACAGCATAAAAAGCAGCTTTAAAGATTTCATTTTTCACCGAAACTGTTTTGTCAATGTGATATAATCAAGAAGGCCAATCCCGGTGGCTGCGATGTCAACGGCGTAGGTCTGGGCCTGCTCGCTTCCTACGATTGCGGATTCGAATCCTGCCGTGGCCATTAATGCTAGTGCGTTCAGAATGTTGTGTTTTGTCAGATAGAAGCCTCTGCGACAGGCCACTCCCTCGTACAGAGGAGTCTTACCGAATGTATGTTCGTGTCACTGAATGTGATCAGGTGCAGGCCTAACCCTCTGCACCTACAATGAGTACGTAGGCTAGTAATTACATACACATATTCGACATCCGAAGTATTATTCATGTGGAATGGGTACCCGAAGGTCTACTAAAAGGAGGTTTTGACACACCTTTGTGAAAGGGGGAGAAGAAGAAGGCCTGAAATTTTCAAGAACGGCTCATGGGTTCTTCACCAAGACAACGCGCCGGCACACAACGCCCTGTCTGACAAGACGTTTCTGACGAAGCACAAGATCACCGTGTTCGAACATCCACCGTACTAACCTGACCTAGCCCGATGTGCCTTTTTTACTTCCAAAGATCAAGTCTGCTTTAAAAGGAGCCAGGTTCGAGTCCTTAGATGCAGTGAAGGCTAAAGCGACGGAGCTCATGAATAAGCTATCAGAAGAAGACCTGCAGCATTGCTTCCAACAGTGGAATATTCGCATGGAGCGGTGTAGGGATCGGTGAGGGGAGTACATTGACGGTGACAGCATTTATTGTGTAATTGTTTGAATAATAAATGTTCTAACATCAGTCCGGTTATTTTGTAGCTAAGCCGTGTTTAATATTTTTGTAAAATCTGAAAGAAGTAGAAAACTGGCTATACCCAGCTGGAAACGGGAGGATAATATTAAATTAAATGTTAATTATGTAAGGCTTGTAGTTGAGGGCTCAAGAAGTAGCTTGGGATAGCGCCCAGAGGCGGACTGTATTACTTACAGTAAAGAGTCTTGAAATTCTTGGAGAGGCGGGAAGTATTTTTTAGCGTTGAACGGCAGTCGGTTTCTCAAGGAAATTTCTGGATCGTGAAAGTATACATCCTGTTAGTGGCTCCAAAATGTAAGGGTTGTGGGTCTCCCGGCAGTGGCCATGACAATATCTTCTAGGCGTAGCACCGTGTGGTTTGGTCGAGATAAACTGAACGTTATCCAGTGTCAGGACAGAAGAATTACCCGAATGTACAAGACCTGTGCGCTGAAGACGGAAACTTTTGGTCTTTTTCGAAATGTTTGTTTTCATTTACCAAACTGTACGGCTTTACATTCTTGACCATAGCAATCGCCTTGACAATGTTTGTGTTATCGACGCTGGCCCAGGTAATTTGTAACAACAGTGCAAATGGTGTACTCCGTGACGAATAGTACAAAGACGTTAGCAAAGCGTTTCTCCTTTCAAATTATCTTGCAGTTCTACCGCACTCTCCTAAATGTAATTTAATTTAATTGAGGCACCTGAGGGAATTACGGCTATCGGTGTACAGGTTTTCGTGTAACTTACAGTTCCTGAACATCATTACGAGCATATCTCGCTTGCTCAGAATTTTACCCATATCGCCCAAGGTATCTGGGAAATACCTTGGAAAATTTGAACGTTCTTATGTAAAGTATGACTTTCACTGCGCGAATTTTCCACGAAATCATTATCGTTCAATAATTTCTTCTTAAGATGCTCCCGTACCGATTTTTTTCCAAATGGAATGAGAAATTGTAGAAATGTGGAAAAAACTTAATTTTGATCCATAAGTAATTTGTAGTCTCTCTTGCACCTATTTTTACGAAACCAACGATTTTTTATGTGCTGAATTTCACCATATAGGTCGAAAGGTACGGAAAGTACACTTTGAAATCAATTTACGCTTTTAGGTGCAGTATTATTGCCAGTGAGCCAATTTTCCGAAACTCGCACGTGCTGAGCAATTTTTGTAAAGAAATTCCATACCGAATTTCATGAAAATATGAATAAAGGTTTTGTCGCTGATGTTAGGTCACAGACATACGGAAGAAAGGTCAGCCGTGTCTGCATATAAGGCGTTGTATTCTTCTGTATTTCGTATTAATCTGATAACAAGCAGCAGAACTCCTTACTCACTGTGTTCGTATATACGAGGGTAAGTTTATCCACTAAGAATGTAAATTATTAGTGGAAATATCTGCTTTCAAAATTTATGAACAAGTAATTTTTAAGTGCAGACGTGACCTCCAGTTCATATTCGATTGTTGCTAGTTTTAAGTTGTCTTGTGTTTAATTGTTGCTGGTTGTCTTGTGTGCATTGTGTAGTTGTCTTGTGTGTACTGTTGTCATCTTATGTGTATTTGTGTTATTTTGTGTGCATTGAAGTTTTTTATTTTAGATGGCGGACTGCTGGGTAGAAGTCAGTATTCGGAAGGTCCTGCGAAAGGCCACCTCGACACAGGTTTTTCTTGGTTTCCCTGTGCCTAAAAGCAAATGCTGAGACGGTTCCCAAGATTCCAAGTTGCCACTACATGCTTCTCATGTAGCCCTCCCGACTTAAATTTAGTAGTAACCAATTTCATATATTGTATACATGTATAATAACCACTGCCACCGATTAACAACCCAATTGCAGTAATTATTATTATTATTATTATTATCATATGTTGAAGTTAGATAAGTTCTTTCTCACGAAGTCACTTCTGTGTACTTACCGACTTTTTTTATTGATTCCATCACCTATTCACCCACAGAATTGCACCCATAATAAGACACTTTAAAAAATATAAACATTTTAGGTGAAACTGCCTTTCATTGAATTGTGGGTTTTGGATGCTATCACATGACCTTCCTGTGTTTAGGCAAACGTCATAATCTCTTTCCTCTCTAAGGCAGTGTGACGTAGCACTCAGCTATTGTGGGGTTGTGACAGCGACAGTCAGGGGCACGGCCAGCGAGGGAGTTGGACAGGCTAGTGTCACGGGGGAAAAGACTGGCACAGAACTCAGACCAAGGGATTTACCGATATAGTCGCTCTCTTGATTGATATGTTAATTCTGTTAATACCCTGGGATGCATTTTGTGGCTCTAGTAGCCGCTACCCCCATTATGTATAATCCAGTGGTGTGGGCCTTAATTCACCTAACTATCGTACAGCTCCCTAGTTCCGACAACAATCACGGAACAATGTCATATTATGTCACAATTCCTCCCTCCCCGCTTCACAGACACATAGAGTTAACTTCAAACTAAAGCGGAGCATGTTTTGGGATTACGTCTCTCCATTGTTCTGAGATTTGAGTGTAGACCAATTAGAAGACAGTATGTCAGCTATATCCACGACGGATTCGTGTTATATTTCAGTAGAAGTTACCAGACACAGATGAAATCTCAATATCGCTTCAGGGTATATGAAGTTCCTCTGTTAAGAGCTTCACCTTCCCATCTGTTTCTTGCATGAGCCGTGTCTCTTCTTACACTTCGTGTATAATGGCTAACTTGTTTCGTATATTTAATGCCGATTCTGTATTTTCAGAGAAGAAGCCCCAACTAATTGTAGATCGTCAGGCCTATTACATGTTTGGATGATGATTATAAGGCTTAAATGAAACTGGAGTATTCGTAGCATGGTGACCGGCAAGGAAATAAAATTGCTTCGGGTACTTTGCTTCATAAGGACACGAGTACTTATGAAATATTTCACAGCCCATAAAGATTGTAGAATTCTTCTCTTGAATAGTTGAGGCATACAATTAATTAATTAATGGGTTTGCGAAGGGAGTGACAGTCATGGTCTTACATAATTCAAGGCATTCGACGAGGAGAGGGCGTCACAGACAGGATGAAGCGGTAATTGAAAGGCCTATTTGTGATAAGAAAGTGCATTTACATTGAAATTATGAAATTTATAATAAATGAATTATGTGGTTCAGTTCCATTTAAGTTTCAATTCATGGGATTCATTTTCATACTAAAATTTGAGGAAGTGACGTCCCATAAATGAACCCAAATATTCATGAAACAAAGAAATTTACTTTTGTTTTGCTGTATTCATGGCCGAGGCTTTGCAAGAACTCCGCGGATTGTGAGCGTCTCTGATAAGTTAATAATTGCTCAGCTGATCGCGAAGTTATTCATCTTGTGTAGAAGCCAGTGCTGTCCTTTTTATGAGAAAGTCCATACGTTCAAACCGTGTTTTTTTTACGATTGGTATTAGTCCTGTTCTGACATCTACGACTAGATCTATTAGATGGTTTCTTATTCGAATCTACTTTTCAGACAAAAATTTTCATATGTATTTCTTAAATTTTTCTTATGTGATGTATGACCTATGTAGTTCCTTTTCTAGGTTTTATCACTAGAATAATATGTGACAGAAAATATGTATTTCCTTCATATTAAATTTTCTCCGGCCTTTTGTTTCGTCCTGTGTTCAAGGTCCAAGTAAATCAATCGTTTTGATATTTGCGGTTTTCACTGCAGTGAATATTAAGTCTTAGTGTACTGGAATGTATTATTAGGCCCAAGGGTAGATGATTACCGACGTTGACCAGAACCTGCTGCCACAGTCTACACTGATATAAACTTTACTACTCGGTCTCAATTCCTCAGTTCTTTTCCATTCCTTTCCATGTGCCATCTTTTTAGTTCAATGTTTAGGTTTTCTTGAAGTTTACAAACTTCTGATTAGACGGGTAATGATTTACGGAATATGACCATGAATTACAGACTTGCAGGGCAAGAAGCTTTAGGAAAACAATGGAAGTACCAGAAGGAGTTCCTGAGGCTGGTGGAGACAGTAAGATGTCTAATTCTTGAATACTGGAAGAGTAATGATAAAGTACGTAGCGATGCAAGGGGTACAAGGAAAAGGAAATTCATTATGTAAAAGAAGGGAGAAGATACAGGCATATAGTTAATATGCCAAAACGTATTAAGTGATAGAAGACCCGTTTATCAAGTAGCCAACGAACTTATCCTCCTTCGGAGCTAACACATAATCAGTTACTGATTTAAATTCTTCGCAATGTACGGAACAAGAAGGCTCATTAACATATTCACAAGATCTGGACATCTGTTCCTATTCCGAGGCAGAGAGATCCACCTTTTTTTGAGCGGATTATTTAACGACGTTTTCATTTACTGACATCATATAGCGTCGGCGGTAAATGGATTAATTAATATGCAGAACTGGTGGAATAGCAATGGCGGGAGAACAGAGAATTCCTCGGGATAAATCTGTCCCATTGGCAGTTTTTCCACCTCAGGTCCTACTAGACAAAATGGGATCGAACTCGAAAGTCCTTGGTGAAATGTCGGCGACTAACGGCCTTAAATTTGGTACGGTCTGTCTTGTTTATTGAAAATACATTTTAATATTATTCTACCTTCCTCTCCGACGTCTTGAAATGTTATCTATACTCCAGCCTTCTCGCCAAATCTCTTCCCCGTCATTCGTGCTACGTATCCTTCCCATCGTATTCTCCTTTATTTAATCACACGAATAGTATTTCTACTTGCCATTATTGTGAGATTTAAGGTTCTCACATAGGCGATTATCGATATGAGAAGTATCGGACTTCTGGAGAAATTGCTGCCACTGTGTTCAGGGTTTTTATTCACCAGAATCCATTTTCATAGGTTGGGCCAAATATTTTCCTCAGAATTTTCCTTTCGAAAACCATTAGTCTATTGGAATTGGATAAACTAATAAAACATAAGAACATAATAAACTTCGTCAGAGCGCAAAGGTTAGGATGGTACAGTCACCTTGAAAGAATGCAAAAAACAAAAATGGTCAAAGCAACACACTCCTGGAAACCCATTTCAAAGAGGCCAATGGGGAGACCAAGGTTGTGTGGGAGGATGATGTTAGAAAAGACATACAAGGGTTAAAAGTGCCAAATTGGAAGACTCTTGTACAGGACAGAAGAAGATGGAAGGAGTGGTTGAGAAAGTCAAAACTCTACTAAGAGTTGTAGAGTCGTACTGAGAAGAAGTGTTCAGGGTAAGTTGGGAGGAAGCAGAGATCTGCGTTCTTCTGGGTTATTGCACAGCGTATAGTGGTAATTCCTTACCGACGTTTCGGGACAATCTATCGCTTCCAATTTAAAGGGTTAAGAATTCCAAGAAAGCACCGAAAGTTTGTCCCGATACCTCGCTAAGGAACTACCACTTCACACTGTGTTATATACCAGAAGATCGCAGATTCCATCTACTTCGCTGCGAAAGCCTGAAATCACGCACAGGAGGGGGCATTTTCCTCGAACTGTTGACACGCACCTTCTGCTATGAACTACGTGGCGTTACATCTAAAACATTTCAGTGCTGGTTATCGAGTACCGTATTTTATAATGGGCGACTTACCTCGGATACACGATAATGGTGGATGTGGGTGGTAGGAACTCGGGCTGATATACAACTGTACCTAACAGACTAAAAATAGCCCGCATTGGCGGCCTCTGCAAACTGTGCCTAGGTAGTAATCTTACGTAAGGAACTGCGATCAGATATGTAAGTAAAGTCGGCTTTAGATGAAGGGATGCACGCAGCTCTGTCGAATCGTATAAACGCTATCATCTTAGAATTGTACACATCAGAGCGAAGAGTGAATTCAACAGATAAATGCGATTTATTGGGCAGAATAAAGCGCCGTAGAATACCAGCCGTACTTATCTGATTTATATAGATTTTATTTGGGTTCCTGAGAAGAAAAGTCTTTAAACAGACTCACATCTCTTGTTGATGTAAGAAAACGTCTTCTGCAGAGTTCAAGGGCATTATCTGTCGCGCGCTTATATATCGATTCTTAATGAATTTGTAGGCATTAATTACGATCCCATGGTAGGAAATAAGCTATTTTAAGGCTCCTATCATCATAAAATACGAATATAAAAAAGGAAAAACATTTGTTCTGCTAGAATCCTTTGAGCACTTAAACCCATTGCAAAGGCTGCTGAAGTTTGTACAGGCACACACTGTGTGGCCACTGTGATTTTTGTGAGTCTTCTGTATTGAAACCTCTATGTTTTTTTTTAAGTAATTGAGTTTTCGTAATAATTAGGTAGGAGAATAGAAATAATGGTACATAAAGAGATTATTCATATCTGCGTAAAAGTCGGAAGGCACTTTGTCCCTCTCCGGAAATACTATTTGTGAGCCGCGATAGAGTGGTCAGTGTACCGATAGGCTATGGGCTGGACGACTGAGGAACGTAGGTCGATTCCTGGAAGGGTCAAGAGCTTTATCTCTACGCCAGCATGTCCAAACCACTTCTTAAAGCAACCTACCTTCACATTCAGTGCGAAAAGTGGACACTTGCATGGAGGGAAGACGTAAGCAGCTTGGATCTGAACTCTCAACTCGTCGCAGCGCTGAGGTTAAGAATGTCTGTAGCAATACTGCCAATTTCTTGTCCTTCACAGTTTGCAGAAGAACGACTTTACATTATAAGAATACATAGTGAGTAACAAAATAACACAGTCGGAAGATGTAAAAACAAAATATATTGAACAACTATTGTCATTTCTTTGATTTAGTCTTTCAGATAGAACTGGTTTGAGTTCGATTCACGTTGGATGTAGAAATATTTGTGTACTTTTCTGAACAATGTTCCTTGTCAAAGTCGCTTCTTTGCCCTCACATGTAACATAACTGAGTTTCTAAGACAAGATCAATTTGTCCACCTCGGCAACTCTCATGCATTCATTGCTTTGGCTGTGTTGAGACCGGTCCCTAGGTTCTTCCTAATCGAATTCTCAGAAGCACTATCTAATGCATCCTGTTCAAAATTTCAGGATCTTATTTTTTCCTTACTGCAATCCAGTAACTACTTACGTCTTCTTTCTCGTCTTCTCGTTCCTTCTATCCTTCCTTCAATAACGCATTTTAATAGGCAACTCCTATGCAAGATGTAACTAATCCATGCGTTGTTTCTGTCTTACCTATGTATAATACTCCGTCAATTTTTACACGATCAATACAAGTGCTACTCTCCATCCTTTTACAACACCATATTTCGCAACTTTAAGTTATATCTGATCTACTTTAATTGTCAACCAACAAATGCACTTACATAAAATAACACATTAAAACACTTAAAATCGCTCCGACATGTTTCGATCCTAAGACAATCCTCAAGGAGCTACGTTGTTCTTTGCTAAAGTCATTTTAAAAACATTCACAAAATAATTCCTTCATATTAACAGGGTGTTTGGCAGCATGTCTGTAATATAAATTATACTTATTAAGTATATTGTCAAAATGGTATAGTAAGAATGTCAAAATAAATATATTAATTGACAATATACTTAATTAGTATAATTTATATTACAGACATGCTGCCAAACACCCTGTTAATATGAAGGAATTATTTTGAGAATGTTTTAAAATGACTTTAGCAAGGAACAACCTAGCTCCCTGA
>Ga0123353_10010274_pt1 | contig 13030 bp, 3 predicted proteins | sample TergutLab28metaG_3_FD_92763 | JGI IMG/M metagenome (GOLD analysis project Ga0123353, IMG submission 92763) | Labiotermes labralis P3 segment gut microbial communities from Petit-Saut dam, French Guiana - Lab288 P3 | ecosystem: Host-associated > Arthropoda: Insects > Digestive system > Gut ...
AGTTGATCCTTTTTGTTACTGGATTCAAGGTAGTTGATGTTGAAGTCACCACATATGATTAATTCAGAGTTGTGACTATGAAGAGAATTCAGAATAATTTCTAGTTTATTCAGGTAGAATTCGAAGTTGCCACATGGATCTCTGTAGACACAAATTACAATGAACTTTCTCTTTTGGATATGTAGTTGTACCGCAGCTATTTCTATGTCTTGTTCCGTATTATGTTTTAGTAGATTGATATTAGAAAAATTTATGGATTCACAAACAAAAATACATACACCTCCCTGTTTTAGGTTACGTATACAGTAATGAGCACCAAATTTGTAATTTGGGATATGGGTATTAACTAGTTCATATACTTTTAGGTGATGTTCGGTGAGGCAGATCAAATGTGGTGCTTCTGCTGGTAATGCTAGTAAAAGCTCATTTGGTTTCCCCTTTAGACCCCCAATATTTTGGTGGTAAATGGAAAATCGATTGCTCAAATCAACCTTATTATCAGACTGTGCATTGCATAGTATTACATCTTTTACACTTGTTTGGGTGGGCTTGGAGGTTGTTGGAATGTCGATATCCTTTTTCACTACTGCACTGGTTGATGGCGAGCTCGAGTTGTGGGGCGGGTTATCCATAAAAAATCTTCATTCATTGTTGTTGGAGTTTTCTTTATCCGGTTCGATGATCTGGGGAGTACATTGTTTTGATCTATAGTAATGGAGAGTGGAGGTTTCCTGGCATGGGCCTGGGTCTCTTCATATCTCGTTGAAAATAAAGTTGACTTGAATTTGGTTCCCTTGTTGACATCATTTGATTGATTGACCTCGGCTTCTTTCTGAAGATTATTTATAAGGTCTTCTCGCCATTTTGTAATGAGAGGGGTTTGTTTTATGTGAGCTGTCAATTGTTTGATGTTTTCCCCAAGTAATTTAGCCACTTTTTCCTTACCGGAGAGTTTAAGGTGCATCCCGTGGTGCGTGAAGTCGTCTCTATTTAAATTCGACTGTATAATTTTCATGTTACTTATGGATTTCACTACTTTGTGTAGCTTTCTATTGAACACCACTATTTCTTTATTCACACATGAGGAGTTGAGTAGGTCATGTCTGTGGGGAGCAGGCACAACCATGATATTTGTATTTCTCCTGTCCTCTGCAACATTTCTTAAATGTGCGAGTCCAACATTGGTTTCATTTTTATTTATGTCATTAGCTCCCTCTATCACAATCACAGTATCACTTTTCCCTAATGAACTTGTTGCACCGTTAGCTAGTTTTGTGATGTTTCCGAGTCGAGCTCCTGGCATCACTGTACCAATAACCTTAATGTGAATGTGTTTTAGTTTATGTGACACTTGTCTAGATCTTCCACATTGTGAACATGCTTTACTGTATTAGGCACAGGTCTGTATCTTTCAAATGGTGGGCACCACACATCTCGATCTTTCAAAAGGTGAACATTCATCACTGTATGAGATTAGATCTTTCAAATGGTGAACATGCTGTACAGTATGAGGACTGTTCAGTATGTGCTTGGACTGCATGCACAGCCTCCATTTAAAATAATTTGTTGCCTGCATAGCACCGTCCATCCAGAAGTTTCTTGCTAAAAGCGAAACTTCAGTGGGTCCACAGACATCCTGCAGCCCTGATCTTTCTTCAGCAGACTTTCCTGTTCCTGAAACTGAAGGCTGTGAAGCCCCAGATGGGGAGTAGAGGTGTACTGTACTCTTTCTTTAACCTTGGCACTAGATGGGGGTGGATGGTCAGCACCACGCCCTGGGCCAGTTTACTGCCAGGAAAGAGACCCGGTACCCATTTTATAGAGGGCTGGGTGTGCCCCGGGGTCGGTCTGGTTGGGTGCGGAAAATCTTGCCTCCTACTGGGATTCAATCCCTGGACCATCCAGCCAGTATTGAGTTGCTATATCTCAGCTCATCCTGAAACTGAAAAATACTTTAAAAGGGTAATAATATGAATCAGAGGAAATGTAAGAAAAATATACTAGAGCAGCTAATTCAGATTTCTTCAGGGCTATGTATAGAATACTGGGAAAAAGATAAATGTCACTGGAATCGTACTCTTAATGCATGTTGGAACTTTTTTGAAGGGGATAATGGTTAATGTAATTTATCTGTGACATGCAGTTTTATTGAATCAGTGAACAGACCTCATGTGAGACTCAATCCTAGGTATTTCAGATGGTGGACATGCTTCAGTACATGACAAACCTGTCTGGATCTCCACACTGACTCATGTCTATGTCTTTTATTTTTCAGCCTCTAAATGTTTAGTTTTAAATTGTTTTGGTAGTTGGTCAGTTGGTCAGGAACTGCTCACTTCATGTTCTTCCAATGAGAATGAATATCCTAACAGTATATTTTGTAATATCTTCCTGAAATCGAATATGAATATTAAGAACTGAGTTGCTTGTGGTTAGTAATGTGAGTAGTCCATGTTAGACATAATAACCCAACAAGTATAATCTATTTTTTTTTTATGTCTGAGAGAGATCTGAACAGTTCACTGGAGTGTGATCTCTGTCTGACTAACTTTGACAGATGATTCGAGGTTGAATCATGATTTAGTGTCTTAATGTCAAATGTCATGTAAATTTAGGTGGAACCGTCAAGAGTTATGGAGCCGTGAATGTTCATCAAAGTGCATGTTGACTTGTGCGTCAGTGACCTTGAAACAGCCAGCATTTGTTTACCTCAGTCATCATTTCTGTGGTTACTGGGTCCATCATTGTGATATACATGATGAATACTCAATTCTGCAGACCTCATTCACCTAGATTTTTAAGTTGGGGGAGGGGCCGGGGGGCACACAAAAGATATGGTGTTAGGGCAAGTTTGGAAAGATGATGCCTATGCTTTTGCATTTTTAATACTGCAGCCCATGTCAGGGACATTCTTAACAAGTTTGTTTAAGCCACACTCTTGATTCAGAGACATACTACGCTGTGTTGAAGCTGACTGTGGTCATTAAAGAGGTGTTTTTATGTATGCCCTGAAGGCATACAGTAGTGGAGGTATAGTTCAGTTATTGTTAACCTAAGCACTAGATGCATGTGAGTGGTTAACTTAGTGTCCTGGCCACTTTACCCCCAGGAAAGAACCCCATTACCCTTTGAATAGGTTGCTGGGTGGGTTCCAGAGCCAGCCTGGCCTAAGTGGAGGAAAGTAAAATCTGTTTCCCATTCCAGAACTCAAATCCTGCATCACCCAGCCTGTACCAGAGTCAGTAGACCAACTATGCTCTGCCACCTCCCTCAGTATGGTCATTTTGAACATTTATAGTAAAGTCATCAATCAAAACTGTATGGAATTATTTGTTCACATATTTTTTTTAACATTCCTGCTGAGGATCAGGTCAGTGTTTGTAATGGCATTCCTGATTCCTGACCTTAGACTGTGTCCTACATCTTCATCTGTGTCAATTCTGAAGTCAACAATTATGTAATTTTATAATCCTGACATTTTTAAAATATGATTATTTTAATACCAAGAATGTCATGTTGGTACTTGCAGGGCCTTTGAATTTTGGATCGCCTACAGCAGGCACCCAAGTGCTGAAACATGTAGGAATTTTATATGTGATGCATGATTTTTAGTTGTTTTGTGGCCATTTGTTGGTTACTGTAATTATTTTTTAGAAACTTTATTCGGAATCTCATCAGTTTTTAACCACTTTTGACGTACCCATAAAACCTTTTGGGCTCATTGTTATGCTCTGTGACTGAGTAAATTGGCTCTGACTTATAAATTAGAGATAACTGACTGAATCTCAGTTCAGACACTGGCTGTCCCCACTGGGGGTTTTTATGGTTTCCTTAGTCCTTCCAGGCAAAGGCTTTGGGAGTGTCACAAACTAGGTCACAACCAGTTCTCCCCATATCCTATTACATTTATTATTTACTTGTCATACCACTGTATAATTTTGTATAATCAGAACTACTTACAGCATTGTTAAATAAACCATAAATAGTTATGTACATTAGTAAATGAAAATTAATTTATGATGCTTATCTCCCTTTTAATTAGTTATGAATGCTGAATTGAGGGGAGTATGTGAGGGAGAAATTGTGACATGTTTTTGAAATTCTACAATGGCTGTCACCGAGAGCAGTGGTTCACAAATTGTGCTCCCAAGAGTCAAAAGTGCTGCAAGGACTCTGTGAATACATATGCTAAGATGAATTTTAATTTTACATGATTCTTCAATACGTATTAAATGGTCCAAGGAGAAAGAGGAAGTTGCCATAGCTGTGCTCTTCATTGTTTTGGCCATGCTACTAGTATGCTACACATTCAAAACCCTGTGAAGAGTAATTGTTCAAACAGAGCTAAAAGAAATTATTCATATTGTGGTTTGCAAACCAAACAAAGCACAACAGTCTTCTTTTCAAACCATTGAACTTACATGAATTCTACCGTGCTTCATTATTTCAGTTAGTCTTTTGTTTTATTTTACATTTAAAAAAAATATGATTGATGATGTATACTTTTTAATTTATGTGCTTTATTGACCAAAGTCAATAAAGCACATCACTTTTTATCAAAACCAAAAGGAATTTACAACAGTGACCTAAAAGGACCCTTAGAAACCAAAAGATACTTAGGTTTTTATAACTCATGCTTTATTTTAGACAGAGACAGTGCATATCCATATAATTCAGGTACATATATTTTGAGCTATGTATATTCTGTGGATACTGTGAATTTTTATATTATACTCTGAAAGGATTGTGTCGAACTACTGCTGTGCATCGAAACAGTTTGATAAGTAAGAGAACGATGTGTCACATATTGCACTGTGGTTTATTCCTCAGTCTATTTTAAACATGAATTTGTATACATTTATTTTTGGTTAATGGTATTGACTGTTTATTTCTGTTATTTATTATTTATCTGTTTCTTTTTGTTTGTTTGTTTGTTGTTTTATGATGTAGTTACTGGTACCTTACTGACAGAAACTCTTGTTTTCTTCTGTCCATATTTGCTGCCTAGTGCTGTCAGTTCAACACACAGCAGTTGAATGGGTTGTGTATAGTACATGATTTTGTATATGGAACACTAATGGAAAACTGAATGTAAAGCTGTACTTTCCATATTACTCACTGGCCTAAAAAAAAACTTTGCTGATGTTTCACTATTAAAACTCACCAATTTAAATCAGTTATAGAATTTAATGAAATAAATATTTTGTTATCTTTTCTTATACATGAAGTCTGTTAAGAAATGAAATGAAATTTGCAGTTTGTTAAGATGGATTCTGTCATGAATCAGAAGCACAAGGTGTGATTAAGCTGACACAAGTAACGTTTTCATGCTGGGGTTCCAAGTGGCATCTAAACTTATTCAGCACTATGGAAAAGCCATCAATGCCTTGCATGTGATGTAACAATGTGTGGATATTGTAGGGGTTTTAAGGAAGGAGAGAAAGAATTTAATAGCCACCTACCAGACTGCATGGTGTCAAAACCGAGAAGATCAATAATGAAGTTCAATTGACAGTACTTCCATAGCGTGATAATCAGTGGACTAATATGATTAGAAATAAAATAATAAAGTTATTCACCAGCAGTCTTCTCTTTCACTTTGCCTTGACCTCAGCAGATGGGCTACAAAAATTCATTACTTTATTTTATAATCACAAAATTTACTATATTAATTTGCTCCTATTTCAAATCAGTTCCACACGTTATGGATGTTCAGGAATCAAGCAAATGTAACTAAACTGTATAATGTTTATGTGAGGGTATACTGACCCTCAGAATGTACTTCCACATTGTTGCTGTGCCATTTCAGGATGAGTTAGTTTTTCTAGTTCCTTACACATTAAATTACTGTACATGAATGTATAGTAAGTGATGTAGTAAACCCTGTAGAAGCTCGTGGATGAAAGCTGAATATTAAATACTATATGTATAGTGAGCTCAAGTCTTTTGTCTTTTTTCCAAAGCAGAACACCAAAATGGTATTAGTACTCTGTATGGGAAATGTATTCTGTTACATTCCATTGTTTTTCATAAATTGGTATTGCACAATTAGCAGTATTTGATAGTTAATTGATAAAGACTATTTTTGGAGGCATGGAGTTTTGACTGAACCAAAACATTCAAACATGTTTTATGTTTTGTGTGCTATGCATTGTGATATAATTATGCAACACAAACCAACAAAATGCACACTTTTCAAATTGAAGACACCAGGAATTGAATTAAACCATTAATTTGAAAAGTGTGCATTTTGTTGGTTTGCTTTGCATAATTCAAACATGTTGTCTCAGATATCAGAAATAGGTTTGGTTCTTAGACAAGATATGGAGGTTTGTGTTTGTAATTATATTAATTAATGTTATACATTATGTATTAAGCTCTTTCATTGCTTTTGTCAGGAACTGTAGTTGGTTTCTATCCACTTACTCTCTTTATCACAGTATGTTGGATACCTCAGGATAGTACATGTTTATTCATACTGTAACTTAGATTCTGCTGTCTTGATTTGTATGACACACATTGCCATATTGAATGTGTTAATGCTGCCCTTTTGAGGTCTTTTTTTCTTGTCCTATAACATTGTACTGGGCCAGATTTCCCCCTTCCCCCCCCCCCAAACTTCTGATTCTTCTTGTTCACATGGCCTATGATGATGGAACAGAGTGTTCTGAAACATCAGTACATAAAATTCAGCTGCTGAGGAATCACCCAACATAATATTGTAAACTTTCCTTTGTTTCTTTTCAAAATTGTTGTATGCTGATGCTTTACTGGGAAGTGTTTTTTATGAATGTAAGATTAATTCAAAAGAAGTAAATTTATCAGGTCCATTTATTTATTTGAGCAAATGACAAACCAACAGGTCCAGTTTAGATTTATGGATTGTAAGGCTGAGTTTGACATTGGCCCAGGTTGTTATTTACCTAATACCAGGCTTAAGTTCCACAGATGATGTGATGTGCCTAAAACTTATGTTCTGGACTGAATATTTACAAGTCTTGACTATGAACTATATTAAAAAATTACAATTAATGGTCATATATGGTGTCTGTTGAGTTCACAACAGAACTGTTACAGGTTTTCTGCTGTTAGTTTCTTAACTGATATTCAGCAAAAGGGAAGCAACTGCATGTGTGTACTGTGTGCACATATTCTGAACACTACATTAATTTAGAATGTCTCCTGCTGCACTGTTAGTTTGTAAGAACTGTTCTATTGTGTACTATATTAGAGTGTGAAAGGTATGAGACAACTTTAGGTGATAAGTTGAATAGTACTGAAATTTAACTTCTTTAATTTTGGGTGCACATGTGTTTCATCTTTAAAAACAGATAAAGTTTTCTAGTTTTCTGTCTGACATGTTTAATATGGCTGTGACTTCAAATTTTATTTCTACACTGCTGACTAGCGTGTTATATACCAAAGGTGCGGACACAAAATGTATTTGAAAAATCTTTTTAAGTGCAGCACTGTTAATTTTAGTATAGGATTTTTTATGAATTTCCTTATTCTCTCCAGCAAAATTCCAGGGTAGTAGCCTGAAGTGGGCAGTACCGACTTGCTAGTACACATCCCAATTCATCGTTCAAAGTTACCCTTTTATATGTGATGTAGAAACATTGTTCAAGAACTTATTGTGACTGGTTACAAAGTGTACAGTGGTTGCTGAATGTGGTTAGTTGAATGGAAGTTGAGAACAAATTTAATGTATGCAATTATGAACATCAGAAAGGATTAAAATGTAAACTACATAAGAATTCTTTCAATCTGGCACTGAGGGGACTGGACAGAACTTAGTGTGACTGGTTGTAGATATGCACAATGGTCACAAAATGTGGTTGGTTGAATAGAAATTGAACATAAATTTAACATATACAGTTATAGCTTGTGGATCTTCCAGGATTAAAATGTAACTGCAATAGAATTCTTTCACTCAGGCACTGATAGGACTGGACAGATGCCAGATTATCAAATATTCCAAATTATCTAACCGTACCTTTACTGACAAAATTTCTTACAGATTTTTTTTTTTCACAGCCATCCCTTAGAGAATGCACTTATTGGTTATTTTTATATCATCATAGAAGGACCTAGTTTTGTCTTTTATTTTAGGCCTAGTCATGGGTTTTCAATTGGGATGTATTTCTGTAATCTGTTTATACATCACCTTGTCCAACTGCTGAAATGTCAGGATTTCTGGAGTGTCAGCATCTAGACTGAAGGAATTCTACTGTAATATTCATAATATTTGAAGGCACTTAAAATAAAGCTGTAGATTATAATATCTGTAGACTAATTTGTGTTGTATGTAGGTATTGTGTCTGAATGAGGCCTAGGTTGAGAAAATCTGTGATTTAATATAGATTATGTATTTGACCAGTATCAACCAAATTAAATTTGCTTGACAACTTTTAATGTATCTGTCTCCTCTGGAGGATCAAGTTAATTAATTTGGTTTGGTTATTTTGGAGGGGAAATGTGACATTAAAGAGACATTACTTTCCCATTGTGCATGTACTTTGTGTGCTGTGTTCCAGGAATACATTAGTAATAATAATAGTATCAGGCTTTGCCATTTATTGTCATACTCCTATAAACAAAGGAATTGTAATTTTTAGCATTGTGATAATACAAATTACTATTTATTCAGGCATTTATTGAATGTGCTTGTTGTGGTGTTTGTATGAAACAAATTATAAACAATTGCAGATGTTCACCTTCTTCATTATAGAGAGACGCAGTTAATCATTCTTTAATTAGTCGATCTCTGGATGCATGTATATTCAGAAAATATAAAGAAAACAGCAACACTTCAAAAATAAAAATAATATGTATATATATATATATATATATATATAGGCATTTTATGGTGTATTATGAATTGAATATAAGATTGGTGAATGATCATTACAACTTTTTCTCACTCTTGAGATTGCTGTGGATTGCATATACTGCCGTCACATCAGCAAACGCAAGAACACCTGTTTTGAATAACAAAGATATGTGCTGCAGAATATAGGTTTATGTCAGAGCAGTAGTGAGACAGTTGGCTTGTCTTGGGTTGTGAGGTCATTTGTTACATTAAACTGTTCATTGTCATGTGTTAAAATGCTGCTGTAAACCTTTGGGCCTAATGACTGATTAAATGAGAAAATTTCTGTCTTCTGGCATGTGATGCCAGTGAACTTCTACTAGACTACACAGCACAGCATCTAAGAAGACAGTAGTCTTGAGTGTTTCTGCAAAGAGAACCTCAGTTCTGTAGTGGCTTAATAAATTAATAGACACCTCTACTAAATATGTACCAAAAATGTATAAATATTTTTATATTCAGAGCTTGTGCTATGATGTATGAGCGTTTTGTGATTAATTAGATGATGTCTGTCTGAATAAAGTCTGAAAATTTTTGCAAAATATTGAGACATGAGACATCACAGGCACTGAAAGAGCATGCTCACTTGAGTAGCATCTGCTGGTGTTGGCATTGATTGAAATAATTGGGTAATGAAATATGGTATCCTATTGTATTTGATATGTAATATGAAATTTATTTTATAAAAGACATCTTTACAACATAGTTCATCACATGGTACATTTAATAATGAACTGTGATACTTATTGTTGTAACTGCCTGACGATGACAATTGCTGAATGTCAGAACATGTACTGGGGCGAGGAATGGAGAAAAAGTTGTATAGATGATTTTCGTGAAGTGCATTGCATGTTGTGTTAATTTCAAAGTGTACTGTTGTATCATAATGTTAACAACTAGAACTTTTGACTGTGTGTTAGTCACCATTAGATGGACTGCAGTGATGTGGTACAGAAGGATTATGTATCTTATATATGTTGTGAGTGTATCAAAGATTGAGGAAGTGTTCTTAACACCAGTATGTTGCATTTAATACTGTATATTTATGTATCACAGAACCTGATACATACTTGTAATTTGAAGCAGGTATGCTTCCACTACCTCATTATTCATTTGTTTGAAAACTTCATATTCTGAACTTCATGTTCTAAATAGATCCATGTATTCATTCTTTGAAGGAAAAGTTGTGGTGGTAATGCAAATAATGAAAGATGTTCTGTGTATGTTATGCAGACTTTTAGCAATATTCCACTAGGTACCAACACCGTACACAGGATACATGAGTCCTTCATATATATGTGTGTGTGTGTGTGTGTATGCGCGTGTACTTGCGTACGTGGTACTTGCATGTGTGTGTGTGTGTGGGGGGGGGGGGTGTATGCATGCGTGTGTATTTATTTATGTGTGTTTTATTTACAAGAATATTTATGGCAGGTTTGGATCTATAATAGATCATCTTCAGGGAAAAAACTGATAGAAGTACTGGAAATTAGTAAAGGCGTAGCTTTTGTGAAGTTCATTTATTAAAATATAATATTTGTTTTTCTTGAGCTAATACACAATATAGAAACTGCTAGTGGACATACATGTGCTTGCTAACACTGTGAAGTAATTCTCTTGCTGCCAGACCCTTTATCATCATAGCTTAGTATTAAAACATTCCATACAGTATTCCAATAAAGTTTGTACACTAGACTGCAAACATATGAAAACAATTGGCATTTAAATATCTATTTCTAAGTAGCTGTGGATAATTCTATATCCTCCACACATGAATAAGGTACAGATAAATTTTCACATTATTGCTTCTTATCTGTAGTTTACTAAACCTTCTAGTACTTTTACAGTTTGAGAGCATGACTGAACACATGCACACACAAACAGTTTCCTTTTCATCTTTGGTATTCTGTGTAATTCAGCTTTACTAATATTGCTTACTATCATATATGTTTCTGCTAAATGATTTTTTGACATTTTCCCATCTAAGCATGTGCATAATTCAAATTAATTCACCCTAAGAGGTAATTACATAATTAGAAATGTCAGTTTACAGATATGTCACATTGTAACACATAATCAATCACATTACAAAACCACCAGTAAGAACATAATGCTATGGAAGCTGCCTCTGCAAAGAAACACTCATTTTGGTTATTACAACTAATGTAGTTAGGAATGCCAGCATGATAAGAACTTAAACAATGAAAATAACACACAAACTGTGAAACTTGTGTGTCACAATCATGCTTCCACTATAAATATGTTACTGGTTGGGGTATTCTCTACAGTTTTAGGTTATTCAAGGCACTTATGGAATAGCACCCTTTATTAATTTATTGATGATTCCAGCATACAGACTTTTATTACATGGTGTAGATTACATTATTTGAAATGTGTGTATCTTAAGGAATAAGAATTAATTAATTTAAGGACTTAGGTACTGATGGGTGTACAGTGCTGATATTTTGTCAAATATTGTTAAACCTTTTTCTGTTTTTATAACTCACTGTCCATTTTGGATGCAACAAAGTTTGTGAAAGAATAGCATAGAAACAATTGCATTACCATTATACGTCTCAACATCTATTAAATTTGGGATACATTGTAATTAGAATTAATTCTCAAGTTGTCTGTCCAGATATCTTTGGCTGTTTTGTGTAATTGTATAAGGATTATATTCTTGTAAAGGTATGTATGCACAGCATGACCTAGGCAATGCAGTATGTATCTGTACGCAATGTGACTTAAGCAACACAACTTTTTAAAATATGACTGACAGCACAACACATATACAATGCAACGCAACATATGGCTGTTTATACAGCGTGACTTCATCAATACAACACACAACTGTATATACATTATGACTTAAGGTGACATAGCTCATAACTCTTTATAGTAATATCAGTTAAGTAATACAAAAACAACTCTATATGCAGCATCACTTAATGACCCATAACACAGCTGGGTGTGCTGTGTGACTTAACCAACATGACATAAGACTGTGTGTACAGTATGATTCCAGCAACACAGTGTGTGACTAAAGTATCATAACACACAACACTGTTCTGTTGGTTTCTGACAATAGTGCTTGGCATCTGAAGTCATTAATTTTATGAACCTTTTCTATTGTATATATTGCAATTTAACACACTACATTTCAGGGACAGTATTGTTTACCCATTTTAGGATTGCTGTTTCCAAAACAAATTGTTTCTATGTAATAAGTATTTACATACTGATTAACCATAGAATGCTGTCAGAATTAGTGAATACAACATATTTCAATAACAGTTTATAGACTATGTTTGTGCATGTCTCACTAAATGTCTGATACATGAAATATGTTAGTGGGCACTATAGATATAACTTTCCGCTAAACAGTAGCACCTGTCATGGGATGAAGTTGGTAGTGGTTGCTGGAATATTGCTGGTAATAACAGTTGTTCTTGACCCCGAGGGATTGCTGAGGTGCCTTTAGGGGTTTGATCCACAGTATTTCAGATTTTAATGGAGAGTGATGATTAGCTTTACATAATCAGGGTAAAAAAGTGCACAACTCCTTCTACAACAAGCGGAAAATAATTGTAATTTTGAGACAAGAGCATTCTGTTAAAAAAGCAGTACTGTTACCAGCATTTGGCGACAGCAATTCCTTCCCTCAGTGTTATGAACAACTGTTACTACTAGCACTGCTCCAGCAACCACTACCACCTTCATATTGTGACAGGTTCTACTGTGTATCCATGTACCATGCCCAGTGGTGTATTATTGCATCTGATATGTAGTGTAACTCCCTGAGACATCATTTTTAAACTGTCCAGAAATATATTGTATTAGTGATTTTGTTTTCAGCCTATTGCTATCAAGAATGTAAGTAATTATTATGTAGGATCGTTTTGTTTTGGAAAAAGCTAGCTTGAAGATGGAGACCGATCCTGTCCTTGAAATGTAGTGTGTTACAGTGTGTCAGATTTCAGTACATATGTTGGAAAAAAATCCACAAAACTAATGAATTCAGAAAATATAACACACAACTCCCTTCACATTATGACTTCAGCAATACAACATACAATGTGACTCAGCGACCCAGCACATAGATGCCCAAGCACATACAGTGTGACTTAGGCAACACAACACATTGCTATGTATACCTTA
>Ga0123353_10010277_pt1 | contig 13026 bp, 10 predicted proteins | sample TergutLab28metaG_3_FD_92763 | JGI IMG/M metagenome (GOLD analysis project Ga0123353, IMG submission 92763) | Labiotermes labralis P3 segment gut microbial communities from Petit-Saut dam, French Guiana - Lab288 P3 | ecosystem: Host-associated > Arthropoda: Insects > Digestive system > Gut ...
AAAAACAACAAGAATTATGTAACTCCTGCTAATTTCGCAGCTGCAATTGCAACCAACAACAAGCCTTCCAATACGGATATTTACACCGTAACAGAAAGAGCAACCTCTAAATTGGGTGATAAAAAAGCCGACAAATATACTGCTCCTATCACAGGAAAATATACGAAAATATATTACGTACAAGTGGCTATGTATAGAAACGGTGAGTGGAAAATATATGAAGGTACTATCACAGTGGATAACCCCGGTGGAAACAACGACAAACAAAAAGTTGATATCTTCAGAATTTATTACTAGTAGATATTGTAGTTTTGTATATCAATACAAGGAGATTACAATTCATCTTAGAAAGGCTGCTCGCAAGAGCAGCCTTTTTTTGTTATCATTTACCTTATCCGTCTTTCGGCGGCGTTTTCTATGTTGTAATAGAAAGTTTTATCTGCCGCCGAAATCCACCTTCTCCTTAAAAAGGAGAAGGAATTTGGGTTTCATGCAATATGTTATAAAATTTACATTATGGAAGGTCTTAATTCCTTCTCCTTTTTAAGGAGAAGGTGTCAGACGACAGTAAGTATCATTTTCAGATTTGCAGAATTTTCCGCTGTCGTCTGACGGAAAAGGTAATCTAAAAAATAATTCCTAATAAAAAACAAAACAATTACTCGTATCGTTATCAATTTTACTAAGTCATACTCAAAAAACTCAACGATGATAATTATTGAAAACAAAATCATTAAAACAAGATCAACAAAAGATCTACCTAAAAACAGAAACTTGATTTATTATTCTAAGAAAAATAGACGTGCGGGTATTTTAGCCGAGGTGTTATTTTGGCAGCAAGTACATAAAGGAAAATTTTACGGAATAAACTTTAACAGGCAAAAAATAATTGGCAATTTTATTGTTGATTTTTATGTACCTTCATTAAGTTTGGTCATTGAAATAGACGGTTCGTCGCATAAATACAAAGAAGAATATGATCATGAGAGAGAATCCTTTTTTAAATCATTAGGACTAAATGTCTTTAAGGTATCTGATCTGGACGTAAAGAAGAATCTCTCACGGGTAATGCACAACTTAAAAGATTATATTGTCTATGAATATGGTTCAGGCTAATTATTCACAAGGAATAACATTTTTTATCATTTACCTTATCTGTCTTTCGGCGGCGTTTTCTATGTTGTAATAGAAAGTTTTATCTGCCGCCGAAATCCACCTTCTCCTTAAAAAGGAGAAGGAATTTGGGTTTCATGCAATATGTTATTTTGCTATCGCTGCATTAACAAACCCCATGAACAATGGGTGGGGACGGTTGGGTCTTGACTTATATTCTGGGTGGAATTGGCACCCCACATACCATGGGTGGTCGGGTAATTCAACCATTTCAACAATCGTTCCGTTGGGAGAGATGCCGCTAAGGATCAATCCTTTTTCAACTAAAATCTCACGGTAATCATTATTTACTTCATAACGATGCCGGTGGCGTTCGTACACCATTTCAGTATTGTATTGTTCGTATGCTTTTGTTCCTTCTATCAATTTGCAGGGATATTTTCCAAGGCGCAATGATCCGCCCAGCATGCTGTATTCGTTTTGACCGGGGAGCAAGTCAATAACAGGGTATGGCGTATTTGAGTTAAAGTCGCGGCTGTTGGCATTTTTAAGGTTGGCAACGTTACGCGCAAACTCAATAACGGCAACTTGCATACCCAAACAGATACCGAGATAGGGTATTTTGTTTTCACGGGCATATCTGGCAGCGTTAATTTTGCCTTCCGATCCTTTTTCATCAAGACTTGCGGGGATCAAAATTCCATGCAAACGGCTGAGCAATAAACCGGCGTTTTTTTCTGTAATTTCATCAGAGTCAAACCATTTTATTTCTAATTCGGCATAATTGAAGATAGCGGCATGTTTTAAGGCTTCCACTACACTGAGGTAGGCATCGTGCAATTCGGTACATTTTCCGATAATTCCAATAGTTATAGCAGAAGTAGCCTGTTTGCTGCGTTCCACCATCTCCGCCCAATCGCTCAAATCTTTCTCTTTACATTTTATTTTTAAACGTTTAATAACCTGTTCTGCAAACCCTTCCTCTTCCAATGCCAACGGTATTTCGTATAAAGAGGAGAGGTTTTTGTTTTGAATAATACATTCATAAGGGATATTGCAGAAGAGTGAGAGCTTGTGGCGTATGTCGTTTCCAAGTTCTCTATCGCTTCTACAAACTAAAATATCGGGTTGAATACCGAGGCTAAGCAGTTCTTTAACGCTATGTTGGGCAGGTTTTGTTTTCAGTTCATCGCTGGGAGTAAGGAAGGGGATGAGCGCAACATGGATATACATACAGTTGTTATAGCCTTCTTCATGAGGGAATTGGCGAATGGCTTCCATGTGCGGCAAACTTTCATAGTCGCCCACCGTACCTCCGATCTCCACAATCGCAATATCTGCATTATTCGATTTCGCATTAATCCGAATAATATCTTTAATCATGTTGGTAACATGCGGAATCATCTGAATAGTATCGCCGGCATAGACGCCATTTCGTGCATTATCCAACAGGGCATTATAAATTTTTCCTGAAGTATAGTTGGAGTGCTTGTTCAGATTTTCGTCAATAAAGCGTTCGTAATGCCCTAAGTCCAAGTCGGTTTCTGCGCCGTCTTCGGTAACAAACACTTCTCCGTGCTGGAGCGGGTTCATGGTACCGGGGTCAATATTGAAGTAGGGATCCAATTTTTGCATGGTTACTTTTAGTCCTCTTGATTTCAGGAGGCGTCCTAACGAGGCAGCGGTAATCCCTTTTCCAAGTCCGGAAACTACGCCGCCCAAAACGAATATATACTTTGTTGCCATAAGATAATTTAAGATTTAAAGATTTAAGATTTAAGATTTAAGGTTCTATTCATTTTTTAAATTTTAAATTTTAAATTTTAAACCTTAAATTAAAAAAGTGTCCTCGGGGGGATTCGAACCCACGACCCATTGATTAAGAGTCAATTGCTCTACCAGCTGAGCTACGAAGACAAGGCGCGAAAATAGATTTTTTTTCTTTATTCCATTAAATCTTTTTCGATAATATAATGATTTCTATCGTGGGCGTTTCTGGAGATCATTTCACCGAGGAAACCTGCCAGAAAGAGTTGTGTTCCTACAATCATCGCTAATAAAGCAAGATAGAAGAGTGGTTGGTCGGTAACTTGGCGAAAATAGGCGGCCTGGTTTGCCATCAATATTAGTTTTTGAACAATTAATGCGATCGTAATTCCAAATCCGATAAGGAATGCTACCGTTCCCCACACGCCGAAAAAGTGCATCGGTTTTTTACCGAATCTCGAGGTAAAACTAATAGAGAGCAGGTCAAGGAAGCCGTTTACAAACCGGTTCCATCCGAATTTAGTAACTCCATATTTTCGTTTTTGGTGCAAGACCACCTTTTCGCCAATATTGGCAAATCCTGCCCACTTGGCAATCACGGGAATATAGCGGTGCATTTCGCCATATACCTCAATTGCTTTAACCACCTCTTTGCGATATGCCTTCAATCCGCAATTAAAATCGTGGAGATCGATTTTGGATATTCTTCGGGTTGTCCAATTGAAGAATTTGGAGGGGATATTCTTGGCAAATGTAGAATCGTAGCGTACTTTTTTCCAGCCGGAAACCAAATCGTAACCCTCTTCGGTAATCATTCTAAAGAGTTCGGGAATCTCTTCGGGGCTATCTTGCAAGTCGGCATCCATAGTGATAACCACATCGCCTTCCGCTTTTTGAAAACCTGTGTTCAGTGCTGCCGATTTTCCATAATTTCTGCGAAACTTTATCCCTTTTATACAGATATTTTCTTGATGCAACTGCTCAATAATTTGCCAGGATTTGTCGCGACTGCCGTCGTCAATAAACCAAACTTCGTAAGTAAAGTTGTTTTCATTCATAACTTTTTGAATCCATGTTGCCAATTCCGGCAGCGATTCTTCTTCGTTCAACAAAGGGATTATCAGGGAGATGTTCATTGGGAATAATATTAAAGGTGCGAGGTACGAGGTACGAGGTACGAGGTTTAAGGTTTAAGGTGTGAGGTTATCAGTTTTCAGTTTTCAGTTTTCAGTTACTTATTAATCATTAATTACTGCTGTTGCGTTAATTTTAAAATTTTTCATATAACTAATTATAATGTAGATAAATATAAGTGTTCTTTGATTTTTTGATTTGAATTGACGTAGTTTTGCATTTTCTTTTTTTTTATGTTAAAAAAACAACATTTTTATTATTTAAAAAAATAACAATAACTGAATGATAATACTGTTCTTCATCTGAAATTTTTTACCGCAAAGTACGCAAAGATTTTACAAAACTCCTCTTGGACAACCTTTAACAGAGCAACGTCAATTCAATCAAGATGTCAAAGAACTATTATTGTTTTAAGTATTAATTTTAACGCAACAGCAGTAATCACTAACCACTAATCACTAAAAAAAAGCGACGGTCTATAAGCCGGATTCTGTCGAGTTCTGTCATTTATCTAGGCGTTACGTTTCCGTAGCGCTCCAACGACCTACCCTCCGGGTTGGGCGAGCAGCCCTCAAGCCCCGGTTTACATGGTCTTTCAACCCATAAGGTTTACCCCCGTTGCACATCACTGGCAACGTCGTGAGCTCTTACCTCGCGTTTTCACCCTTACCTCGAATTACTTCGGGGCGGTTGTTTTCTGTGGCACTATCTGTCACCTTTGCAGGTGCCTTCCCGTTAGGAAGTATGGCGCTCTTTGTTGTCCGGACTTTCCTCTCCCGATATTGATCGGCAGCGACAGAACGACCGTCGTTTTTCAGACGGCAAAAATCTATAATTTTTTTAATTAGACAAAAATGAAATATTTTCGTAACAAAATAAGTTTATGTTACAATTTGTATTCAAAAAATATTTTCTTTGCAGCGTTTTTCAATAATCATTATCAAAAATATGTATTAAAGATAAAACATCAGTGTATCAATACTATAAAACAATAATAAGTGAATTAATCTAATAATTTTATTTTTGAATATATGACAAATTCATTCTTCAGTAAATTAATGCCGAAAGAACCTAAATTTTGTGTTTTATTAAGACAAATGGCGGAAGTTTCGGCAGAAGCGGCTATTTTAATGCTTGAATGTGTACAAAACATAGAATATGAAGAAGCAGTAGAGTATGCAAAGAAAATTAAAGCATACGAAAAGAAAGGAGATAATACCTTAATAAAAATCTTTGATGAACTAAATACTACGTTTATCACGCCGTTTGACAGGGAAGATATTCATAACCTGGCAAACCGGTTGGATGATGTAATGGATTTTATTAATAGTTGCGCAAAGAAAATAGTACTATATCGTCCCAAACTCATTCCGGAAAGCGCATTGGAATTGGCAAAATTGATAGACAGGGCTTCGGATATTGTTTTAATCGCAGTTTCCCATTTGTCTAATATACAGAAGAACGCTAAAGAGATAGGGCAAATTTGCAATGAATTGCACGATATAGAAAACAGCGCCGATGAAGTATATGAAAATTTTCTTACGAATCTGTTTGCCCATGAAAAAGACAGCATAGAAGTTATTAAGTTAAAGGAGATTATGGGAGAATTGGAGAAAGCTACCGATGCTACGGAAGGGGTAGGAAAAATTATCAAAACAATCATTGTAAAGTATGCATAAATTATGGCTCTATTAGTTACTATCATTGCATTAGCGCTCATTTTCGATTTTATTAACGGGTTTCACGACGCTGCCAACTCTATTGCTACCATTGTTTCAACCAAAGTGCTTACGCCGTTTCAAGCGGTTTTGTGGGCTGCTTTATTCAATTTTGTCGCTTATTTTATTGCCCAATATATCATTGGAGAGTTTGGTATTGCCAACACAGTATCTAAAACGGTGTATGAAAATTATATCACACTTCCTGTCATATTTTCCGGAATTATTGCTGCTATCGTTTGGAATCTACTTACTTGGTGGCTGGGAATTCCCTCTTCCTCTTCCCACACTTTAATCGGAGGATTTGCGGGAGCAGCCATCATGAACAGCGGATTTGCAGCGGTTCGTGCTTCGGTGATCCTGAAAATTGCCTCCTTTATTTTCCTTGCTCCTTTCATAGGTATGTTGGTCGCCTTTTTGTTAGCCATACTGCTACATTACATTTGCATAAAAGCAAACCCCCATAGAGCAAGTGTTTGGTTTAAGCATTTGCAGTTGGTTTCCTCTGCGCTGTTCAGTATTGGGCATGGTCTTAACGACTCTCAGAAAGTGATGGGGATTATTGCAGCGGCGCTTATTGCTGCTCATCCGCTTGGGTTAGGGATGGGGATTCAGTGTATGAACGATCTGCCCGATTGGGTTGCATTAGCCTGTTTTACCATGATCTCTTTAGGAACCATGTCGGGAGGTTGGAAAATTGTAAAAACAATGGGTACGAGAATTACCAAAGTTACTCCGTTGGAAGGAGTAGTTGCCGAAACTGCCGGCGCACTTACGTTGTATCTTACTGAAATACTAAAAATACCGGTAAGTACTACCCATACTATTACAGGAGCAATTATAGGGGTTGGAGCAACTAAGCGACTTTCCGCAGTACGATGGGGAGTTACTAAAAATCTTTTGATAGCATGGATATTAACAATCCCGGTAAGCGGCGCCCTCGCTGCCCTCATCTTCTTAGTAGTAAGATTGTTCTTATAACCTATAATTTCATATTTTCATTACCAACTTACGATAATCATCAAATGAAAAAAATAATTTTTATATGTTTATTGCTTTGTAGCATTGCAATATCGGCACAAGAGGTGCTTACTAATAAAGGAAACAGATTGCAATCTTATCCGGATATTACAACCATAGATCCTGTTGTTCAGGGATATGTAGAACAAGTAAGTATAACAAATTTAGAATATAATATTCGTTATTTGCAAGACTTGGGTGTGCGAAATGCAACCTCTGTAATAGCCTTACAAGCACAAAACTGGATATTTGAGCAGTTTGAGTCATACAGCGGATTAGAGGTTTCGGTTCATTATTTTCCATATAACGGCAATACGCTTGCGGCTGGGAATGTAGTAGCATTGAAGGTGGGCAGCGTGTTTCCCGATGAGTATATTGTTCTCTCGGCGCACTACGATCACCAATCCGGACCCGGCGCCGATGATAATGCTTCCGGAACAGCCGGAATTTTGGAATGTGCTAAAATATTAAGCCAAGTAGAAACGAAACGCTCCATTATCTTTATTGCAACCAACTGTGAAGAGTTCGGGTTGGTGGGTAGTTTTGCATACGTAGAAAAATGTGCTGCACAAAATATGAACATCATCGCCGGTTTTAATTTAGACCAGATCGGATACCACCCGCCGGATCAGGAAGATTTGAAAATGGGAGCAGGATACTCGCCTGTATCTAAAAAATTGTTTGAGTATTATCATCAGGTAGCAAATTTATACCTGCCCGATATTCCTACCGTTCATTTTAGTAGAGGTGATCATTACAACAGTGATAATGTGAGCTTTAATATTCACGGATATGCCTCATTGTATATATCGGACAGTGAATATAATGCAGATATTCCCTGCTACCACAAACCTTGCGATACGCTTGGCAATGGCGTTAACAGTTTAGAACTTGTCAGAGCCTTTACCCAAGCTACGTTAGCAGCAACGGCAGAACTGGCTAACGGTTGGTTGCCGCCGCAAAATGTAAGCGCTATTTCCGCTCTTGCAAAAGTGAAAATAAGCTGGGATGAAACCCCACAAACAACTGCATATAAACTATATAAAAACGGAGAATTACTTGCCGAAACAACAGAAACTGCTTACGAAGACCCTAATGTTGCCGAAGGAGAAGAGCACGCCTATTTTGTAAAAGCCGTACACTCCGAAACAAGCATCGAGAGTGCGCCCTCTAATATTGATTCCATTAGGTTTACTGCCCCGTTAGAATTGCCTTATTTTAATGATTTTGAAACTAATAGCGATGGTTTTATTATCAGAAATTCGAGTTGGGAAATTAGAGAAAATAACGCTAACTTCGTATTATCCAATGCTTCTAACAATTCTGGAACATGGTCTTTTAGTGATAATTACTTTAACGTTGTAGAGATGCAATGGTTTTCGATACCCGAAGATACGGAAAATATCTCCCTAAAATTTAATTGTAACTACAATATTGGAAACTCTATGTCTGCTTATGGACTCTCTTATTTAGTAAATACTACTTGTTTTCTTGAAATTACCACCGACAGAAAAACCTGGCATAGATTAGCAAAATTCCAAAAAAGAATCATCCCTTGGCAAAGTTTTGAACTCTCTTTAAACGAGTATATTGGCAATCCATTTGTTCAAATCAGGTTTAGATTCGACAGTTTCGGACCTTGGACGGTTAGCAACATTAAACAATTTAACATAGACAATATTCGTATAGATTTTTCGGGAGTAGGTATTGAAAAACATGATTTTCATTACTTTAAAGACTTAATGATCTATCCTAACCCCACCCATGGAACTATTAACATTACCACCTATCAGGAGAAACAATATCAAATTTCTGTTTATGATATATTTGGAAAACAGGTTTATCAGCAGAATAATTTTCAAGATGGAAATTTAGATCTATCATTTCTCTCAAAAGGGAGTTATATGATTAGAGTATCGAACGATAGACACAGTATTGCGAAGAAGGTAGTGATATTGTGAGATAGGAATCTACAATAGTAGAAATTTTTTAAGGCATATAAACATAGAAATGTCCGTGCTCATCCTGACGCTATCTACAATAGTAGAAATTTTTTAAGGCATATAAACCAATTGATATGCACGATGGGCTAAGGTAATCTACAATAGTAGAAATTTTTTAAGGCATATAAACCGTAACGTCTTCAATTTATCCCATGAACGATCTACAATAGTAGAAATTTTTTAAGGCATATAAACCTCAAATTATTAAATACTGCTCGCTAAAGAATCTACAATAGTAGAAATTTTTTAAGGCATATAAACCTTGTCAAGGTACAAAATAACATCACTTCATCTACAATAGTAGAAATTTTTTAAGGCATATAAACTCAAAGTATCCTATATTTTAGATACTTATCTACAATAGTAGAAATTTTTTAAGGCATATAAACCTATACGTCCAAAAGGACGCGGCGAAAATATTCTTTTTTACGAAATTAGCAATACCTTTAAAAACATTTGTTTTACCCGCCTGATTTTATTGTAAGTTTTTTTAAAGATGTCAAAGAACTAAATTTCAATAAGATATTAATGCTTTTCAAAGCTTTGTATCAAAAATAGAGATCTACCTTTGCAATGTTACGAGAAATAAATCAAATCTTTATCCCGATGGATAGCATTTCCATATTTTATTGTAGTTTTTTCATCTGTTGTGAAAATAAATACACTATCGCCTCCCCCAAATTTTTTTGCATAGTAATTCTCCAATCGGACAATCATATTATCTAACACTCGCTTTGAATTATTAACTTCAAAAACCGAATACTGTAGTCGTACTCCTCCCTGCTTAACCAATGTTTTGGCAAATTTTGTCCGAAGTTTATCGTCCGAAATGTCATAACTGATAACTAACATAAGAATTATTTTAGATTTACGATTTTAGATTTTAGATTGTAAATATTGGATAATCGGGAACACTTTTGCGTTGCATAAAACAACGGTAATAATCTCGCATATAAATAAATATACCTGATTTATATTGAATAAGAACGTCGTAAAACATTTTAGCGTAGTCACTATTCTTTTCTCGTTTCAATAGATATTCATTTTTTACAATCAAAAAATCATCGGCACTGCATTGTTTTGTATTAAAGGCTTTCCGTACTAGCTGGTCAATGAGGCAACGAAATGGTTCTATCAAATCGCAAATCAACGATTTACGTTTAAACCATAACCGGTGATAAACTCCCACGTATGGATCAAATCCAAACAAACGAGTAAAAGCTTCAATGTAGTTAAACAAAATGGTATAACCAATATCAAGCGTCGCATTTATCGGGTCAATTTTTGTTCTCGGACTGCGTTGTTTCCAGTCGTGCTGTTCGAAATAAGCGGCAAAAAATGCTTTAGCAACACTACCTTCAATCCCCATTAAACTGTCGTAATCATCAATTTGAGGAATTAATAGTAGATATTTATTGCATTTTTCTTTAGCTTCGACTATTTTAGGCGCTTTTTGCCGTGTTTTTTCTAAAAGTCGCAATTGATTACGAATCTTATTTTCAACTAAAATTTTAGCGATTTGTAAGTCTGTTTTTGGATATTCATATTGTTTTTGTCTCAACAAATAATTGGCTTCCGCCGTAATAGAATAGAAAAACACCGGTCGGAAATTTGGTTTCATCACCACTAATGGGATTCCATATAAACGACATTTATCTATCAAAGCGGTAGTAATGGTAATATGCCCGATAACAAACAACGCCAATATTTTTTGAAACGGCAACTTGGTTAATATTTTCTTTTGTTGCAAATCTTCCAACAACAACTCGCCGCTCTTTACTCTAAGGTTTTTCTCTTCCAAGCAGTTGACAACAAAAACGGAGCGGTACTCAATATCTTTATGTGTAAACATTTTCTGTATTTATTTTATCGCACAGATTGCAATAGATGCAATGTGCACATTTGTTTGTATTTACTGATATTTTTTGCATGGGGTCATAATTTTTGAAATGTCTTATAAATTCCTTTAATTCTTCTTTTTGCTCATTTCCGGGAATCTCAACAGGAAAGGTTGTATTGGATGATATGGCGTAAAATGCCAATTTTTCAATCTCATAACCCATTTCAATCATACAAAAATATTGCGCCCACAATTGATAAATTTGCCCTTGATAAATTTTCAACAGTTGGTACTTCCGTTCTATGAGCAATTTTTCTTTGGCTTTGTAAATATCAATTTTTCCGACAATACCTAACTCGTTGCAATAGACAGGTATTCCTGCAATTTCGTCTTTACGGCTACTGTATTTCTTTTGGTCAATGGTTTCATGGCTGGCTTTGCCCTGCGTTTGTGGCACAGCATGTACCAATTCCTCGTCCCCGCCCATATACACATTGTGCAGGTATATGGAGTAGGGGCAGAAGATAAAGTCGTTGAGGGTGGAGATGGCGATGTAGGAGTCCATAATTTTTAAGTGTCATTTTTTCAGTCTTTTTGTTTGTTTCTTTTCGGGCAAAAAATTGTCTTCCGAAACTACATTTTCGCCTGTTTTTAATTCTAATGCTTGGCGAGCATCGCCCGCAATTTTTCCACCTTGTCGGGCTGCCTGCTTATTTTGCACACATCCTTTTGGATTTTGTGTGCGAACAATAGCTGTTGTAGATGCCTCGCCAAGCATTGAAAAAATCAGTTCAAGGTCATTGAAGTGATCTCGCAAGTTTTGGCTTTTTAATCCTTTAAGTTCTTTGTATTCAGAAGGAGTAAGTCCAAAAGTTGCTTTTGAAATTTCGGCGGTAAGAATCGCATATTCTACTTTTTCTTTTACCCCATGGTTTTTCCATTCATCTGTCAATTCTTCTCGTATAGCAATGCTACGCATACGTTTTTCAATCCAATCGTCAGGATAGCCTTTTAGTTTATACAATTCACGAGTACGTTGTGTGGCGATTTCCGGATTTTCGATCTCTTCAATCCGCTCGCTGCCTACTTGTGCCAACCAACGTTTAAATGGCTCTGCCTTAGGAGAAGGAATGGATTGAATGATACGAAAAATTCCTTTTAAGTCGGCTGCTTGAATTTTTCTTTTTTTACCATCTGCTGCCGTCATTTCAATGGGGGTACAAATTGTACCCCAGTTGAGCTTAAGTTGTTCATCGCGACTAAGCATACGTTTTACATATTGCTTGACATCAGAACTATCTGTCAGGATTCCAACAACATCTTGTACGGAAAAATACCATTTTTCCTCTGCTTCACTCCAAGTTGTGCGCACTTGGCTGCTTTCAAAGATTTTTATATTACTCATAGTTTGTTGTGTTTATTTTCTTTCTCATATTTATTTTTGGACAAATTGTAACCATTCTTTGTTACTGATTGCCAATTCAGGATTCCCTTTTTTGTTTAGTTTAAATAATCCTTTTTGCAGTATCCAAAGTCCTTTTAATGCAATGTTGTACGCTCCATTTGCATCAGCATCTTGCGGGAGATTTTGGGCTGCTTTTCGGCTGTCGTAAAAATTACCGTCTTTATTGGCGACAGGTGAAATTAAATAATCTACTTCTGAATTTGTTTTGCTGTTACGCATTTGCAAAGTCAGGCGTAATAAATCAATTAATCCTTTAAAAAATGCTTTATCAGTTTGTTGTAATATGCTCTCTAACAAGTTTTTGCAATCATTGTAGTCAATGTGATACTTTTTGAAAAGTTCTTCAAATTCATCATTAAGAATAATAGACCTATCGTCCCATTTGTTTATTGCATTGCGAAATTTTTCAATACGTTCACCATGCGTACAGATGGTCCATTCTGTACGTGTATCGTCAGCTTTGGCGGTAAAATCTTTATAATCAAAAGAAAATTCAAAGTGTGTTTTTGTCGGATTGAAACAGATGTTTTTGAATTTTCGCAAAAACGTTTTTGCTTGTTCAATACTCTCATATTTGGGTTTCAGAAAATCAACAAAACCTGTGGTTGGGTCAATTTTACTTGTATTCCAAGCCGGAACATAAAACAAAAATCCGGTTTGTTTACCCATATCTTTAAAACTGGTAAATTTGTTCGTCAATTGTAAAGCCTTGTAAATTCCACCTGCTTCATTTGCTTGTTTATCTTTAAAAACCAAATAGTTTAACTTATCTATCAACATTTTTTCCAATTTTTGGTAAACCTGTTTTTCTACTTTAAACCGTCCTTGTTTAAATCCAAAATTCAAATCTTCCAACACTACAATCGCATTATGTTCTATCATCATTGTTGCTATTTTATGAACAACCTGCGAGATATAGCCTTCTTTCAACTCTTTGATATTCTCAATGGTGTCCCACGATTTACG
>Ga0123353_10010282_pt1 | contig 13025 bp, 12 predicted proteins | sample TergutLab28metaG_3_FD_92763 | JGI IMG/M metagenome (GOLD analysis project Ga0123353, IMG submission 92763) | Labiotermes labralis P3 segment gut microbial communities from Petit-Saut dam, French Guiana - Lab288 P3 | ecosystem: Host-associated > Arthropoda: Insects > Digestive system > Gut ...
AAACGGACATTCGAATGCGGTCACGATCAAAACCGCGGGTTCGGTATACGCGATCATATATCCAGGCTGTTCTCGTCAAGAAGGAACCGCTTCAATCCCATAGTTAAGATGCCGTTGTCATCTTTCCACGGATGAACATCATCGCCGACTATCAGGATCTTTTTGAAAGAATCCTTTACTTTCAGGAACGGCCTCAGCTCCTGTTCGCGCTTTTCCCCCTCGGGAGATACGTACGCAACCTGGATGTAATATCTCGAATCCATTTCGTTGACAATGAAATCGATCTCCAGCTGTTTATATTCCGATACACCGTCCTTCATTGTTCTGGATTCTACGATACCCACATCCACCGAATATTCTCTGGATCTGAGCTCATTGTAGACCACATTCTCCATAAGGTGTGTCGCTTCCTGTTGTCTGAAGTTCAGACGCGCGTTCCTAAGCCCCACATCTGCCGCATAATACTTGTACGGTGTATCCAGATATTTTCGTCCTTTCACGTCGTATCTCTCCGCTTTCTCGAATAAGAACGATTCTTCAAGAAGTTCGAGGTACTTGTTCACGGTATTGTCGGTGATCGACTTGTGACCGGATGTACGCAGTGTATTGGAGATCTTTGCCGGATTTGTAAGCGAACCCACGGAAGAACACAGTGTATTGATGATCATATCCAGTTCGTCGGCAAGCTTTATCTCGTTCCTCTCGAAGATATCTTTGAGATATACCTTCTTGAACAGATTCTTCAGATATCCGGATCTTTGCTTATCGTTCTTCTTAGTGAGCAATTCGGGCATGCCGCCGAATCTCAGGTAAAGGTCCCATGTTTCCCGATCGCCCTCGGGGAAAGCGGATACGAACTCCGAATATGATAGCGGATGTACCCTGACCTCGTCTCCTCTTCCTCTGAATTCAGTCAGAATATCGGTGCTCAGGAATTTGGAGTTGCTGCCGGTGACATAGGTGTCCAGATGGGGTCGATGTCTGAATCCGTTGATGACATCTTCGAATCCCTTCACATATTGGATCTCGTCAAGAAGTATGTAATATTTTTTCGATCTGTCGCCGGTAAGTTCTATCACTCTGGAATAAAGGGTATCCGGATCACGGAGGTGTTCGTTCTCCTTATCATCTAAGGCTATTGTGATTATGCAGTCCGGATCAACGCCTTCCGAGAGCAGATGATCTCTGAACAGTTTGAAAAGAAGGTATGATTTGCCGCATCTTCTGATGCCTGTTATTACCTTGACAGAACCGTTCCATTTCCTGTCGATAAGTTTTTTGAGATATCTGTCCCTTTTGATCTCCATATCATCGCCCGCCCCGTTCGATACAATCCTACTGCAAATTGCAGTAACTCTGTAACAGAGAATCAAATGCGATAATTAAAGGATTCGGTTCGGGTATCGATACAGATGATCTGAACGCTCCCTCACTCAATACAAACCTGCTGTAAATTGCAGTAACTCTGTAACAGAGAATCAAATGCGATAATTAAAGGATCCGGTTCGGATCATCGGCATCGGAGATGCAAACGATTTAAATCAGTTATCCGATGGTCATCAGATGAGTGAGATTATCTTCGCAGGTCTCGGATTGAGCGGTGTTGACGGTATGACGGTGAAGGCGTTCAATGCGCTTCGCGAATGCGATGTGATATTCGCTGAATTCTATACGTCAACGTTGATCGGTACGAGCATCCCGGAATTGGAGGACGCTCTGGGGAAGAAGATAACGATCCTTCAAAGATCGCAGGTAGAAGAGGAAGACGTCGTTATAAGGGAAGCGAGAACATCCCGCGTCGGTTTCATTACAGCGGGTGACACAATGGCAGCAACGACCCACGTCGATCTTCTGATACAGGCGGCGGAGGAAGGCATTTCAACGAAGGTCTACCACGGAATATCGATATTCTCGGCGTGTCCTTCATCACTCGGCCTTCAGCCGTATAAGTTCGGCCGTACCGTTACGCTGCCGTTCATCGAATCCGGATATCATCCGCGCTCTCCGTACGACCATCTTGTGAAGAACAAAGAGGACGGGTTGCATTCTATGGTGCTTCTCGACATACGTGCGGATGAGAACAGATATATGAATGCGCATCAGGCGATAGAGTGGCTGATCGAAGCGGAAAGGAAATGGGAATGCGGTTTGATAACCGAGGATACGTTAATATGCGTCGCATCTAAGGTCGGTTCCGATGATGAGAAGGTGTTCGCGGGATATCCGAACGACCTTTTGAAAAAGGACATCGGAGAGCCGCTTCAGACGTTGGTGATACCCGGTAAATTACATTTCATGGAATCATATGCGTTAGTGCACCTGGCCGGTGCGCCGGAAACGCTGATCGATGAAAGCGATTAACGCCAAACTTCATCCAGATCAACGTTACGGCGGACGGTCTTCCTGACGATCTCTATCTTCTCCTTGTCTGAAGGATCTATACGTGCGATCAGATGTTCTATCGCTTCCGTAACGTGTAACGTGTCCTCATTCGTCATCAGCACCGGAACGCCCAATTCATCGGCTCTAGACAATACCATGCGGGAAGGCCGCAGGCCTCCCGTGACTATCATGCACGACGTATCCGTAGATAACGCGGCCAATTGTATCTCCGCTCTGTCGCCGCCCGTTATCACCGCTTTGCGTTTCGATCTCCTCATATACCGTACGGCGGTCTGAGTGCTCATCGCGCCGACGAGCATATTCTCAACGATGTTCTCGAGCCCTTTCTCTCCGGCGATCACCTTAGCATCCATCCGGTCGGATATCTCGGATACCCGGAACGTCCTGAGTTCGGGCATCTCAGGTACCTCGCCGAGAACCTTTATACCGCGTTTCTCCAGTAATTTACGTTCGGGGCTTTTGACGCAGCGATTCAATACCACGCCGCGCAGTTCAACATCCCGTTGATCGCAGAGGTCCTTGAACATGAACGTGAAATCGACGGATAAGTAAGAGGTAGTGGCCATCAGTACGATGGGTGCGTCCAATGCTTCCGCGATGTCTATGTGCGACAGTTTGTGAGTACAACCGTTGGCGAACTCCCTGCTTCCTTCTATTATCATGAATTCCTTACCTTTGCATAATTCGTCATACCCGGAAACGATATCGTTCATGCCTATAGGCTCGAAGATGTCGTAAAAGAACGGGGAAAGTTTTTTTCCCTCTTCTAACCCGAGAACTTCCGCCATAAGGAAGGCGTCCTGATCCATCACTTCTCCGTTAACATTGATCAAACTTTCACGGAACGGTTTATAGAATCCCACTTTTCCGGGATAATTCATCGCGAATCCCAGCGATACCACTGATTTACCCGATCTTGCCCCAACCGATGCCAGATAAACATTCTTCATTTCACATCACCTCACAGTCGTCAAAGCGTCCACGGCCCAGCTTCCCTCTCCGTTCTTTCCCACCATTACGGGATTGATTTCAAGTTCATATATCTCTGGGTTCTCTGTCGCTATTTTCATCATTCTTCTCATAATGTCCTTCAGAGAGCCGATATCAGCAGGCGGTTTGCCCCTGGCTCCCGATAACATACGATACGCTTTAGTGGATATCATCATCCTGTCCAGATCATCCTCGGACATGGGTATCAGGGATCTGGATATCTCGCCCATGACCTCAACGTATATGCCGCCCATACCGAATGCGAGAACGGGTCCGAACTGTTCGTCGCGTATCATGGACAATATCACTTCCTGACCGGACGCCATCTTTTGTACGGAGACGCCATCTATCTTCGCGTTCGGTACCGCCGTTCTACATCTGTCGATCAATAATTCATAGGAGGTCCGGACATCATCTGCCGTCTTTACGTTAACGATGACGCCTCCGATATCCGTCTTATGGTGGATGTCCGGGGACAGGATCTTCATCACGACCGGGAAACCAATGCGTTCCGCGGCGTCCACCGCTTCTTTGTGATTCGTTGCCGTATATTCCGCAGGAACGGGTATCCCGTACGCTGACAGTATCGATTTCCCTTCCTCTTCGGATAACGAAGACCGGAATTCCTTTTTCGCGATAGTCAGGAGTTCTTCCACCCTTTGCCTTCCCGATATCTCCGGTAATATCATCGGCTCACCGTTTGCTCTTTCAATTCCGGAACGCCTCAGATAGGAAAGGGCGCGCACCGCTCTGTCCGGCGACGGAAATGACGGTATCCCGTTGGCTCTGAGCGTCGATAACGCTTTTTCGCATTCCCTCCCGCCTGCGAATGACACGGTAAGAGGGATCTTCAATCCCTTCATCTCCGACAACGATGATGCGATGGAATTCAGATCGGCGGCGTCGACGGGCGACGACAGAAGCGTTGCGGCGCCCACATTCTCATCATCGGAAACGATCCTCAGTGCGTTGATGATCATATCATCGGTGGCGTCGCCTCTCACATCCACCGGGTTGTGTGTACTCGCAACCGAAGGCACATTCCTTCTGACCTCGTCCTCGGTATCCGACGTCAGTGAAGCCAGCGATATGTTCGGGTTCTCGGAACACGCGTCGGCCGCCATCACTCCGAGTCCTCCGGCGTTTGTAATGACCGCAACACCGTCCTTCTCCATCGGTTTCGATGACGATATAACGGAAAGAGCGTCGAACATCGCGTCAAGATCGTTCACTCTGATGATATTCAAACGTTCGAATACAGTATCGTATACCGCGTCCGAGCCCGAAAGGGCACCGGTGTGCGAGGATGCCGCCATGGACCCCGCGGCGGATCTGCCCGATTTTAAGATAACGATAGGTTTATTCGAACTCAGGACGGAAGCGATGAATCTCCTTCCGTCGGTTATTCCTTCGGAATAGATGCCTATGACCTTCGTTTCTTCATCATTTCCCAGGTATTCTATCACGTCCGCTTCATCGACATCCATTTTATTTCCGAGTGATACGAATTTAGAGATGCCGTTGTTCGTGTGTATCGACCAATCGAGCATGGTGGCGCCTACGGCGCCCGATTGCGAACATAATGATATTCCTCCCGACGGAGGGAACAATGATGAGAACGTTGAGTTTAGACCGCAATGTACATTCATCAGTCCGAAGCAATTGGGGCCGACCACCCTTATGCCGTATCTCTTCGACACTTCGTTGAGCTCGGATTCCAGTTCACGCCCTTCAGAGCTTTCCTCTTTGAATCCTGCGGTTATCACAACGACCGCTTTCGTCCCCTTCTTCCCGACCCTTTCCATGACTTCGATGACGTAATCGGAACGTACCGCGATCACCACCAGTTCGGGAATGCATTCAAGGTCGCATACCGTCGTTTCAGTCCTCAATCCCAATATCGTTCCGCCTTTCGCGTTTATCGGGTATATTTTACCTTTGTATCCGGAATCGATGATGTTCCTGAGTATCATCCCTCCCACCTTCCGAACATCGGATGAGACGCCGATCACAGCTATCGACGAAGGGGAGAAGAAACTCTTCATAAGGATGTGAATGCAAACGTACGCATTATATCTTTCCCGCGTATTCCCGAAGCCGGCGGCGGAATATCAGAACTTGATGTGTTTGATCTTGCCTTTCACTTTGAATCCGATGAATGTCGCGGTCGCTATGTGCTTACCGTCGCAGTATACCATGATGTTGTATGTTGACACGGAATTGGTTTCGTTGACTCTTGACGACACCGTTGTCAATTCTTTGCCGAATCCCGGTTTATGGTAAATGATGTTGGCGCTCATGGCGATCTGATCCTCATCCTTGAGATTGCATGCGAACGCGAATGTTTGATCGGCTATCGCAAAAATAGAACCTCCGTGTGCGAAACCCACGCTGTTGATCTTCCCGTCCAGGGACATCCTCAATTTAATTTCATCCATCTTTATGCTTATGATCTCAATATTCAGAAGTGTCGCGAGCGGTGCGCTCAATATACTTTTGACCTTCTCGAACAGCTGTTCGCGCAACGGAGGATCGATGGATTCCAGTATATCGCGGTCGTCCATGCCACACCAACGGTAATGAGATATAACCATTTTTCCGATACCAATCATTGCCGAACCGCGGTTTTCTAAAATATATTCGGTGAGCACATTTATATCATTTGCAGTTCATCAAAGGAGCATGTGGAAACAGCTGGATGAGGGTTTCTGGGAAGAGAACCGCACGTCTAAGATGGGAGATCTCACCGAGGACGTCATGAACATCATAAATCAAGTGGTTGCCGGAAGAGACAAAGCGCTGATAGAACTTACGAAGAAGTTTGACAAGGTGAGTATCGATTCCGTCGTCGTTACGAGGGAGGAGATCGATGATGCTTACGATGAGGTGGACGAGGATCTCATAGAAGCATTGGAGACGGCCGCCGCTAACATACAGAGATTCCACGAGATGCAATTGGACGACGATCTCAAGATGAGTGAAGTTGAACCCGGTGTATTCCTCGGGATCAAGAGCACCCCGCTCGAGAGAGTAGGTGCATATATTCCGGGAGGAAGGGCTTCATACCCATCCACCGCACTGATGAGCATCATACCCGCACGCGTGGCGGGCGTCGACGAAGTGATATGCTGCACACCGCCCCCGGTGAATCCGGTGACGCTCGTTGCGATGGACATAGCGGGTGCGGATGAGATATACCGTGTGGGCGGCGTTCAGGCGATAGCCGCAATGGCAGCGGGTACGGAATCGATATGGCCGGTGCAGAAGATAGTCGGCCCCGGCAACGTGTACGTGACCGCAGCTAAGATGATGCTCAGAGGCGCAGTGGAGATAGATTTCCCGGCGGGACCGAGCGAGATAGGCATAGTCGCCGATAATACGGCGGATGCGGCGTTCATAGCTGCGGACATATTGGCGCAGGCGGAGCACGACCCTTCATCCGCATGTGTATTGGTGACCGACGACGAACAATTGCCGAAGAAGGTATGGTCGCAGATCGAGAAGCAGATGGCATCTTCGCCGAGGCTCAAGATAATCAAAGAAGCGCTGAAGAATTCCGGATATATGATCAAAGGTTCCGTTGAGGAAGCGATAGAGGCGATGAACGAGATGGCGCCGGAACACCTTTCTCTGCAGGTAGCCGACCCAATGCACGCGTTGAATCTCGTACGGAACGCAGGATCGATATTCATCGGTCCGTATTCGCCGGTGGCCGCAGGCGATTACGCATCGGGAACGAATCACATACTTCCGACGGCGGGGAACGCAGCCGTTTCGTCGGGATTGAACGTTGCGCACTTCAGGAAGACGTCAACGATACAGATGATATCGAAAGAGGGATTGGAGGAGATGGCGCCCGTCATCGAAAGGATAGCGGAAGCCGAAGGCCTGATAGCGCACAGAGACTCGGTACGCATCAGAACGAAGAGAAAATAACCTGAAAAAGGCTATTTTTTCTTAATTATCGTTAAAAACACATTAATATAGTGAAACGGGAATATCGACCCGATACAAGAGACGACCCCTTGCAAAACCAGCTCTTCGGAGTTGACCGTCTCTTGTTTCCTTTTCACCCCTCATATCCTTTACGGTCGATATTCATATCACATATTCCGTTTTTCAATAGAATTGAACGTAATTCATCCTCATTATCGGTAAGTAGATCTATCGTATCCGGAGACGTGAATAGGTTCGCGATACCATTGCTCATCCTCATTCTTATCTGTTGGACGCCGGAGATGTTCCTTATGACATCTTCGCACTCCTCTATCATTCTCAGATCCGCGTCGGTGAAAGAGGTCCCCGAAGGAAACCTTGTGGCCATGCAGGTCTCCTTCTGCACGTTGACATTCAGATCGAGATCGTTGAACATCGCTCTCGATGCTTCTCGCCCTATCCCGAGATCTTTCAGCGGACTCAAGATATTGAATTCGGATGCCGCTCTTCTTCCCGGTCTTTCGTCGCTGACATCGGATGCGTTCTCACCATCCAAACATACAGAATATCCGTTCTCCGAAGCAATTCCCCTTACATGTGAATAAATGGCCTTCTTGCACAGATAACATCGTTCTGCGGTATTTTCACGGATATCGGGAACATCATCCCATCCGAGGCGTACCGTTACGATATTCGCTCCAATTTCGTTCGCAACATCCGCCGCGATACGCCGCTGCCGTTCGGATAACATCGGAACATCTGCGAAAACGGCGATATGATCGTCCGGTAGTGCCTTAACGGCGGCGGCCAGCAGAACGGTGCTGTCGAATCCTCCGGAAAAGGATACGGCAACCCTTTCCAGTGATGATATGTGGTTGCAAAGGCCGTTCCAACCGTTCATTTTTGTTCGCTCCGCTTGTTGCAGCATAGGGTCATGGCGTCGAACTGACCCACATCACTGCGCATATAGCTCAACACCCTCACTCATTATCTTACTAAGGAACTCGGCGGGGACCGATTTAGTGGTCACCAGGTCTATATCGTATCCGACAGCCTCCTTAAGGTCTTGGAAGAATCCCGACAGTACGAATATACTGCGTATATTTCCTCTCTCGATGCAGAAATCATAATCACTATTATCGTTGTGATCTCCTTTCGCGACCGAGCCGAACAGATACACCTTACCGACACCGTACTTCTCTGCCAGCGGTGTAACTATCGATCTGAGTTCTTCGACAGATAATCTTTTTCCGGCCGTCGGGCACATAATGACAGTATCAGCGCATATTGTTTAAAATTGTTGCCTGAAGAATGGGCGTATCCTGATTGTACATCCAGAAAGTTAAGATACGTCGCGATACATGTTCATACCATGGCAGTGAGGGACATCCTGGGATCTTTCAAAAGGGGCGAGATATCAGCTGATGAGGCGGAACGAGCTTTAAGAATGGATTACCTTGAGAATGTGAACGATCATACGGTCTTCGATCACGGTCGTAAGATGAGGAAGGACATACCGGAAGTAGTTTTTGCGAGGCCGAAGACACCCAAGATGGTGGCTGACGTGGCAAAAAAAGTTCCCAAAGGCGGACACCTTCTGATATCCAGGGCGTCTAAAGAACACTTAGATGCGGTACTGGCATCGGTGACAGAGAACAAAGTAACGTATCATGAGAACGCATCCATGATAATTATCGGTGAACTTAACAAGAAAATGAACGGAGTGATCGGTATAATCACCGCCGGTACATCAGACATCATGGTGGCCGAGGAAGCCAAAATAATGGCGGAAGCGATGGGATGCAGATGCATCACATCATACGATATCGGAGTGGCCGGCGTCCACAGGATACTTGAACCGATGAGAACGATGCTTGATGAGAATGTCGACGCGATAATAGTCGCAGCAGGGATGGAAGGTGCGTTACCCTCATTGGTGGCGTCATTGGCATCCGTTCCTGTGATAGGCGTACCCACATCCACAGGATACGGTTACGGCGGGAACGGTGAGGCAGCATTAATGAGCATGCTTCAGACGTGTTCTCCGGGATTGGCGGTCGTGAACATTGATAACGGAATAGGCGCCGGTGCCATGGCGGCGATAATAAGCAGACGAAGACATGAGAAATGACGAACACGACGTTCTTTGAGACAATGGCGGAGGGTGCCTCCAAGCGTTCCGGAAGGTGCATAATATGCAAAGGAGCGAGAAGGTTATGCGGCAAGGACCGTTGTCCGTTAATGATAAAGTTCTATTCGCAGAGTAAGAGCATGAACTTGATCGACGCGAAAGATATAGAAGGATGCAGCCCTCCGGCGGTGTTCGTCGGGCGGTTCGGTTATCCGAAGGTGGAGATCGGTCCGCTGATACCTCCGGAGTTCGGAGATACTTCCTTAATGGACAAACCGGAGTTCTGGATAGGGAAGAGCATTGACGAGATCGTTGATCTGAGATTCAGATTAGTGAGAGGGAAATACAGGATCGACGCAAGGAACTTCAAGGCTGGCGGGAAGATCGTGGATAACGTTCAAGAATTAGCGTTAACCGAAAAACCGCTGGAAGTGGAAGCGTTATTCGCTCAGAAACCCCGCGGGCGTGTGATACTTGACGACGAGGTACAACCATTCGGACCGTCCGCGAGGATGGAGAAGATGTCCATCGGTAATCCGAAATTCGAACGCAATTTAGAGAAGTCGTTCTACGATATCGACATGCTTGCCAAGGATGCAGTGGTAACGGCATATGAGAACGGAACGTTGATATCGGAGATACAGAAGGCGTTCGCGGTCGGTACCATGGGCGTGGAAAAGAACAGGAAGTTCGTTCCCACACGATGGTCCATCACGGCCGTTGACGACACAATAGGTAAAAATCTTTTGAGAACGACGAAATATAACAACACGATCGACGAGTTCAGGATATACAAATGGGAGCAGCTGGACAACAGGTGGTGCATACTGTTGTTACCGTGTTCGTGGAGGTACGAGCTCATTGAAGCGTGGTATCCGAACACCACATGGAATCCGAGCGGACGCGATATTGAGATCATATCGGATCACGAGTTCTACGAAGGAAGAACCGATTATGCGCACATAGGCGGTTGCTATTACGCAGCAAGGATGGCCGTGAACGAATTACTGATGAGAGAGAATAAACAGGCGGGTGCGGTGATATTCAGGGAAGCGCATCCCGGTTATGTCATGCCGGTCGGCGTGTGGAACGTCAGAGAGAACGTAAGAGCGGCATTGAAGACAAGGCCGCATAAGTATGATAACATCGAGGCGGCGCTGCAGCACGTCGACAGAGTGATGGACATTCCGCGAAAAACGTGGATCGCCAATTCCGGGATACTGAGGGACTGGTTCACGCAAAGGAGACTCGACGATTATGTCCAATCTGCTTGATTTTTCCGATGACGAATGGGACGGTAAGTACGAACTCGTTCAATGCAAGAAAGCATTATCGCCGTCAAAACTTCCAGGGATAGATCACGCATTGAACCCGTACGGAGGATGCGAGCACGGATGCATCTATTGTTACGCGCCGGAGCTTACGTACACCGATTGGAACGACTGGAAGAAGGTAAGGGTGAAAATGGGCATCGAGAGCAGGCTCGGTAAAGAATCCGCGTCGATAAAAGGCACCGTAGGCATCGGGACGACAACGGATCCGTACCAGCCGGCGGAAGCAAGGTTCGAGCTGACAAAAAAATGCCTTCTGAAGCTCAGGGATTCCAACATTAAGATACATTTACACACGAAATCGGATCTCGTGCTTCGTGATATCAGCATATTAAGCGCAATGGAAGGAGATGTGGCCGTTACGATAACATCGTTGGACGATCGAATATCAAAGATCATAGAACCCGGCGCTCCGTTGCCGCAGAGAAGGATCCATGCGCTCAGAGAGCTCACAAAAGCGGGAGTGAACACATACGCGCTCGTCGGTCCCGTACTTTCCGTACTGGAAGGACATGAAGAGGAATTCGCTGAAGCGATATCGTCAACGGGAACAAAACGAATGTACATCGATTCGCTGAATCTCCGGCCGATGCTGTCCGAGCGTATGCGCAATGCAGGAATAAGCGGTTCCGACAAAGCCAAGGAGAAGATCAGAAAGCTCGCATCGTCCAACGGGATACAAGTTTTCGACGTATTCTGATGACAACATCAAGAATTCTCAAGCATATCCAGTATCACGGTGGCCTTGTACAACACTCCCTTTCTCTTGCCTTCAACAACATCCAGGATGCCCTCAGCCACAAGGATTGTCAGTAATTTCCTCGCCGTAGGGGCGCTCACACCGGTCCTTTTGATGACATCGTTCACGGTTATGAAGGGATTCTCGATGAGCATGCCGCAAACAGCATCCAATCCTTTACTCCTCTCTTTGACAGCGAACTCCCTCATCATGTTCCTGTATGAACTCAGGGAAGCGAGGAGTTCGGACGATACTTTAGTTTGCGCATCCAATGCGTCGATAAGGAATTCCATCCATCCTGCCAGGTCGCCGTCGGTACGCACTTTCATGAGGCAGCGTATGTACTCATCCCTGTATCTATTGAAGTATTCGCTTACATAAAGGAACGGGTTATCCATTATTCCCTCCTCGTATGCCAGCAGCATCAGGATAAGTCTGCCTATCCTCCCGTTACCGTCCATGAAAGGATGGATGGTCTCGAACTGATAATGGGATACGGCCATTTTACGAATGGGATCCTCATCTTTATTGTTCATATACCCGACAAGATCGTCCATCATATACTGTATCGCGAACGGCGGAACGGGTACGAACTCCGCCGTTTCCAGAGTATCTTTCCTGCCGCCAACCCATACCTGGCCGTTCCTGTATGAACCCGGGAGCTTTTTACCGCCTCTTGCGCCCCTCAGAAGGATCTCATGCATGGACAGAATGATCTTCTCTGTTATCATCCCCTCTGTTGAGACTGCGTTTATGGCATAGAGCAGAGCCTCTTTGTAATTACGCACTTCCTGATTATCCAGAGCCTTTTCGGCGTCTGTTTCTCTTTCCTTCTCCTCTTTGAATATATCTGAGACCGTCGATCTGGTTCCTTCTATGGCGGAAGTGGCGGTCGCCTCCTTGATAGCGAATGAGTTCAGTATGACAAAACGCTCCTCGTACGGGATGTTGGATATCCTTCCATCAAGTTTGGACATTCCCGACACCGTTCGTAACGACTTACCTATAAAGTTCTCCGTTCCTATTTCAAGAGGCAAGGTATTCGGCATGAAATAACAGAATTGTCCGTTATCGGACCATTCCATTCTGCCGGCCTTATCACTTCTCAGGCTGTTCTCATCCATACCGATAACATAGATATTAAGGTATAAAAACGTTATTTGAAGAAAATATTTGCTGACATTTTTTCTTCAAAACAATTTCAAGAAAATTTTAAGCATATTTTTTCTTCAAAAATATTTGGAGAAAATATTTTTCTCGAAATATAAATTCGGAAGATCGGCCCATCGATTCCCTTCTGAGAGATGCATACAGCGTTTCAACGTGATAAACATCAACATTCCTTATAACATAATAAAATTAGCAGGGCAGTTCTAAAATCAATCAACATCGTGAACACTTGCTTTGAGAAAGAGCAGGTGTTCTTGATGAAGATAGCCAAACGGAGACCACATCGCGAAGGATGTGGGTTCCGTTTGGCTAAAGAAGTGGAACT
>Ga0123353_10010283_pt1 | contig 13024 bp, 11 predicted proteins | sample TergutLab28metaG_3_FD_92763 | JGI IMG/M metagenome (GOLD analysis project Ga0123353, IMG submission 92763) | Labiotermes labralis P3 segment gut microbial communities from Petit-Saut dam, French Guiana - Lab288 P3 | ecosystem: Host-associated > Arthropoda: Insects > Digestive system > Gut ...
GCGGATCTCCTTGGGTATGACCACGCGGCCGAGGTCGTCGATGCGCCGCACAATTCCCGTTGCCTTCATGTTCCATCATCCTCCGTTTGAATTGGGTTACAGAAGATAGTATTTCTGCATATTGGAAGGTTATGCAGGGTTTGGAATGGCGGGTTTTGGAAAAAAAGAACACCGCGCGGGAGCGATCCCGGCGCGGTTTTTTCTTTTTCAAACCTCTTGCGAGGCAACAGGGTTGCGCAACAGCAACGGGGTTGCGTGACGCGGGGACAGCGCTTTTCTTGGTTGCTGATACTAGAAACCAACACACCAACACCATCAACCAATAAACCCTCACACCCCAAACACCCCCCCGATATCCGCATCCTCCATCACTCTGTCGGTCTTCGCGCCGGCGTTTTTGAGCAGGCTCTTCATCTTCTCGTCGATGGACATCTTGATGAAGCTGCCCATATCTATGCCGCGCAGTTTGAAAAACAGCAGGGGGTCGTCGTCCAGGCGGGCGCCCACGCCGTAGAGCACGGCGGCCACGTGCTTGCACATGTCGGCCCAGTCCGGGCAGGAGCAGTCCATGTGGATCTCCTTCGGCGCGGGGAACAGGCCCGTGCCCTGCCGTAGGAACAGCGCCCGGAACGCCTCCGGGAACGCGCCGCTTGTGAAGCTTTCGATGCTGTCGATCCTGCGCCCGACGGCCGCCGCGATGTCGTCTTTGAGCTGCTCTTTGAGCGGGTCAATTCTGATCTCAATGTCATACAGGCTTGTGCCGTAGACCTTGCCGCGCAGGACGCCGGGTTCAATTTGCAAATCCAGCACGAAGCCGTTCTTCACGTAGGCGCTGCCGCGGCCTATGCGGTTGCTGAAATCCGCGTAGGACTCCAGGTTCTTGCACCAGGCCTGCCCCCACCAGGTCTTGGCGATTTTGCGGCCCTCGATGACCACGGGCGAAAGCGTTCCCTTCTTTTTGAGCTTTTCCAGCTGCTTTTGCGCCTTCGCCTTTTTCTGGGCGACCGGCACATATTCGTCGTAATAGTACCAGCCCATCAACGCACCTCCAATCTGAACAGGTCGAGCAGCTCGGCGTTGCTCAGCTCCGTCACCCAGGCCTCACCCGCGCTGGCCGCGATGACATCGCCTGCCAGTTTTTGTTTGTTCTCGATCACCGTGTCGATTTTTTCTTCAATCGTGCCGGTGGTGACAAATTTGTAGACCATCACGTTGCGCTGCTGGCCGATGCGGAACGCGCGGTCGGTGGCCTGGTTCTCCACGGCGGGGTTCCACCAGCGGTCGAAGTGGATGACATGGTTGGCGGCGGTGAGGTTCAGCCCCACGCCGCCCGCCTTCAGCGAGAGCACCATGAAGGGCACGTATTCCTCGCCGTTGAAGCGCTCCACCAGTTCGCCGCGCTTTTTCACGGGGGTGCCGCCGTGCAAAATCAAGCCCTCCCGGCCGAAGATTTCCGCTAAAAAATCCGCCAGGGGGCGCGTCATCTCCTTAAACTGCGTGAACACCAGCATGCGCTCGCGCTTGTCACGTATGGTTTCGCACAGTTCCGCCAGGGCGTCGAATTTGCCGCTGTGCTTCGGGCTATATTCCCCTGTGCCCAGGTACTGGTCCGGGTGGTTGCAGATCTGCTTGCACTTTATGATGCTGCTGAGGATCAGGCCCTTGCGCTGAATGCCGTCCGGGTTCTCCTCCTCAATGGCCCGGCGCAGCTGCTCGGCCAGCTGGTTGTAGAGCGCCGCCTGCTTGCGGGAGAGCGTTGTGTATTGCTTTGTTTCGATTTTGTCGGGCAAATCGCTGATGATGGCGCGGTCGGTCTTCAGCCGCCGCAGGATGAAGGGCGTCACCGCCCGGCGCAGCTTTTCGTAGCCCGCCGTGTCGTCCTTCAGGGACTTCGCGAAGGTCCCGAACTCCTTCTGCGTGCCCAGCAGGCCCTTGTTCAGGAAGTCGAAAATTGACCACAAATCGGCCAGCCTGTTCTCGATGGGCGTGCCCGTCATGGCAATGCGATTGCTCGATTGCAGGGCTTTCACAGCCTTTGTCTGCTTGTTCACATGATTTTTGATGGCCTGGGCCTCGTCCAGAATCAGCAAATCCCAGGTGTGCTCCTTCAGGCTTTCGATGCGCTGCACCATGCCGTAGGTCGTGATGAAAAGGTCGGCGTCTTCCAACGCAAATTCAGTCTCTCCCCCATGCAGGATTTTGACGCGCAGCTCCGGGGCGAAGCGCTCGGCCTCTTTTCGCCAGTTCTGGATGAGCGACGCCGGAATCACCAGTAACGTCTTGATATTTTGCGGACGCAGGGAATCCAGCAGGGCCAGCACCTGCACCGTTTTGCCCAGGCCCATGTCGTCCGCCAGCAGCGCGCCGAAGCGCGCGCGCAGCATGATGCCCAGCCAATTGAAGCCGGCAGTCTGATAGCCCCGCAATGCAGTTTTAAAACTCTCCGGGGCGCTCTGCGCCTGGATTTTGCCGGGGTTTTGCATCTGCTCCCGCAGGGCGTTCAGCCAGGCCCCGTTGGTGATTTCTACTTCTATCTCGGCTTCGTCCACGGGCGTTGCCAGGCCGGACTGCATACGGATGGCCTCGGCCAAGGAGAGCTCCTGCCCCTCCAGTTGGTCGAAGGCCGCCAGGATGCTGCGCAGCTTCTCGTGGTCCAGCTCGATCCACTTGCCCTTGAGGAAGGCCAGGCCGCTCGTCTCGCCCAGCAGGGCCTCAATCTCCTCGCGGGTGAAGGGCTCGTCCCCGAGGTAGATCTCCGGCGTGAAGGCCATGAGGGCATCCAGGCCCACGGCGGCGGGCTCTTTCCCCCCCACGGAGACCTGCAAGCGGGTGTTCGCCTTTTGCTTCCAGAAATTCGGGATGCGGCAAAGCACGCCGCAGTCCTCGTAGAGCGGCGTCTCCTTCAGGAATATGTAGGCCTCCTCCGGCCTGAATTTCAGCGGCGAAAACAGCTCGCCGCTCTCGATCAATTCCGATATAAATTCACTTTTGTCCGCCGCGCGGCTGACAGCGCCGAGCAGGCCCAGCAGCTCGTCCTGGTTTTTACGCTGCTCCAGGGCGTTCTTCAATGGCATGTGGCGCGCGCCTTCCATGGCGTAGGTCGCCAAAAAGGCGAAGGGGTAATTTTCGTCCCGGACGTTCTCCACCAGGTGAAAATACACCTTGCCCGCCACGGTAATCGCTTCGTTTTTTGTCTTGAAGTATTCCTCGGCGCTGCCATCGAACGCTGAAAACTCGGCATTGAAGACAGCCGAGACGCCCCTGTAAATATCGCCTATCCAGAGCAGGTTCACGAACTCGCAGCCCGTAACATAGGGCACCGTCCGCAGCAGCTCCATGAGGGCTTCGTCGCCGGGCGCGGGGGCCATGCGCGTGGTATCAATTATCGGCGCGCGTACAATGTCCCGCAGCGCGCGCCCGGCAATCTCGACGAGGTACTGCACGGAGACGTCGCAGCCGCGCGTGTTTCGCAGGGCGCAGTCGTACAGCGCCTGAAAGGGCCTGTCCGCCAGCGCGGCGCAGAGCGCCTCCTGGGCGTCCTCGCCCTTGTCCGCGGGCGCGCTTTCAATTGTGAACCCGGCCTGGGTGTAGATCGCGATTGGTCTTATGGCTTGCATGTGTTCGCCTCCCCGTTGTATGGTATTATACAATAGTTTGGCGGGGTTGGCAAGGGTTTTGTGTTGCGGGTTCTATGCTTGCAAACTTCACCAGAATAAGGAAAGATAAAAGCCGTGCGCAGCTACAAATTGCCTTGCTGCTGGCATGGCGCTGGCAGAACAGGAATATCGCTGGGTTTGGATTGGCAAAACTCTCTGTTTCGGCCTGGCAAAACAGGGGCGGTAGTAAGGGGAAAAAAACTATTTTCCGGCAAATTCTCTAGCGGCGAACAGCGAGCAGCGCCGGGGGCTTGACGGATTCCCCGCAAGATGGTATAACTGAACCACAAGGATGTAAAAATTTAAAGGAGCAAATCAAATGAATGCGAAAAGGATGTTTAAAGGGAATCAGTCTATCTTTTGGGTAAAGCGAATACTCGCGATGGCAGCCGCAATGGCGCTTTTCATCGGTGTTTTTGCCCTGCCCGCTGCGGCGTATGTTGATACGGGCGGCTTTGAGGCGGAGGTGGTGCGCCTGGTGAACGAGGAGCGCGCAAAAGCGGGCAGGCCCGCCCTGAACTACGGCAATGCCGCGCTCAATGCCGCCGCGATGAAACGCGCCAGGGAGTACGCCGCCGAGCCGGGCCTCAGGCACACCCGCCCCGGCGAGAAGAGGTTTTCCACCGTCTTTGCCGAGTATGGCATCGAATGGCGCGTGAGCGGCGAGAACATCGCCTCGGGGCAAAGGTCGCCCGCGCTGGTTGTGGAGGCCTGGATGGACTCCGCGTCGCACAGGATGAATATCATGGGCGAATCGGCCGACTTCAACTGGATCGGCGTGGCCGTGTTCAGGAACGCCAACGACAGGCTCTATTGGGTGCAGCTGTTCGTCAAAACCGACGCGCTGGAAGCCGACGTCATCAGCGCGCCCGGATTTTTGCCGGGCAGCGGCGCTACGCTTGCAAATGACATAGCCGGCCTTTTCACGGCGTCCCTGCGCCTGTTTGCGGCCACCTGGAACGCCGTCGCCGGGCGAATCGCCTGACAACAACGAACTGAGAGCCGCTTATAAGACGGCCCTCATACTATCCGGGCGTTTTTCCCAAGCGATTGGTTCTTTAGGGATCGTCTTCCGGCTCGCCCGCCGGGTCAGTCTCCGCGTCGGCCGGCGGTTCGGTCGGCGCCAGGGTTGTCGTTTCGGTCGGCGCTTCCGTTACCGGTTCGGTGGTCGGCTCGGTTGTCGGCTCGGTCTCTGGTTCGGTTGTCGGCTCTGTCGTCGGCTCTTGTTCCGCCTCAAGCTCCAATGCCGCCGCTGCCGGGTCGATGTCCGCCGCCGGCGCCGCGGGCAGGTCGGGTTCCTCCGGCCAGTCGTCTTTCGGTTCGATAGGGCTGCAGCCCTTGAAATCGGTAGCAAAGGACAAACCGATGATTCCGGAACCGCCTGTGAACGCAATCTCGTACCTGAAGCTTTCGCCCGGATTGGCGATGCCGGGAATCATGGAGACACGCCCCTCTTGGCTTTCAAGCAACACTTCGCCTGCATCGGCAGCCTCATATTTGCTGATTTTAACAGACGCAGTATCTGCCAGCTCGTAGTATTGCAACGATATTCCATATTGGAAGCCCAGTGTTGAGGCGGGCATGTTGGTGAGGTCAACAACAAACGGTACGCCGTCCGCCAGGGAGCAATAGTATTCTTTTTCCCGCACCAGGCTTTCGGTGCCGACCCGCACATCCGCCCAAAAATGCCCCACGGTGACCGAGTTGCCAAGGCTGGCGATGTTGGCGGAAAAATAGGCCAACGAAGTCGTCGCATGCACAATAATCGCGGCCAGCAGAAAAATCGCCGAGCCAACAATGCTTTTATTCATTCGACGGTTATCCATTTGCAGCTTCATCCCTTCTTTTTCTCTTTACTCTCTACTCCTGCGGGCCCGCTTTGTTCGAAAGCTGCGCTTTGAGATCAGCTATCTCCTTGAGCATTTCCTCCGCCCGCAGCCGCTCCGCGGCCACCTGCGCCTTTTCCTCTTCGATTTCCGTCAGCTGTTCCCTTCTGTACTTTTTGATCAGCGAGAAAAAGCGCAGCCCCTCAAACAGGATCAGCAGAAGGAATGGCGCGAATATGACGGAGAAATAACCGGCAGGTGTTTTCAGGAACTGGAACGCATATCCTGCTTTTTGAATACGGAACGTATATACACCTATGACCTTCTCCGCCAGTGCGGGATATGCGTCATCGACATCGGTGGTCGTGCCGAACGTGATAAATGCCGGCTTGCCCTCGTATATCGTTTTTTCTCGTATTTTATGTGTCACGGTCTCGTCGTAGTTCGCGGGGTCGATCGACCGGAACGTTATGATGTCCGATTCGCCGAGCGCCGCAGGGTCGGCGACCTGCTTGGAGGCGATCACGTCGCCGGGCTGGAATTCGGACCACATGGAGCCGGACGCCACGATATAGAACCTGTATCCCAAGAATGCCCTTCCCTCGTTTTTATTGAAGTTCATCACGGAAAAAACCGTAAACACCATGATGACGACCGTTACGGCAAACAGCAGGATCGTGACTACCCTGCGCACGATGCCGATCGCCGGGGCTTTCTCGGGCGCCTTCTCATCCACACCAGACATTACTGATACTCCTTGTAAGGGTTGTTTTTCGATTGCACGGCTTTGGCGACGACATCGAAGGTCAGCGCCTCGCCCTGGTAGGTATTGCCCGCGCATTCGTTCATGATCGCCTCGATATAAAAGACCTTCACGCCGTCAATCGCGAGCGGTTCATTGGATTCGATCGCGTTGTCGCTGTTGAAGTCCGCGGGCACGACCGATTTCAGCAGCGTGTCCTCGTCATAGATATTGAAGAGCAGCGCGTGCTGGAGCGCCCCGCTGACATTTTCCAAATAGATGCGGTAGTGCACCGGGTCGCTGCTGTTGTTAATCAGCAGCATCGGCTTGGTGATGCTGTCGCCGGGGGCGAGGGCCAGGTCGCTGCCGTCAAATACCCGCACGCCGTGGTTGAGGTCTATCTTCACATAGCCTGTGCCGAAGAAGTTGTTCTCCACGGAGACCAGGCTGAACAGCAGCGCCCATGTTACGCCGACGAACGCGGCAAACATCAGGATAATCCCCGCCATATTGAGATAAATTTTGTATTTTGTACTCATGCTTCTACCTCTTCTTCTTCCCGTTTCTGGCGCTTTGCCAAAAGCAGCAATAGCAACAGGCAGAGGATGAATATGCACAGCGTCACGTACAGGGCGACGTCGCTGTCGCCTGTTTTGGGCTTATCCACGGGCTCGCCGATGTCCACCTCGCCAAAAACCTCGTCCTCCTCGCCGGGGCCGGGGGCGCCGCCGGGCAGGTTGATGCCGGGCAGGTTGGGCAAATTGGGCCAATTGATATTGGGCAGGTTGGAAACAATACGCAGGAGGGGATAACGGTAGCAGCCGGGGTCTGGCTCCTCCGGCTGGACGACATACCAGACGAAGTCGCAGCTGTGGCTGGTGACCTGGTAGTCGTTGCCCGTCTTTGTGGGCAGGTGTACCGCCACGCGGTAATATACGTCGGTCATCTTCGTGTCGCTGCGGGGCAGGAGCGTCACGAACGCCTCGCCCATCAGGTTCTCCATCATACCGTCGTAAATCACCTCGCCGGTCTCCAGGTCGGCGATGATCACCTCCAGCACTCCGGCCAGGTCCGCCGTGCCCGTGCGCTCGCGCTCGTACACACTGAAGTGCAGGGGCAGGGGGCCATCGTGGTGGACGCGCACGGCGAAATTCTTCGCCTCCGTGTCGCCGGGGAGCATATTGCGCACGTCGAAGGGGTCGTTGGAGGTCAGGTGGTTGCTGTAGAGCTCCACGCGCACGGCGAAGGGCTCCGGCCGCAGCAGGTCAAGCAGGCCCCGCGCGCTCAGGTTTGCCGCGGCGTTGGGCTCCCGCGTGTGCTCTATGATGTTGTCCGGCAGCATCACCACCTGGTTTTGCGCCGGCGCGATATAGTGGTTGTAAACAAACACAGCCCCCAACGCCAGCACGCTCAGGCCAACCAGCACGGTCAGCGCAAGCAGCACCTTCTGTGTTGTTTTTTCCAAATTGCTTCGTTTCATTCACAAATACCTTCCTGCGGGGCGCTATTGCGGGGCCCCCAAGGGGCACAGCCTTGCGGCCGCGCCCCTTGGGGAGAATCTTTGCGTTGAGATAACTTAATTCTCGTGCAATTCGAAAGTTTTTAGCCATACTGTCGAAGTGGTGACTATCTGGCTGAACCAGAAGGAACCTGGCGTAACCTCGGCATAAGTCCAAGTACCAATGTAGCCACTCCACAAAGCACCAGGGATCTCATCAATAGACAAATCATACCATGGCCTGCCGCCAACATTTTTTATGGAGGCACGTATAGTATACTCACCTGCTCCAGGTATAGCAACTGACGGCTCTGCACCAAGATAGGCTATAAGATTACCGCCTACGTTTTGGAAGCGTATAGCAGGTCCATTAGAGTTGCTGCTGGCATCACGCAAGTTAAAGTGAATGATAGCGCCTACTCCGACAATGTCAGCAGGATCAATGTAGATTTTTGCGATAGCGGTGAACCCGGCATCAGTCATAGTGGGGATTGTATCATCCATGCGATAGTAGGGGCCATAGCCAGTCGTTGAAGTGATTTTCAGTCCATTGGCACCGTCCAGATCAGCAGAGCCATATGAGCCACCATCAATCATGATTGGATTGCCATCTGTGGTAAAGTCGATAAACAATCTGAGCGCAACATCAGGCAGGATGTTCTCATTGAAGACAAAGGCGTCGATGCCGGGCTGCGTCTTGTTGTAGGTGCCCTTCACGAACAGCTTGCCGCCGGTGGCCTTGTTGCCGAAGTCCATCGTGCCGCGCTCGTTGGCGAAATCGATGTTGATGTCGCCGAGCACAAGCAGGGTCTTGCCGTTGAAATCGATGTTGAAGGGCTTGGTGATGTTCCAGTCCTCATTGAGGATGACGTTGTCCATCAGGATGATGGTCGGGCAGGCCACGCCGTTATCAACCCAGTACATCGCGTTGCGGAAGTCTTCCGTGGTAAACACCGGGATGATGTTACCGTCGTTGGGCCAAACGGGATCGAGGTTGATAACCGCCTTGTCGTTGGTCTGCGTGGCAACCACGTGGATGTCGACCATGAAGTCGAGGCCCTGGTACTCGTTGCCCGCGCACTCGTTCATGCCGAAATCGAGCCGATAGACCTTGTTGTCGTCGCCGCCGAGCGCTTCCAGGATGCCCTGCGCGCCCACGGTGAACAGCTCGGTCATCGCCCTGCGCTCGGAAACCGGCGCGGGGGCGCCGTCGCCTACGGCGTCCACCTCGACGAAGGTGAACCACAGCGCCTCGGCCAGCTTGGTGTTCTCGCCCTTGAGGAACAGCTCGAACTTCAGGTCCAGCGAGCCCTTGTTGAACACCTCGATGAACCTGACATCCTCAATGCCGGGCTCCCAGAGGTAGTTCTCGATGAGCGGGGTGGTCTCGTTCTTGAAATCGACGACCTGGTCGCCCTGCGCGTCGTAGCCGATGACCTCAAGCTTCAATGTGCCGGATTCGATACGGTTGTTCAGGTTGCTCGCCTGGTCGGTGAACCAGGCCAGGGTGGTGCCGATAAGCATCAGCAGGCAAAGCAGGAGCGAAATCCCGCTGGCCACAATAGCCCGCCTGGTGCTGTTGCGTTGCTTTTCCATGGATCAGTATACTCCTTTTTATTGTTTTGTTATGTAGCTGGCGTGGGTGCCCGGGGGTTCCCAAGGGGCCAGGCACGCCAGGCCGTGCCCCTTGGGATAAATGGAAGGGAGAAGGCGTGGTGGGTGGTAGAGGGCTACGGCCTGGGGCTCCATGTTCCAACTGTTCCGCCTGAGGGAGGCGTATAGCCAGGAGCAACAACAGTTCGAGCAGCACCCCCGACGGGAGTTTCGACGTTGAAGTTTCTCAAAGCCTTGCCTTCGACAGTGATGCTTATCGGAGCACCCTGTGAGTTGACGCGCAATCCGTAGGTTTGGCCGATGCTGTTGGAATTGCGGATTGTCACTTCGCAGGAAGGTATCGGCGCGCCTGCATTGACGCCGATCCTAAAGCCGGCAAACGAACCGTTCTGGGTGTTTGTGAGATGCACATTGTCAATCAACACACCCTGCGATGACATAATGTTAACCCCTGACCCGCCGTTGACATTGAGGTTTTTCAGTGTAGTATTGGTTGTATTCATTACGCGGATAGCGTTCCATCCATATGCTATACCACCGCTAATGACCATGTCTCCGTTCGGAACTCTGATGCTCATGTCAGAGATTGTAACATTGGGAGCGCTTACGCCGATGTAGTAGTTTTCGGTAGTGGAGTTCTGCTTCGTTCCGATATAGGTTAGCGTCGTGAGACCTGCACCTTTGCCTTTAAGGGTAGAACCTGCCGGAACAAGGAACTGAGTTGTAAAGGTGTAGTCATCGGCGTCTAACACGTAGATTGTGTCAGTTTTCCAACCATTTGACGCGGCAGGCGGCTCAGTATTGGTCGTCGTCGGCGTGATGTTGCCTGGGCCGATGATCCTCACGATAGGCCTGTTGTCGGTGATCTTGTACTCGTTGTTGAGGATAAGGCCGCCCCTGATGTTGTTGACATAGGAGTTGGCGTAAATCCTGGCTGTGTCGCCCTTGGCGTCAACGATGCCCATTGTTCCGCGGGCTTGATTGATGTCGAGCGTGAAGATACCGGTGATGTCGAGGTCATGGCCGTTGAGATCAATGTTGAAGGGCCTGGTGACGGTCAAGTCGCCGTTCCAGACGAGGCCGTCGTTCATCAGGATGATGGTCGGGCAGGGCACAGTTTCATTGCTCTCAACCCAATAGAACGCATTGCGCAAATCTTCCAGGTTGAACACCGGGATGATGTTGCCCTTGTAGGGGGTCTCAGCGTCGAGGTTGATCTTGGCCTTGGGGTCAACCTGCGTGGCGACCACGTGGATGTCGGCCATGAAGTCGAGGCCCTGGTACTCGTTGCCCGCGCAGGGGTTCATGCCGTAGTCGAGGCGGTAGTACTTCGCGTCGGACCCGGCGGCCAGCTCGCCCGCCGCGCCCTCGGTGAACAGCCCTGCCATCGCCTTTTTGTCGGCTTCGGCGGGGTAATCGCCGCCGGGCATGGCGTCCACTTCCACCCAGCTGTACCACAGCGCTTCGGCCAGCTTGGTGTCGCCATCGCCCTTGAAGAACAGCTCGAACTTCAGGTCGAGGCTGCCGGCGTTCTCCACCTTGATGTACTTGGTGGCCTCCTTGCCGGGCTCCCAGTTGATTTCCTGGATGAGCGCGGTGTCGCTCGTCTTGAAGTTGACGGGATTTTCGCCTTCGTCATCGTAGCCGATGACGATCAGCTCGAGCGTGCCTGCCTGGATGACGTTGCCTGTGTTGCTTGCCTGGTCGGTGAACCATGCCAGGGTGGTGCCGACGAGCATCAGCATGCACAGCAGGATCGAAACCCCGCTGGCGACCAGTGCCCGCCTGGTGGAACTGCGTTGCTTTGCCATGATCATTCCCCTTTTTCAAAATTTTTATGTTTTTTGGATGTACCCAACAACATACCATCACCAGGGCCGTTTCCCAGGAACAGTCAGAAAAGGGCCTGTTTTCGCCCTGCTTATGCCAAGGCAAAAAATATTATAGCATGTAATTCGGGAATGTCAATGGTTTTTCGACCTAATGCGCTAAATTTTTTATGCTTGCACGGGGTGCGATGCGAGCCAAAGGCAGGCATGAAAAATCGCAGCGCCGCCGTGAAGCCGCGCTGCGTGTTCCTATATTTCACTCTTCAGGTTTTTGCGCGAAACGCCCCGCCTTCAGGCAAGAACCAGCTTCTTCCCCGCCCCGCGCCCAACAATCCGGATCAATCCCGCGTCCGCCATCTGGGCTGCTAGAGTATACGCGCGGGTGCGCTTGATGCCCAGCAATTCCTGTAGGCCCTCGTCCGTGATCTCGCGATGCTCCACCAGATAGGCGAGCACTGTCTGCATCTGCTTTGTCACAGCGAGCTCATTGGGGGCCTGCGTCACATTCTTCTCTTGCGCCGTGTTCCGATTGGGAAGCGTTATCTTGAACGAGTTCGGGGTGACCGAAATTAACGGAAACACGGGGCAATCGTTGTACAGTGCGAAAATCCGCCGGATGCCCGTGCCGTAGGATTCGATGTAGTTCAGGCGATGGAACACCTCCGCCAGCCCGCGGTTGCGCAGCTGCGAGATGCCGCTGCGGATGTCTTCGGGGGAAAGTCCCGGCAGCAACCCGCCCAGGGAGATGAACTCCATGCATCCGTCATTCACGTTGATGATAACGCTGCCGCTGAAGCTGTAGTCCCGGTGGATCAGGGCGTTCAGCAGCGCCTCGCGGATGGCGTCCTTCGGGTAGTCCCAGTAGTCGGCGCGGGTGAGGCCGTCAATCACAGAGCGGTTCTGGTTGCACAGCCGCAAATACGCGAACGTCTCCTCCATCTGTGCGAACACCGAGCCCGTGAATTCATTGCGGTCCCTGAACACCGTGTTTTGCGCATCCGAGAAAACGGCCACTTTCACGGTGTGGGCGCACTGGTCGGAAAGCAGCAGCCCAAGATTCGTATACTGGCCCACCGCGTGATTGCAAATCCCCAGCGCGTTATATTTGTCCTCTCCAAACGCTGTCTCATGTTCTGCGAATGTACGGGCACAAGATTGGAACGTGAGCTCCTGCTCCAGCGAGCGCAGCTCCTCGAACAGGTCGCCGTCCGCCGTCTTGATCATCTGCCGGATTTGCTCCGGGGAAGCCGGGACGGACGACGCCCCCTGCCGGATGTACACCCCGGAGGGCTTGAGCCCTTTTGCCTTCAGGTAGTACGGCTTGAACGCGCCTTCGCCGACCTCAACGCGAATCGCCTGGCCGTCCTCCAGCGTATACTTCACGAACATCGTTACGTCGGGCGCGATGGTATCGCGAATCCCGTTCGTGATTCGGGTATAGGCGTCGTCAACGTCCGGCTCGTCGCCGAGCCCGATGATCATTGTCCCGCCGCCCGTGTTGGCAAAGGCAATGACGCCCTTGTATATGTCGCCCGCAGGGCTTTCCTTAAATTCCAGCTTTTCTGTTTCGTACAGCATAGCATTTTCACCTCTTATTCAGTCTGTTCACATTGTACAGTGAAAATTCACTCTTGTCAAGTGAAAAAAGTGAATTTCAGGTGAATTTTATGTACCACCGTTTCTCCAACGCCAGCATCGCCATCAAAAACCCATCCGGCTCTCTCCGTGTTATATGTAGTGGGTCGCCCTCGCGGATGCGCATGGTCCTGCGGATCTCCTTGGGTATGACCACGCGGCCGAGGTCGTCGATGCGCCGCACAATTCCCGTTGCCTTCATGTTCCATCATCCTCCGTTTGAA
>Ga0123353_10010284_pt1 | contig 13023 bp, 11 predicted proteins | sample TergutLab28metaG_3_FD_92763 | JGI IMG/M metagenome (GOLD analysis project Ga0123353, IMG submission 92763) | Labiotermes labralis P3 segment gut microbial communities from Petit-Saut dam, French Guiana - Lab288 P3 | ecosystem: Host-associated > Arthropoda: Insects > Digestive system > Gut ...
GTTCTACGGAAAACTACGCCGAATCCGCTTCTGGTACACCGGACCGTCATTGCAAGCGATACGGGACAAGTTGCCGACAGCAAAGATTATCGAACGCAATCGCGGTGAATACTTGCTGGAAGCGGAGGTCTACGGCGACGGTATAAGAATGTTCCTGCTGTCGCAAGGAGCAATGGTAAAAGTGGTCGCTCCGGACGAGTTTGTACAGGAGATGCGAGATGCTGTGGGGGCGATTGCGGAGATGTATGAGGGATAAAGTAGTAATGATACATTTCTGCGAATGGATCTAATATACTTAGTAAGCTAGTGAACTTACTTGAAAGTGACGTATGAAGTTGAGAGGAGATTACAAAAATGGTAGAAGACTATAAATCACGCAAAAACGATGTGCTTGCATCATATGATACCTCAGAGGAACTAATATCGGCATTAGTAGATAACGCAAAGAAAGTAGGAACAACAAATCCTCTCAAAAGACTTGACGCACTTATTACAGATATACGAAGAAAAGCTAAGAACGTTCGTGATGACCGTTTTTCCCTTATGATTGTTGGCGAATCGAAAAGTGGAAAATCTACCTTTATTAATGCTTATCTTGGTGTTGAGTTGTTAACAATGGATGCATTGCAATGTACAAGTGCGATTATTGAGATAAAGTGGGGGAAAGAGTTCTTTGTCAGGGCAACTTATGCAGATGGACGCAAGCAAGAAATAAAAGGAGATGCGGAATCCCGTGAGTTTTTGAGGAAAAATGCCGCTTTGGATGATGGATACAGAGACATTCCGGTTCCAACCATAAATAATGAAATTCTTGTAAAATCGGGACTGAGAGCAAAAGCCAAAGGGCGGACTATTCGCATAAATGATAGAGAAGTTAAAGATTTATTGGATGCACCTGAAGTATTAGAAGCCAATATTCACAATACTCCGGTGAGGGATTATAAACGAAAAATCCGCGAATATATTAGTGCAAAGGAAAGCGACTGGTTTAATATCGTAACGAAAATTGAAGTGTTTTTTCCGTTTGAGGAGGATTTACGCGGAATAGAAATAATCGACAGCCCCGGTGTTTGCGCACGTGGTGGTGTTGCAGAAATCACCTCAGGATATATTGAAAGAGCAGATGCTATCGTTTTCCTAAAATCTGTTTCGGGACAAGCTTTAGAATCAACGCAGTTTAATCAATTCTATCGAAATGCAAGTGTTGAACGAAATCGAGACACACTTTTTCTTATCCTTACGCATATCGCTGAAAAAAGTGATGAAGATTTAAGAATACTTGAGAAAGAGGCGCATCGGATTTTTAGTGACAAAGTAAAAAAGGAAAATATTTTACTTGTTGATAGTAAGGCTGAGCTGTACGCCAACAGGTTTTCTTCGCTTAATGATGAAGAAAGGCTAGCGGAGCTTCGTAAACTCAACAGCGAAGGAAAAATGGAGAGTTTTTTGCAAAATGCATGGAATCGCAACGACTTTGACCTACAGGAACATGATTTTATTAGCAAGCTGCACTGTAAATCGCGCTTTGCGCAAATATACACTGCCCTTGAATTGTTTGGCAGAAAAGCACATTATATTTTAATGGGTGATTTACTCAAAGCGATTTGTAAATTATACACCAAGCTCGACAGTGATTTGATTACACAAATAGAAATGTTCAAGCAAAAAGCTGAAGACCCGACGGAGTTGGCGAAGAAGATTGCTAAAATCAAGCAAGAGCTTGATGTCATAAACAACAAAATCGGCAAGGGGGTAGACAATGTGGTGCGTCGATTTCGCGCAGACGATGGAGTAATCAGAACAACTGCTGAGGAGTGTGTTAATGATTTTAAGAACAAGATTAGTTCAATTAATGATTCTTCAAACGATGCATTTAAAGACCTCCGACGGTATTCATTTGAAAAAATCGATGAGTATATTAAGCTTACAGAAAGATTACAGGAAGAAGTGGTTGACGAATGTGATAAGGAACTGATAGCTTTGGGTGATAAAGCAACAATACCGTACGAGTCTTTAAAACCCACATTTACTGAAGAGATGTTTGATGAAGTTAAAAATGAAACAAAATCAAAGGCTACAGTATCTCGCTCTGTTAGTGAAGGAGTGACATTCAAAAAGACACGATCAATTCCGGAATACTCACAAAACAAACATTATGACATATTGAAAAATAGAATTATCACAGAATTAAAGACTATAAAAAATGCTCTGATTGATAATCTGAGTGAGTTTGCTGAAGAAATACGGACAAGATATATAAAAGAACTGTCTGATAATGCCGAGGCAAAGAAAAAAGAACTTGATTCTATTATGGAAGCAAAAGTTACAGCCGAACAAATAAAGATAATTCTTGAAGAATTGACAGAATTTAGTGAGAGAATCTCGTCTGCGAAATCGGAAGCCATTAAAATCAAGGGGGGCATTGAAAAAAATGTATAGTGCGAAGCTAAAACCCAAAGTGGACGAGATGTTTATAGAGTTGCTTACAATGATTGACCTTATAATCGCTGAATCTAGTTCTGTTGACGAAGCCACTATTAAAATAGCGCAGCTTGTCGGTTCTGAAACTGCGTCAAGGAGTAAAACCATTTTAAGTGACATGCTTTTTGATTTAAATGATGCTCTTATGGAGATAAGCTTTTTCGATGATTTGGCAAAGCAAAACAAGTTTAGAGAAATAAACTTGCGCCAAGAGATACTTGGAAAATATCAGTTCATAGCAAGAACGGATGTTGGTTTTGAAGAAGCCTCACAAATTGTGCGGTCAATAAAAATTGCCGGTTGTGCAGTAGCAGTAGTTGGTGCTGTCGGTGTGGGGACGGTCCTTGCAAAAGGGTTAACCGCATCAAGTCTTGTCACGCCAATCCCGATCAGCGTTCTTATCTTTGCTACCTTAGGCGCAGTTTTAGTAGATTATCTTGCGATAGCGCCTAATAAGAGTAAAAAGGGATTAAGTGTTGCAATAAGTAACTATATTACAGAAGTGAAAATTCAATTTTTAGACTGGTTTGACGAGATAGAGCGTTACTTTAATGCGCGTGCCGAAGAATTAATGCAATCAATGAGGGATGACCAATGAAACCAACTGAATTGATCAAAGTAGAACAACAGCTCATGAATGAGTTTGAAAGCGACACAAAAATAATTGGCGAGCAAACCGAAAAATTCCTTAGGCTTGTATATCCTTCTTATTTGCTGAACCCAAACTCGCTTGAATCATCTTTAGATAATGATAGTACGTTGCAACTAGATAGTATGACATTTTTTCGCATCGCCTGCTGTTCTATTGACACAGTAGATAAGGTGTTTGAAGAAGTTAACGCAAAAATCGAGAAGCTACTTACAGCTCTTCATTCGATTGACGTATCAGTGAGCTTTGGTTTAATAAGCCGAGATGGAATTACTAACCTTGTCTTAGGTATTTATTCAAGTAAAGATGTCGAAAGTGCAAAAAGCATTACACAAGGTATGCTATTAGGTGTTGAAATGGAAGGATTTACTCCAGATTTTGAGGGTTACAAAAGAACAAGCATGAGCTATGGTATTCTTTCCGGTGTGCCATCTTTATACGTTAAAGAGCAGAAGCAAACATTCAGCCTTTCGTCAATAATGCGCAGTTTAAACGGGCGTGACTACACTGTATTATTTATCGCAAAACCTGTGCGCTCAGATGCAGTAATGCAGAATATATCTGATTTGATAGCAGTAAAAGATGCGGCTTTTGCTGTGAGCAAGAGGAATGTTTCGCGTGCGAAAAGCTATGCTGAAACTACAGCGTACTCAAAAAATATAAGCGATGGAACAACCAGAAATCCGGGACAAGCATTAGCAGGAGTGGGAGCCGCCGCCGGAGCCATCATCGGGACATATATTTCGCCGGGAACCGGTACAATGGCGGGAGCTGCCATTGGTGGTGGTCTTGGATCTGCAATAGGAAGCGTTATAGGTGCCGGAAAAACCCACACAGAAGGATATAGTGTTTCCATTTCCAAAGCAATAACAGACGGACAAACTATTTCGGGCGATATACAAAATGGATTCGCACTTGAGTTAATGAATTACGCCGATAAGGCAATTGAAAGGTTTAAGATTGGACAAAACAATGGTATTTGGCAGACAGCTATTGCGTATTCGGCAGAGTCAGAAATTTCAAGAAATATAATCAAGGCGTGCCTTAGTGGGGAGTTATCAAGATCAGACCCTGACAAGCTTCCGTTATTAGCATTTGAGCCAAGGGATAGGAGTAGTGAACCTTTAGCGATTCCTAAATTTTTAGGTGATGATGATGTTCTAAATCCACTGTGTTCATATATTAGTTCAGCCGAACTTGGGTTGCTTTGTACAGTACCAACAGAAAGTGTGCCTGACTTTGAACTCAGAATAAAAAAATCGTACCCATTAGTGCGCACTATTTCGGGAAAATATGATGTTGTTATTGGTAACATTGCTGATGGGAAGCAAAAACTGGATAATATGCCATTCAGTCTTACGTATTCAGAGCTTAACAAACATACTTTCATCTGTGGCATAACAGGTAGTGGAAAAACCACCACTGTAAAGAAAATTTTGAAAGAGACAGGTAAACCTTTTTTAGTGATAGAATCTGCAAAGAAAGAATATCGCTACATGAATGTTGAAACAACGGTTTTCACACTTGGCAAACCTGAAATTAACTGTCCGCAAATGAACCCATTCTATATAATGCAGGGGGTTAGTCCGCAGACACATATCGACTACCTAAAAGACTTGTTTAATGCATCTTTTTCGTTTTATGGACCAATGCCTTACATATTGGAAAAATGTTTACACACTATATATGCAAATAAAGGTTGGAACTTGACACTGGGATTCCATCCTATGCTTTCAAACAGCAAAAGCGAGACAGACTTCTTCGATATTGAATATGCAAAAGGAAAATATTCGCTGGAATCACACAAATACCTTTTCCCGACTATGCAAGAGCTTAAAGATGAAATTGCAAGGTACATAGAAGAAGACTTAAAATATGGAGGAGAAATAGCAGGCAATGTCAAAACAGCTATGAAGGTTCGGCTTGAAAACCTATGCATTGGTGCAAAGGGCTTTACTTTCAATACTAGCGAATATCTTGATTTCTCAAAGCTTCTTGAAAAAAATGTTGTTTTTGAGTTAGAGGGATTAGCAGATGACTCGGATAAGGCTTTTAGTGTTGGTCTGCTAGTGATATTCATTAATGAATACCGCAATATAGCAAAAGAAATTAGTAGAAGCAAAAAAGTTGAACTAAAGCACCTGCTTGTTATTGAGGAAGCTCATCGCTTACTGAAAAACATTGATACAGAAAAGACCAATGAAGCTATGGGCAATCCAAAAGGAAAAGCTGTTGAGCATTTTACCAACATGATTGCGGAAATGCGCTCATACGGTCAAGGTGTTATTGTAGCTGAACAAATCCCAACTAAGCTTGCACCGGATGTAATTAAAAATACTTCAAACAAAATTGTTCAAAGAATTGTATCTGCTGATGACCAACAGATAATTGCCAACACGATTGGAATATCAACAGACGAAGCGTTACAGCTCGGCACCCTTGAAACAGGATACGCATATTGTCATAAAGAAGGAATGTCATTACCTGCAACTGTAAAAATCTTCGAAAAATACTTTGGCGAAAATAAAGAAGAATGTGCTCTGGATGTTGATTATGTGAGCGATGGGGAATTATCCGGCAAAAATGAAAATCGCTTCAAACACAGCAACTTGAGTGCAACAAGAAGTAATTTAGGTGACGAGGATATAACAAAACTTACTGCCTTAGCACTTCTTAACACTATCTTTACAGAAAAAGCAGAGCATGTTACTATGTCCTGCAAAGATGCTGTAAACAAGCTTAAAATAAAACTTAATCAAAAAGGTGTTGAGCTTGTTTGTTGCAACGACAAAAACGAGCTAATTACTGAGTACTTAGCAGAAGTACTATTGAGCTTACTGGTAAGAGGTGTTTATTGCGTTCCGTCATTGCCGAAAAAAGAGTTTGTATCGGATTTAAAAGAAATGATTTATTTACAAACTATTGAATTAACTCATACCGTGAAGCAAGAACTCGAAAAGTTGTACGGAAAACCCCTCGCCGACGTTGCAAAGAGAAATGTTTCCGAACTTATCAAGCGGTCGGTTGATGAAAGCCTTCAAAAGACACCTAAAGAGATGATTGATATTTCAAAAACCATCCGTGGATATTTTCTTTATATATCTGCGGAAACGACAAATGAAATTGCAACGATGGTAAAAGGAGACAAAGCATTATGAGTGAGAATGTAAGCGAATTGCTACAAAATCTAACTAACAAAGAAAATATGCCTGATTTCTTGAAGTTACCTGATGCCAAAGATTATCCAAGAGAATATCCAAATTCACAAGATGAAGAAATTCCGCGACCTCCGGAGCACGAAGGTGTCCCTGTCATAGAAAAACCGGATATTGCTTACATTGAAAGCACTACACTACTTTCCTTAATAGAACAAAACAATGCTATTTCGCTTGAGAACGGCATCAGTGACAAAGAAGACTCATCCGACATAGAATCTAGCGAAAAGGGAGGGTTAACTGATGAAGAAAAGGCAAAAATAAAGGATGAGACAGGGTGGTCAGATGAAATTATCGACTGTATTCAGAACATGAAACAATACGAGATTCTGAAAAATGCCGGGCTGAAGGAAGTAGAGATCAATGGCAGAAAATGTCTCATAAAAGAAAACATCGACCTTGATTATACTGATGAAGATGGAATATCAAACCGAGATCGAATTGCTCGCGGATTATCTCCGCTAGATAGCAACACTGGGAAACCTTTGGAGTTACATCATCTTGGTCAAAAGAAGGATTCGCCTCTGGTCGAGCTAACCGAAGAAGAGCATAGAACAGGTGACTTAGGGAATGGTAAAAAGAATCATAGTTTATGGCATCGTTCCGGTGCGGAGTCAGAGGTTCATGGTGAGGGAAGCACGTGGGATGTTGAGAGAAAAGCTTACTGGAAGACGCGTTCACAACAGATATCAGGAGGTAACGATTAATGTCAAATATAATTGAAGTAGTAAAAGCACTACCGCAGCTTTTGCCGTTAAAAGCAGCAACTCTAAATGAAATAACAGATGCGGAGCTTCAGCTTAAATTAACTTTTGCGGATGAGTATAAAGAATATTTATCCGTGTTTGGAGCGATTATTGCTGACGGTATCGAGCTTTCCGGCATTGCAAAATCTGAGCATCGTAATGTAGTCACACTTACCATGCAGGAGAGAGTGCTTAACCCCAATGTTCCGCATTCTATGTATGTACTCGAAAATGCAAGAGTTGATGGTATAATTATTTGGCAAGATTCAAAAGGAAGAGTCTTTATCTCTTCACCCAATGAAGTACCAAAACAAATAGCAACATCACTTGTTGAGTATATCAAGTCGAAAGAGGTGTCTGAACGACTTAAAAAATAAATATGAAACAGAATGAGGCCTTTGGCAGATGATTTTCCCTGGCCTATATTGAATTAACAATCCTTATTCACCCGGACATCCATCCGTCCCCCTTGATGGGTACAATACACATGTAAGGCTTAAAATGCCGAATGATTGTGCTAACTGAGGGGGGGTATCGTATTTAATGTCAAGGTCATTTTGTGCATGTAAATACTTCTGTGATACAGCTTCTCAAGGTACTAGCTATTTACAGAGAGGTTGGATGAAGTAATGTCTAAAATAATCATGTTTCCGGGTGTGGAGGAAGAACAGCACTTTTTTGATTGGCAGTTTTATGGAGAGTGTGTTCAGCAATATTTAAAATGCTGTAATTTGTTTTCTGAAATAGGCGAGATGATAGCAGATTTATATACAGCAAAGCAATCATGTAACAAGAAAGAGTTGGCAAGTAAGATAGTAGAAAAGTGCACTCATCTGAAATATTTGGCAACAGTTCTTCTTGGTGAGCAAGACAACGTGGTTCATATTGAAATATATAAGCTTGGTGAAGATGATTTTGTGTCTGCAGTAAATGAGTTTATTGAAATGTGTGACGTAACAATACCCGCTCTTAGCAAGTTTATCAAGGATTCCTGAAAATGGAACATAAAAATGTCAAAAAAGGATGCGCAAGAGTGATTTGACTGATACAATACAATTGTCGGATAGTAATCTTGAGCAAAGATAAATTTAGGAGTGAGAAACAGATGAAAACGATGTATATTTACTCAGGACTCCAACATATAAACTTTGATAAACTATTATCACATATTCAAGATGCAGAAAAACCTAAAACGGTTCTAGCCGGCATTGTTTCGGGTATCGCAAAAACAGCGTTAAGTACATTTGTTATTAAAAGGATAATCAAGCATCCTTTTATCTTGCATCGATTAATTCTCGGTTTTGCCGAAGAGTATGGAGTTGCTCTCTCCGGGCTGAGAGTTGGAAGTAATGTCTTTGAACATACGAAAAAAAGTGAGGAATGCATAATTGATGTTAAGGTTTCAATTGGAAACATTGATTATGCTAAGCTTGCTGATGTCATAAGTGAATCGTTGAAATCCACAGGAACAAAAACCAATAACCGCACAGTGATGGAAACAATCAGAATTATAAAACCCTTCATCGGAGAAACAGTGGCGACTGTACCGCCATCCGCAATAGTAGAACTATTTGAACTATTTGCACGCGAAAAGGTCATTGAACTGGCACAGAATTGCGGAATTACGATATCAGACATTTCACTGGCAGCAAGGTAGTTGGCGATTATTCTATAATAATAGTATAATAGTCGCAGAATAAATGCAGAAAGGAGTCTCTCGCTGTGAATGCTGACATTGCCAAGCTAAAGCAAATAATAAATGCCTCTTACAACATTGTATTTTTCGGTGGCGCGGGTGTATCTACGGAAAGTGGTATACCCGACTTTCGTAGTGCCGATGGGCTTTACAGCGAATCATATGATTACCCGCCGGAGACAATATTGTCGTACAGTTTTTTCAAATCCCACACTGAAGAGTTTTACCGATTCTACAGGGCAAAAATGCTCTACCCCGATGCAAAGCCAAATAACGCGCACAAGGCTCTTGCGTTGCTTGAAAAACAAGGAAAATTAAAGGCAGTAATTACGCAAAACGTCGATGGTTTGCACGAAGAAGCAGGCAGCAAAAACGTAATAGAACTGCACGGCTCGGCTCTTAGAAACCTATGCATGAAATGTAAAGAATGTTATCCGGTGGAGGTTATTCTTAAATCCAAAAAAGTACCGCTTTGCAAGTGCGGTGGCGTAATAAAGCCTGATGTGATATTATACGAAGAAGGTCTAAGTCCGACAGTTATGTCAAAAGCAACTAAAGCCATCCATGAAGCAGAGGTATTAATCGTAGGGGGTACATCTCTAAATGTATATCCCGCTGCAGGAATGATAAACTATTATCGAGGCAGTAACCTTGTACTCATAAATAAATCAGAAACACCGTACGACAGATATGCTGATTTAATCATAAGAGAAAGTATCGGACAAACATTAAGCGAAGCCGTGAACTTAGAAGACAGATAAAAAGACAGATGAACCGTCCCTCTGTCTTAAGTGCCCAAAAACACCCTTTGGGTTTCGTAAGTGCCCAAAATCACCCGCCATCTGCAGATGGACCCTCTTTGCAAAGAGGGCTAATCAAATAAAAGGAGAAAAGAAACATGATTTACAGAGAGTTCAAAGGCCTCAAACTATCAACGCTTGGCTACGGAGGCATGCGTCTGCCTACATATGAAAAAGAAGGGAAAATCGACAGAGAAAAAGCTGCGGAATTACTTGAATATGCGTATAAGAACGGCGTAAACTTTTTTGACACAGCCTTTTTCTATCATGGTGGTGAGTCTGAGCTTGTACTTGGCGAGGAGTTAAAGAAGTACCCTCGTGATACGTGGTATCTTGCTGATAAATTTCCGGGTAACTTTATCAGCATGGTTGACGGAAAAATGCTCTTTGACGCAGAGTGGGCAGGCATGGAAAAAATGACGTTTAATAACCCTGCCGAGGTTTTTGAGTATCAACTGAGAAATTGCGGAGTTGAGTATTTTGACTTCTATATGCTGCATAACATCACCGAGAGTACGTATGATATGTATACCGATGAAGAAGTTGGAATTGTCAGTTATCTGCGTGGAGAAAAGAAAGCCGGACGGATTAAACACCTTGGCTTCTCGACACATGGGCGTTATGAAACAATTGACAAATTTTTAGACCACTATGATTGCTTTGAATTTGCATTGATGCAGCTTAACTATCTTGATTGGTCTTTGCAGGAAGCGAATAAAAAGTACGATGTGCTCACAAAACACAATATACCTGTTCTGGTAATGGAACCCGTAAGAGGCGGCTTGCTCGCCGCACCGGGAGATGAAGCGGAAAAAGCGCTAAAAGCCGCAAAACCGGGCGATACTCCCGCTTCATGGGCATTTAGATTCCTCCAGTCCCTGCCAAATGTGTATGTCACAGTAAGCGGTATGAGCACAATGGAGCAACTAAAAGAGAATATTGAATTATTCAGTAAAAATGACCCGCTTGAAGACTCCGAAAAAGCCTTACTGCAACAAATCGTGGATGGTATGGCAACCTTTGTACCATGCACATCATGCCGCTATTGCATTGGACCATGCCCGCAAAAACTCGACATCCCAATGCTGATAGCAACCTACAACGAAGCAAAGAATGTAATGGGATGGTATGTCGAAGATGTTTTGGATACACTGGAAGATGACAAAAAACCGCAAGCCTGCACAGCCTGCGGAGCGTGTAACCCGCTCTGCCCTCAGAATATAGATATTGCAGATACAATGAAGAGTTTTTGCGAGCTATTGAAAAAAACTTAAAAGTAATTGATATATTAACAAAGTTCTTCCCAAGGGGACATTTTGTCCCCTTGGGAGAGATGAAGGCCCGGTATTATGTAATGGACTTGCGGATAATTAACATATTTTTCTGCTCCTCACGCCTATATTCCATGATGTCCATTATCTTTTTGACCATAAATATTCCGAGACCGCCGACCTCTCGCTCTTCTGCGTCAAGTGTGACATCGGGGTCGGTTTTTTCCAACGGATTGTACGGTTTGCCTTTGTCCTCAAACTCAATGACGACTTCATTACCCACGGCTATGCGTATTACAACGCGCCCGGAGGAGGCGTTATCTTCAAAGGCTGTGGTGCTTTCGATATCGGAGGTATATGCATAATGCGCTATGTTGACGAAAATCTCTTCAACGGCGAGAGCAATTTGAGTCTGCAGCTTCATGGGCACAGCCCCCAGTTCATCCGCAATAAACTCCAATACCGTATCAAGATTTTCAACTTTCGCGTCTATAGATAGCTCTTTCAAAATCAAACTCCATTCCTTTTAACTTTACAAGTCACACTTGCCTCGCAATGACGAAAGATACCTTCCTGCCGGTTACTACAAAATCGCTGTTATAGTATTTTTACCATCGGCATACTCATGTTTAATTTCTTTTGCGTTGCCCTGCACCATCATGGCGGACAAATCATCCGCAGTAGTTTCCAGCGCATTAGAAGACTCACCATTGTAGGATATTGACAACTCATAATTACCGAGCTTTTCTGAAAAGCTTAGATTAAGCACACAAGCGCCGTATATTGGAATGACTATATTTATAACCAATTCCTCCGCCAGCAGTTGCAGTTTGTTTGCCGTCTTTCTCTCTATTGCGTTGCGGAAGCAGAAGTTTTCAACGCCGCCAAGCATTTCTACATAATCGAAATCACTGCTTGTGACTTCATAATTGTATGAACGTATATTGTAAATAAACGCCTTTGTTTTCGGCTTTTTCGGTGACGTGAATATTTCTGAAGGGCTACCGTCCTCATATATACCGCCCTCATCCATATAAAACACGCGGCCCGATACATCGCGGGCGAAGTCCATTTCGTGTGTCACCACAAGCATAGTCATTCCCGACTTTGCGAGGCTGCGGATAACCGCCATGACCTCACTGACCATTGTCGGGTCAAGGGCACTGGTCGGTTCGTCAAATAATATTACCTCCGGTGACATGGCAAGGCAACGTGCAATTGCCACACGTTGTTTTTGCCCACCGGATAATTGCCTTGGAAAGTGACGGGCGCGTTCGCTAAGTCCGACTGTTTTGAGAAGCTCTGCCGCCTTTTCTTCCGCTTCCTTTTTAGATATACCCAGCAGTTTAACCGGCCCTGCGGTAAGGTTTCCCATGACATCCAAATGGCTGAACAGCCCGAAGCTTTGGAAGACCATGCCCATCCTTCGCCGTGCGGTGTCAATATTTTTCTTCGTTATTAATTCGCCGTCGAAGAATACCTCGCCGTCTGTAGGCGGGTCGAGGAAGTTGATTGCCCGCAGAAAAGTGCTCTTGCCTGTCCCGGACGGACCAATGATAGAAATTACCTCGCCTTTTTCGATGTCTGTGTTAATGTTTTGAAGAATCACATTATCTCCGAAACGTTTTTCGAGATTTCTTACAGAAATAATACTCACCCGGAAACACCTCCACTGACTTTTTTCACAATGAGCTTGAATAATTGTACGCAGATCATTGTTACGATAAGATATATCACCGCTATAAACAAAAGCGGGAAATATGCATCATAGGTGCGGCTTCGTATAATATCACCCGCTCGTGTAAGGTCTTGGATTGCTATGAAACCGACAATAGCGGTTGCTTTTACCAACTCAACAAAGCCATTTGTATAAGCGGGTAAGGCACGGCGAACAGCCTGTGGCAGAGTGACTGTCAAAAACGCCTTGAACGCCGGGAATCCTAAGCTCCGCGCCGCTTCGATTTCAACAGGGTCAACGGTTTCTATAGCACCTTTTAGAATCTGTGCAATGCTCGCACCCGTCACCATTGTGAACGCCGCTATTGCAACGACGACACCGGGTATTCTGGTACCTCCGAAAAATATATAGTATGTAATCATCAGCAGTACAACCGCGGGAGTACCTCGTATCAAACCGCAATAGAAATTCCCGAACCACTGTGCAA
>Ga0123353_10010285_pt1 | contig 13023 bp, 7 predicted proteins | sample TergutLab28metaG_3_FD_92763 | JGI IMG/M metagenome (GOLD analysis project Ga0123353, IMG submission 92763) | Labiotermes labralis P3 segment gut microbial communities from Petit-Saut dam, French Guiana - Lab288 P3 | ecosystem: Host-associated > Arthropoda: Insects > Digestive system > Gut ...
GGTCATAATTCCGTAACCGTCCAAAATCGGACACATGTTTATATGAACTTTTTTGATCACAAAGGCCTAGGAAATCACCTCCTGCAGTTATGCCCTAAAGTCGTGAAACACCCTGTATATATATACAGTGCATATAAATAATGTAATATAAATAAATTAAAGGAGTGACTTAATTTAAGACACAAGCTAATTAAATGAGTGGCTAAATTATTGATTTATGTAATAAACTGGAAAATGAGTATGCAGCTCAATCAATCATAGATCCTAATTAATTTACTTCATTAACTGAAATAAAGAATTAAATTCAATAAATAATGAATTTAATCAATTAGTTGCTTATTAAGTAATGAATTAAATAATTCACTCTAATAAGTAATTTAAATTAATAGATTTAAAAATTTATTCAATAAACAAATTAATTAATTAGCCAGTTTAACTGATTCAGTAAATTGGTAATTTAAATAATGTATTGAATAATTAAATTTATGAAACAATGAAGCAAATAAAAAATAAAATATTATATTTATGAAAGAAATTAATAAATAATTAATAACTAAATAAATAGATAAATAAACCAAATAAATAAATTTGTAAATTGAATAAGTAAATTAAACGTGTAAAGTAATGAAATAAATAAATTTACCATTTAAATTAAATGATTTGATTAAATTAATTAAGTATATTAATGATGAAACTGAATTAATTATATACGCAAATAAATAATTTAATTTAAAATATTAATTAAAGAAATAAATTAAATTACAAACAAATAAGTTAAATACTTAACAAATAAATTTCTAAACTGAATAAATAATTTGAATAAATAAATAAATTGAATGAATAAATAAATTTAATGCAAAATAAATATAAATCGACTAATGACATAAATTAATTGAAAAATAATATATCATTACATACACACAAATTACTTAAATACGCAAATGTAATAAATAGAACGTACATATATAAATTGCTAACCGAAGCGATCTAACGTAACGTAGCGTAAGGTGACCTTACCTATTCTTACCTAAGAAAACGTAACTTAACCTGACCTAACATAACTTGACGTGACGTAAAATAATCTAAACCAAGCTAATCGAACGTAACATAACCTGTAGAGCGATAATGTGAATTCACTGCGGTGGTATTGCTGAGATGCTTCAGGTGTGGTGTGTCATGAGATTAATTGATTAATTAATTAAATTAATTAAACAGACAATTTAAATTTAGATCATAGTTAATTAAATAAACTGAGTGTATTGAGTGAATTAAATAAACAATTAATAATTTAAGTATACAAATATACTTAATTAAATCAATTAATAATTTTATTTAATAAGTAAATAAAATAAGTGAATGAAATAAGTAAATTGAAAAATTATATTCATTTCTATAATAGGTTTATTCAAGTCCTTAATCATTTCACGTGAGAAGTTATGGACATGGCGACACCATATGGACTCTGACCGTCAGACCATGAACATGTCACGATGGACTGTGCTCCCTGGGTGTAGGGTGTGGTCTAGAAGCGTTAGTTCGCGCAGGTTTGTTACTCCTAAATCTACACTGGCTTTTAACAGAAACAATGAAATCATCTCGTGTTTGTTACGTGACCTACATTCATAACATTCATTATTCTGCCTCAACTTAGGGCCAGGTTGTGTCCATATATGGAAATCTTTGTTTCCTCTACGCTTAACCGACCGTGCAATGTCAGCGTGAGACCAGAAAGGCGATATTGCGTCTGGAATGACTCATGACATTGTTGTAATGTTTCCGTGCCGATAAATGGACGGACTGACTGACACGGCCAGGCTAGTAGCTGCTATTCGCTTTGCTTAGGCTCCTAAAATGAGCAATGACAGCATACATTTTAGGTGGTCGACGATGAGGTTTGTAGAAGTTCCGGCTGTACAACTACAGGTGAAATATCGGAGTGACCCGGGATATTTCGGTTAGTATAGTGACAACGCTACGGGTTAGATGGCCGGGGGACTGGTAATCACTTTCCGTCAGTGGCAGATAATTTTCTAGAATACGGTATACTAGGCTGTGGCGACGTTCAGTTTGGTAGACGGATTCCAGCGTTTCGGAGGATCCTACTGGCTCCTTCTTCAGGTCGGCCCTGTTCAATGGGTACCGGTGGCTCTCATGCGGCGGGGATGTGACGTAACCACTCACCGTCATCTTAGAGACGAGGTTAAGAATACGTGGAGCTATGTCACCACTCATCCATATGTCTTCTTTGCGTGGTGCCTAACGAGGTCGGAGGGCAGTTTATGATACTTTTTTTAATATGGCATAACAGCCCTAGTGGGCCAAGGCCTCCTCATTGTCGTGCATTCATGTTCACACTTAAACACACCACACTCGGTAGGGCTCCTCTGGATGAGTGATCAGTGCGGCGCAGAAACCTGTACCTGACAACACACAACACTGAAAACTGACAGACATCCATGACCCCGGCTGGATTCGAACCCACAATCCCAGCAAGCGAGCGGCCGCAGACCTACGCCTTAGACCGCGCGGCCACTGGGATCGGCTGTGATGCATCTGAGTGCGGTGTGTTTAATTTTTAGGCCTCAATCTGTTGTGGTGACAGGTATCATCTTTATCATCGTCATTGTCATCATCACCACACCCACCACTGAGGTTTGTTACGATGCAGGTAATAAGCCGTCATTTTTTATTTTGGTGAAATACCCCACTCATAATTTGGGGTAGAAGTCGGAAATTATTTTTAATTTCCGGGACGAATGGGGCTGTGACGAGGACTTCTTCTGAATGAGTAGTTTCATTATTGAGGTGCTTTATTGTAAACGAGACAATGAGGCGCGTTCTCCTAACCGCTCTTGTCGTGGAAAAGCAATAAGTATTACATATTCTGAGTATGTGTTTGTAGCCTTAGTTATCTACTATGCGAAACGCATGCTCCGTATCGCCATCTGTGGCCTATCTGGCTCTACAATATTTTCCACATTATCTCATCTACGTCACAATTTTTGGAAAAAATAAGTTATTGAACATAAAATGCGTGTTTTAATTTTCTCTACAACTTTTTTTTTTCTGAAACATTTCTCATTTTAAGAAGAATTGAGCGAGATATTATCATAAATGTACATAGGTCTTCATGTAAAGTGCCCGTTATTCGTGTCAGATTTTAATGAAAATTGAATTCTATGGACAGATTTGCGAGAAACATTCAAATACCAAATTTAAGAAAATCCGTCCAGTGGAAGCCGAGTTGTTCCGTGCGACCGGAAAGACATGACGAAGCTAAGAGTTGCTTTTCGCAATTCTGCGACCGCGCATAATAAAATGAGTATTTTTATTGCCGCCGTACTTATTTTAACAAATTCGAGCTACTGACGATGCAGTCATATGTCTGCAACGACGTTACAAGAAGCGCCATGGTGGTATCAAGATTAGGTCCACTGTTTGCTGGGATGTGACGCCGTATGGTTAATTGTGTCAGACTTTCGGAGGAACATCTTGCCTCCATTTTCAACCTACTGCGAAAATAGAGGTTCGTCATAAGTATTGTTACGCATCTACCAATATTCGCGGAGTAATATCCCAGAAAATAATGGCCCTAAAGAAGAGTCGGTGTCTCTCTCTGTGTTTAGAACCTATGGTTCCTAATGCTGGCATATCCGCCAGACTCCGGTTGGCGTTCAGTGAGTGATCTTTGTTCTTTCGCATTGGCTGATGACATCAGTATCCAAATATTAAACTTGGACAAGTCAGTTCACCATCTTATTTATAACTGGCGTGCTTTCCTGCCCAGTACTAAACACATGGCTACTATAAAGATCTGTTCCGGCTGATGATACTGAACTTATTTTCCCCGAGCTTAATATTTGGATTCTGATGTCATCTACTACTATACAGGGGCCTTATTTTAACTTACAGCTATCGTTTTTCACTTCCCGCTTCTACTGCGCCGCACTTGTGGCGGTTGGATGGGTGGGCAAAGTTAATAGCATAAACGAGCCGAAAGGAAAAGTTATCAGATAGTTGACAGATAAAATAGTGAGTGTGTAGCATAAGGGTTATGTCTTTGAGACAGGAAAGGACATATGCTAGAAGAGGCCTAAAAACTCATACAGTAGCTATCTGTGTGAACTTGTGATCATCTCCATGGAGAAGCTAGCATTTCCTCAGCTAGTCAAGAAATTCTGTGCATTTTGTGGAGCCCGACGGTTCATTACCGTGCTCACAAGAGCCTGCAACTTGTTCAGTCGATACTCTTCCACTCTGTTCCTGGAGATTCAGTTTAATTACTCTCCCATCTGCGCCTAGGTCTTGCAAGTGGTGTTTTGTTTTTCGACGAAAATTTAGTTTGATTTCCTATTCTTCATGAGCCGAGATAGCTCAGTCAGTACAGCGACTAGGCTACGTGCTTGGATTACTCAGGAATCACGCTTCGGTACTTGGCTGGGACAAAGCTCCCTCTGTTCTCCAAAGCGTCCATACTGGTTCTGACCACTCACCTCCATTTAGTGCCCGGGGTTAAGAATGCATTGAGCTGTATCTCAGTTACATTATATGTCTTCATGGTATCGTTCTGAATTAAGCACAGGGACAGCTTTGAAAGTTTTGTTTTAACCATGGGATTTCTAATCCCCGTCTTAAATTTCGTACTGTTGCAGAAAGCATACACGACAGAGGCTGCGCATAATAAACCTCACACTGTGTAAGCCAGCTGGCCTCATTTGGACACCCTTACTCGCATGTAGCACACATTACTTAGTCTAGAAATAGCCTGCGTGATATAAACTGGAAGTTGGCTCTCGACTGCTTTATTTGCTTGTTTTCATGCCATCTTCCAGAATAAAGTCTGATTGTTATCATTTCAGACAGTTCACATCTATTTTATCACATTCCAAAAATGCATTCCTAAGCCCAAAATTGGAAACCCACCCCCTTTGCTAAGGCGTGCAGGAGTCCTTCATTCATTTGGTTTAACGGAGTTCAATAACTCCGTTAATTGCGGAATAAATTTAAGGGTTATAAAACTGTCTGCAGCAATAATATTGGGGAACATTACAGAAAAGATGTGACGCCATGTAATTTGGTAGAGTGACACCAACTTTTTGGAGGAACCTCCAGTTTCCAATTTTTGTTACCTCTTCCACCCTGAATACAGAGACATGTTCTTCCCCAAAGTTGGTAACAATCTGCCGAAACATACGGCATCGTTACCCACACAATTGTCGTCATTCTCTAGGTTATCTTACGATAGGTCCAAAGCCTCTTCCAAAGCGATTTCTCCACCGAGGCCTGTAAAGGGGTTGCTTTAACTTTTTGTTTCAAGGTCATCCAGTAGCTGCCTACGTCTTCTATCTTTCTTTAGATAACGTGTTTTAGAAGGCAGTTCCTTTGTAAGATCCATCAAACTCCTCTTCAAGTAGGTATTATGTTTAATGTTTTGGTAATAAGGGATAAGGGACAAGATGTATAATCCTGTTTCTAACATGAATCTAACCTACAGCCCTTGGAAATAACATCGACACGCCAAGGCTCAAGGTCATTTGCTTATTATGACAAGGCATGACAAATTTTTCTTTGGACTTGGAACCAGAAAATTTTTCGCCATCTGGGGGGTGACTGTTCTGAGTTTATCGGCCTGTGCCTTCTGGGCAGCACACAAGCCAAGCTTAGTGTCCCTGGAAGGCACTACAAATGAAAGTTCCACAACCATTCACTATAATAGATACAATTGCAAATAATGGCTAGACAAAAACTTTTCTTTTTTATATTCATGGGTTTGTTCATCATGAACCAATTTAAAAATTGTTGTGTTTAGACCATTCGATACCATTATGTCACACAACCACAAGAGCTGGAATTTTCAGGAAAGCAAAACCAGGCACAAAGCAAAATAATTATGCTAGAAGATACCAGATGCTAATATATATCTTAATACTGTGAAGACGTGGCACCTGGGATTTGTTGCTGTTAGGAGATGTGTTCATCATAGCAGATGTTCGTTTAGCAAGTGGTCATTACACCTGAGCAGACATGGTATGCCACCCAGCATACAAGGAAGTTTTAAAAAATAAAGTTAACGATCACTGCGTTGTTGAGAAATTTATTCTGACTTCAATGTATGCATGGCACATGCGTAGCAGATGGTACACATGAGATTTCCCCATCGCTTTTCTCACCTTATTTTTTGAAACTCCTTAGTACTTTATTGCTGGAAACTTTACAACAAAGGTACTTGAACTGTGTAAGTAATACTGTCATACATTAAAGTGCATCACTTCCTAAGGAGCCCTACCAGTTCGGGGTTTTTATGTTAGCCTTTATGTTGAGAACTGTGCTCTTCTGGACCTTGAATTTGGGAACAATAGATTGTCTAGACACCTCGGTAAGAAATTACTGATACTTGGTGGAAAATAACCCAGAACAGCACAGTTCTTGTCTACTTCACAGAGGAAGCCTGAAATCATGCAAACTTTATGTTGTGTAACTTGTCCAGTACAACTAAAGTATGTTTACCAGATGCACATCTTTTGACTACTCATCCATCCTCAGGGGCGTCATAGCTCAAATCCAACACCTGGTTTTACACTGCACGATCTATTCTCAATATTGTGCCAGCTATGCTCAACATGCATGTAGTCTATTTAACCTAATGTTATGGTTGTCCTGACAAATTTTTCTAAACTGCACCAGGGTCAAACTTTGGAAAAATCTGTTTAATGCCCAAGAGTCTCAGTAGAGAGACATGTATGGTGAAGCCAATAGACATAATATTGTGATGTAAATGCACGACAGAGAAATGATTATGTAAAGTCCCAAAGAAATTATTATGTAAAGAATAAGGTTCTCACATAGCACAAATGGAGCATATGAAATTGTAGCCAATAAACTTGAAGATAAAGTACAATTCTGGAGACCTTAATGTACATGGTAGTGTATTGAAATAAATGTTCAAGCAATAGGATGTGACGATGTGGACTAAGTGAAACTGGTTTGGAATATGGCCTAGCAGGAGGCTTCTGTAAAAATGGTAATGAACCTTTCAGTTCCATAAAAGGGTCAGAATATGTTGACCTCTTTGTGTGAATACAAGCTGCCCAAGAGAAATAATGCTCCATAGAGTTTATTAACATGTTTAAGCAAAACTGTTTACCTGTATATGTAACTTTGCCCCACACTTAAATGTTGATACTGCACAGTCTTAAGATTATGTCAGTGGGTTACACACAGAGCCAGAATATCACAATTCAGATCTCCGAGACTTGGTTTGGTATCTGGTGTGTCTACAGTATTGTTTGTGGTACATTTAGGCTCCTTCTGAAAATGTTGTTCATGAGGACTGTAATATACCTGATCCATCTCAACAATTCTCATTGAAAGCAAACAATTAAAAACGATTACACCTGTCTGTTGAGCGTTTAATTTTCTGTACTGCATGTTGTCTTCATTCATGTCTGTATGAAGAACCTAAAAGAGTGACAGAAATATGAACTTGGACACTTGCTTGATTAAGACTGCCATTTTGCGGGGAAGAGATTTTTTCTCTTCTATAAAAACACTGGGACTGGTTCTCGAATCCACTCAACTCCACCATACAGTGAGCATCAGGGGTATAATGTGGTCAGTGTGTGATTTTGAAAACTCATCTCCCTCTACTGCAAAGTCACTCTCCCCATTTATGGTCTCATGGTGCGCACAGGGGCAATTCTACCTTGTACATGAATCTTATTAAATATATGCCAAACTGAAAAATATTTTACTCATAAGTTTCAGATTGTTTCCATTTGCTTGTTCATCAAATTTGTTAGTGTTTCCCGTGACAACCAAAGCAATAACACAGGCCAGATGTAGATACTTTCCAAAATGTGTTCTGTTCTGAATATCTGACAGTGTAAAAACCTAGTAAAGGCAATTACATAAATTCCTTTACTCATTTCATGTGAAGTTTTCCATTTGCCACAACCTAACTTCAGACAATTGAAAAAAACATATTCCCCGTTTCTTTACAAAAGTGTTATTTCATAGCTTGATTATATGAATTAACAGAAATGTCACGGGTGTGACGTGTCTTTGCGAGATAGCTGATTACAGGTGCACAGATACTGAAATGATGTGTAAAAATTGAGATAGAAACAACTAAAAAATAAAGAGCAACATATTTCTTTCTCACATATGCATTTTGTGTACAACAGCCAATCTGAGAAACTTGAGAGCCACAGAGCACCAAGCAAATTGGCTCACGTCATAGTGCTTCTGCCTTACTACGATCTGGCTATGATATGCTGCTGGTGGCCACTTAGCAGACTGCATGGCGTCACAAACAAGAATCCTATGACAGGTATACTTATGGATATCAGGAAAGGAAGGGAGAACAATTATAAAAGAATTCACTAGTTATTATTCATTTCACTCGATGAACAGCTGCAGCATAGACTGTAAAATGTTACCCCTGTATTAAATGTGACCACAGGCTCTCGTGATGACCAGCTACATTCATATGAAGCATTTTCTGCTGTATAATATCAGAATAACCAGTTTCACCCTCCAGTGAGACAGCCTTCAAACAGTGTTGGAAATGTCCAGCAGTTCTTTGTCACATTCTTGTTGTAATGCTTATCATCACTGAAGTCTGTGACAAGCCACTGTTCTAGCGCTAACATCATACAACTGCATTTTAGTTCAACAAAACCTCTTGCAATGTAGAGTAAATTTTTAAAGCGAGTTTGGTATCTTCCGTTTCCTCATCTGTTGCAGCCATTTGTCCAATAATTCTGGTCCTGTAAGCTGTCGCTTGAAAGGGTAGTAGTCCTTTGGGGGTGTTCCTTCTTCAAGACGTACAAAGTAATTACAATGGAAATACTCAACCTTCCCCACTCGACCACGGGCATGCCTTCGCATTCCTTTTATGACCATGCCTTTCCCAACAAAGGACTCAGCTACATGTTCATGGAAAGAGAACAGAACAACAGTAATAAATATACCTTGATGTTCTAACTGGCTGATAGCAAAATATACACTTAAATGCTTCTTAACTTAGAAATTTTACTGCGGATCAGAATATTAGGCTGTGTAGTGGTGCAGACAAATACCAGTGTTTGGGACAAAGTTTCTGCCTTCATATTTAGAGTAGATGAAAACCAAGCAGGGAAAAAATGGTACATTACGTATGGCAATGGGGACTGAGACTGCAGCTGTAAATGAACCAGTGGGAATTACTGGCTCCAAAACAAATAATTTTGTCTGAAGGAATGGTAAACAATGGCCCCCATAAGGGTTATGTGCATGGCACAGGAGGGAAAGAAATATAAGTAAAAGAGGATGGAAAGGGCGAAAAATAGAGTAGGGGGAAGGGAAGGGGAATGAAATGTGAAAGGAAAAAGGCAACTGGTGCCATCATATCGAGCTACTGTGTCATATCCCACAACACTGCAATCTTACTTAAAATAAACGAATGAATGCCTGGTTGTTTATAAAGTATGTACCACGTAGGGTGCAGAGAAGTACAATAATAATTTCAAAAGTTTCGAATCTACCTGCAAGGGTACAAGAAAGTTATGAGAAACTTGACTAACAGCCTGATTCCATAACTTCATGATGATATTGTAAAGTGTGCTCAGCTGGTAACCACACTTCATGGTATGGCAATAGATGTCTGAATAACATGCAGCTTCTGCTGGATGTAAAATATCAAGAAGGGCACCTTTAACTTTCCGTTTGGTGGTCATAACTAACGAGGCATGTTGGCATATCAAATTTGGTACACAGACACATTTTCTTGGGACATGGCACAAACTAAATGGGTGGCAGGAATATACATCAGAAAAAACTCTAACTGTAACTTACACAGACCTTGTTATTTAATACTTACCAACCCACAAATTACTTTTAAATTCAACATTATGCTTTTCCACAGCCATCTGCTGAGCTTCCAGTATTGTTTCCTTGACAGCAACGGCACCTTTCTTTAAGACAAAGCTAAGCTGCTTTACTGCTTCATCAACTGTCATTCCTCGCACCATGCATGCTATGTACCACATCTTCCAAGGACTATATTTAATGTTGGTTCTCATGTGACACACAAACTAAAGACAAGCAAACAGAAACATTATGAATTCAAGCTGTGCATGTGACAGTCAGTAAATAATATTGCAAAATTATGTTCCTGTTCTCACAGAGACATTGCTGAAAATTCAAGTCTTCTGAGATGTTACACTGTGTCAGTGGGTGAACAGTTCCTCACAGTTGGAAGGAAAAGTGCTCTCAACCTCACTGTCAAGCAGTCCAAGAAAAGCCCATCTTCTTGGACTAAGATTGTTTGAAACATCATGAATAATTTACCCAACTCTGGGTTTCATTAAATGCGAACTATTTGACTAGCTGGGTGACTGGTAGCTTCCCAGAAAGGACTCTGCTACATGGAATTAGCTTCAATGAAGCATGATACCGATCAAGGAACAATTTACAATAGCTACATTCATTAACAACGGAATATGCTGCCAGAATTTCAAAAGTCAGAAAACATTCTGATGTGCATGATTTAAAAGATATGGTATATGACGAAATTTAAATCACTGAACATGTACAAATGTGTTTAATTTATACAGAGTATTAATTACAAAGAAAGCTCTGAACAAAGTTAGGTAATGCCTTGAATCTGTCAATTTGAGGTTCTCACAGCAGTGGCTGGAAATTACCATTGACTGTGATGTCAACCTGTGAGGTCTGGTATAAATGTACTTCCACCTGCTTCCAACATAATCTATGCTGATTGTGGAGGCAACAAGTCCTTCTGAAACACCACTACATTTCTACCAGACTTTGGGGCATCACATCCTACAACATGGTTTTATTTTTGCCTTAAACCTTATTATCTCAGTATAGTGATTAGACTGTGGGCAGCATGACAGGATCAGGATTTAATCCTAGCAGGGGCAAAGATTTTTCTATTCTTTACAGCATCCAGGCTGGCTCTGAGATCCACCCAGCCTTCTATCCAATGAGTATCAAAGTCTTTTCCCTGGGATGTACATCTACCAGGCTGCGAAGCACGCCACTTACCTCTATTCAGTACCTGGTTATGAATCCAAAGGAGAGATGGAGATAAAGGTATGATAGTTTATATAACAAATGAAGACAATAAACTAGTTAAAAAGATAACAATATGCCATGACAAGGAAATGGAATATAAGTGGGGAAGTTCCTCTTTATGTAAGTGCATTACTCACAGCTGGTCTTCTTTCCTCATCAGGGGCCTGTGGTGGGAAAATTTTCTTGTTATACGCAGGCCATCTCTTTGGTCGTGAACCAGGGGGCATAAATGCATTCAGATTTGAACTGGTGTGTATGCACAATACTGAAGGTGGCAAACATGCCTGGAGATTACTTGATTTCTGTAGATCGGTTAATACAATTCTTGACTTTGGCAAAAGCCTCATCCACGCTGTTAGGTTACACATAACTGCAACAGTATTTACATATTAGTACGTTAATAGATTCGTACATTAACGCTAAACATATACCGAGTTCACATAAATGGGGTTGTGTTTACTTAACAACATTTAAAAACTACTGTTATTTTGCTGTGAGAATTACCAAACTGCCTGGGGAAAAACTAAATCGGGTTCAGGTCACCTGTATAAGAAGGGTTTTTCTTCACAACTACACGGCGAGAACTGAGGCACCATACAGTACAAGAAAACTGCGACACTTTTTGCCCAATTTAACATTAACGATATAACCAAACCCAAAGCCGCAGTTGCAAGTAAAGCGTGACTGTAGTTCATAAATCCTTCACAAAAAAAGAAATTTAGGTTACGTTTATCTCAGTGTCATGAACGTTGATGTTTATTTACATGTTTTGATGAAATGCTGTATGACAGCCATTAAGTAAAACAGAAACTCTTTACGACCTTTTATTACACTGAACACACCTGATTACCATGCGTTAGTCTTAAACGAAAACGAGGTTAACCCTAACATCGAACTAACATTGTTATCTGTGATTATAGGTACACAGAGACACAGCCATATGTGCGCACCAAATGGGTTAGAAGCACGGATGAGAGTGCGGTTTTTTTCCGTGGGTAGACCAACCCAACGTGCCATCTATCCATCCAACAGCGGTTGTTTGAACCGGGATAGTACAGTCGATATAGTGACTAGACTACAGGCAGCACAGATCATCTAGTGACAGGCAGTGTGACCGGAAGGGATAGAGAGGGAAGCGTTTTGGTGCACGACAGTCATTTGCTACGATTATGTAGCGTCTGAGGCAAATGAATGAAATGTCGGTGTATAGAGTAGGTGTAATGAAACTGAGAGGAGAAAGCAGAAATAAATTCTTTGCTCTACCTTTTTTGACCACAAATCCCACATAACTCACCTGGAATCGAACCTGGCTGGTAGAAGAAAAATCCTCCCATTTCCTTCCCTTTATATCTTCGTTCTTCTTCAGTTTGTTACAAAAAACAGGGAATTGTTTACAACAAATAGTGAGATTCATAAGTTTGGTACTCAACAACATCATAACTTTCACTATCCTTCTGCTACATTAACTAAGTATCAAGAAGGAGTGCTATATATGGGAATAAACATTTATAATAGTCTACCTACATATATAAAAAAAGAGTTAACTGATACGAAAAAATTTGTATCTCTCACAAGAAATTTTCTATGTGAGAATGCATTTTATTCACTGGAAGAATTTTAAAATTTTTGTAAGTTGAAGTAATTGTAAAGGAAGCATGAACACTAAGCAGAATGGAGGCATATTACTCCTCTAATATAGGGTTACTGTCCTTGATTATTATTGAAGTTCTACAATGCATTAAAAATTGCAGATTTAACTGTACACATTCTGAAATTTTAAATACTTTTAAAGGTACATATATTATAATGTATCATTTTTATTAACACTCACATTGTATACTTGTATTAAAAAATATTGTAATCCTAACAGTTTGTAATGTTAACAACGATATGATTTAATAGTTATATTAATCATTGATAATTATAATAATTTTTTATATATAA
>Ga0123353_10010289_pt1 | contig 13019 bp, 9 predicted proteins | sample TergutLab28metaG_3_FD_92763 | JGI IMG/M metagenome (GOLD analysis project Ga0123353, IMG submission 92763) | Labiotermes labralis P3 segment gut microbial communities from Petit-Saut dam, French Guiana - Lab288 P3 | ecosystem: Host-associated > Arthropoda: Insects > Digestive system > Gut ...
GTCAGCGGCGAAACGGTTGCAAAACCGGCAGACCCGGCAAAGGCATGGTATAACTTCTCCGGATGGTACCTTGACGGTGTTGCGTTCGACTTCAGCACACCGATCGTCGGTGACATCACACTTGTTGCAGACTGGACCGCAAGGGAATACACGGTAACATGGAACGCGGGATCCGCGGAAGCAGTATGGCCCGCCGGACAGGGAACAAGCACCACGGCGATATGGAGTGACTCCGTATTGCCTGCACAGAACCCCACCCTTACGGGATATGTGCTCACCGGATGGGACTTGGTCTACAACGGCGAACTTCCGCTGGTGAGCATACCGGTGACCGCAGATTGCATATTCGCAGATCTCGCGGCAAACGCTGACATATCGGCTATAATGCTGGTAGCGCAGTGGGAACTGGCAAGGTACGTCGTAGCATGGAATGCCGGACCGAGCGATGCAGATTGGCCCGTCGGATCCGTAAAGGCCAAGGACGTATACTGGGAAGCCGCGAACCTGCTGCCTGCCGTGGAGCCCGTCCGTGACGGACACATACTCGTCGGATGGAGACTCGCGAACGACGGCGCAAACGAGATATCCAACGGTCAGATAATATCCGCAAGTGACAAGTTCAGCGAACTGGCGGCACACGACGGCGTGGTAAGCATAACGCTGATCGCCGTATGGGCAGAGGAGCGCTTTGTCACATTCGTGTCCGAAGGTGATGTGTTCGACACGCAGATCGTGGCACACGGCGGCCTTGCAAAGGCTCCTGACGTCAACCCGGTCAAATACGGATACAACTTCGTCAACTGGTTGCTCGGTGACGCTGTGTTCGACTTCAACACTCCTGTCACAGCGAACATAACGCTTGTTGCGGACTGGACGGTCAGCACGTACACGGTAGTGTTCGTTGACTGGAACGGCGATGTGCTGAACACACAGGTCGTGGACCACGGTTCCGCGGCAGTCGCACCGGAAAACCCCGTGAGAACGGGATACACATTCACCGGCTGGAACGCGGAGTTCGATTACATCGCATCCGATCTGATGGTGACGGCACTGTACACGATCAACACGTACACGGTGACCTTTGATTCTGCAGGCGGCTCTGAAGTTGCATCGGCATCGGTGGACTTCGGTTACACCGCAGAGAAGCCCGAAGACCCGGTCAGAGAAGGACAGTACAACTTCGTGGGTTGGTTCTTCGATGGCGCAGCATTTGACTTCGACACACCGATCGTCGGTGACATCACACTCGTCGCAGGATGGGAAAGATGGTACACCGTCGGCTGGATCGCCGGAGCGGATGCGGACTGGAACGGAGAAGAGACGAGCATGAGAGTATCGTGGAACGATGCGAACCTGTTGCCGGCTCAGAACCCGACCATTGCGGGACAGACACTCGTGGCATGGGAATTGAGATCCACCGGTGCGGGCCTTCCGATAGCAGGCCCGGTCGTAACATTCGACTGCATATTCAGCGACCTGGCAGCAAATGACGGTGTATCCGGCATATTGCTGGTAGCTGTATGGGAATCGAATGAGTACACGGTAACATGGAACGCGGGATCCGCGGAAGCAGTATGGCCCGCCGGACAGGCAACAAGCACCACGGCGGCATGGAATGACACAGTCCTTCCGATTCAGGACCCGACCCGCGTAGGTTACACACTCATCGGATGGAACCTGGTCTACAACGGCACACTTCCGCTGGTGAACATACCGGTGTCCGCAACCGACACGTTCGGCGATCTGGCGGCACACGACGGCGTATCGGCGATCATGCTGGTGGCGCAGTGGGAGATCAACACATACGAGGTTGTCTTCTACTCGTTGGGCGAAGTGCATGAAGTACAGATCCTGACGCACGGTCAGACTGCGGAAATGCCGAGCGACCCGGTCAATCCGGGATACACGTTCGCAGGATGGATGCTTGACGGCGAGATATTCGACCTCAACACTCCGATAACCGGAGGAATGGATCTCGTTGCGTCATGGGAATCAAAGATGTACACCGTGACATGGCACGCGTACCCGGGTGAACTGGGCGGCGGAAGCGGTATGGTGGCGGCATGGAACGATTCCGGTCTGATACCGGACGCGGACCCGACCCGTGCAGGATATGACTTCACGGGCTGGGCATTGGCCTGGAACGGACTCACGGCGGTCGAAGGCGGTGTCGTGGACATCTACACATTGTTCAGCGCACTTGCCGCCGACGACAGCGTGATCGGAATCATACTGGAAGCGCAGTGGGAGGTCATCGTATACACGGCGACCTTCATCAGCGGTCAGGAAACGCACGTGGTTTACGGCAGCGCCGAATCACCGGTATACGCACCGCCTCTGTACAGGCCCGGACACAGCCTTGTATGGCTGTATCAGGGCGGCGACACGGTCATAGCGTTCCCGTACGCGATAAAGAGCGACGTGACATTCGAAGCACACTGGGTACTCCTGAAGTTCACGGTGGAATTCATCTACGACGGAGAACTCGTCAGCAGCGTGGTAACCGATGTGGCGAGCTATGTCAACGCGCCGGATATGGGAAGCATGCCGGGATACGAACTCGTTTGGCTGAATGAAGAAGGCGACGCGGTCGCCTTCCCGTTCACGGTGAGCGGTTACGGTAACGTGGTGCTCACGGGCGAGTGGAAGCTCCTGAACTACGTGGTGGCATTCTACTCCGCCGGCGGTTCCGATGTCGAATCGGTGTTCGTATACCACGGATACACGGTCGAAAGGCCCGCAGACCCGGTCAGGGAAGGATACGACTTTGTCGGATGGTACCTTGACGGCGTTGCGTTCGACTTCGGCACCGTGATCATCGGTCACAAGGAGCTCGTTGCGGAATGGACCGTCAAGACGTACACGGTGACATTCGTAGGCTTCGACGGCGAAACGTTGGCTTCGGAAACGGTGGACCACGGCTCCGCGGCAACGGCGCCCGAGGCTCCGTATGTGACAGGACACACGTTCGCCGGATGGAGTGCGGAGTTCGACAATGTTACGTCCGATCTGACGGTGACGGCGCTGTACACGATCAACACGTACACGGTGACATTCCTCGACAGAGACGGCGGACTGATAACCGAAGTGACCGTGAACCACGGTTCTGACGCGGTCGCACCTGCGGCCCCGGTCATAACGGGATACATGTTCACCGGCTGGAACGGTGTGATCGTGAACATCACGGAAGACGTGACAGTAACGGCAACGTATGTCACAGCTACGTACACGATATCCGGACAGGTCTTCAAGGTTCTCGGTATCATAAACGGCGAAGGAGACATCCAAACGGAAGCTCTGGAAGGCGTTGAGATAATGTTCACTCTGAACGGCGTTCAGGATATAGTGTTCACGAATGCGGACGGAGGATTCACCATCATAGTGGCGCACAATACCGACGTTGTCTTCGTCATTATCTCATTCGAAGATCTGATAATGATCGAGGAAGAACTCTTTCCGATGACGAGCACGTTCGCGGGTGTCACGGAGAGCATGACGGAAATCAACTTCTATCTGTTCGACGAGACCGATCCTCCCGTATTGGCAGGTCTGCCCGATGATGACGGAAACGGCGGATTGCCGTTGATGTTGATCCTGGCGGCCGTGATCGTTGCAGCCTTGGTGATAGGAGCGTTCGTCCTCTTCCGTATGAGAGCGTAAACAGGCGAAAAAACCTTTAAACAGGGAAGAGGGGGAAATCATTCCCCTTCTTCCCAAATTTTTATTCTTCAAAACAAGGTTACGGTATTTTTCAAAAGTTTCACGCAACGGTGCGAGATCAAAATTTCATTCGGTATCGATCATTCGAACTTCTTCATAAATTCCAATCGTCTTTTCACATTCTTTATGCATTCTTCCGCGGTACCGTCCTCGTCAAATGATACCGTTATCCCGGCGGCCGTCAATTTATTGTATCCGTGCGGTCCGATCCCGCCGGTTATCACGAGATCCGCTTTCAGATCGACGATTGCATCGGCGACCTTCATCCCGGCACCCTCGGAATTCATGAATTCATTCTTCACGGACTCATATTTCAACGTGTCCGAATCAACGATCAAAAAATACGGCGCGTGTCCGAAATCGTCCGCCACGTAAGACGAAAGTGAATCTCCTTCCGCAAGAACACATATCTTCAAACGATCACCCCAGTGTTTTGATTATCCTTTCCGTTATACCGATGAAAGCTTTCGCCGATCCGGAATCCGGAGAGGAGATAACAATCGGCACACCGGAATCACCGCTGACAACTATTCCCGGTTCTATCGGCACACGACCGAGAAAAGGTATTCCCATTTCGTTCGCGGTCCTTTCACCGCCGCCGGCTTTGAAGATATCGGAACATTCGTTGCAATGCGGACAGATGAAACCGCTCATGTTCTCTATCATCCCGATAACCGGTATTTTCGTTTGTGCTCCGAACACCACGGATTTTCTGCTGTCAAGCAATGCGACATCCTGCGGTGTCGTAACGATTACCATGCCGTCCGCTTTTGGTATCAGCTGAACTACGGAGATCGCCTCATCGCCCGTTCCGGGCGGCATATCGATCACCAGATAATCAAGTTCGCCCCAGGCAACGTCTTTTATGAATTGTCTTATCAGTCCGGTTTTGACGGGTCCCCTCCACGCGACCGGAGCATCCTTTTCCGGAAGGAGGAACGCCATGGACATAACTTTCAAATTATTCGATGCCGTGACCGGCACCAATTTTCCGTCATCGATCATTATCTGTTCGTCTTCAACGGCAAACATCTTCGGTATGTTCGGTCCGTGTATGTCAATATCCATTATTCCGGTCTTGTGACCTTTCATTGCCAAAGACATGGCAAGATTGGATGACACCGTACTTTTCCCGACGCCTCCCTTGCCGCTTATAACTATGATCACATGCTTGATATTTTTGAGAGATTCATTCAGTTTGAGATCCCTCTCGCTTATCATGGGCTTTTTCTGTGCCATATTCTCGTATCGCCAACGAATGGTACGGAATAAAACTATCGGAAGCATTCGTTGATGAGCGCGTACGATAAAAGAACATCATGATCCGAGATTTGCTTTCTCAACGGCCGCGTCTATCTCTCTCTTCAGATGATCGGGCAAACCCTTTATGCCGCCTTCGAGGAAACCTCTCACTATTATTCCGACGGCTTCATCTTCCGTAAGACCGCGCATCATCAGATATTCGACCTGATCTCTCGCTATCTTTCCGACGGCGGCCTCATGCGTCATCTCAACGTCGGCAACGCTTGATTCCAACTCCGGAACGGCGGATGTCATACCGCTGTCGTTCAGAACAAGACTTCTGCATTCGAGATGTGCTCTCGCCCCGACGGCATTGCCGACGAGTTTCCCGCGTGCCATCATGCGCCCGCCCAATGTTATGCTTCTTGATATGATCTCCGCGCTTGTTTTCGGTGCGTTCAAAACCACCATCGATCCCATATCGATGTCGGAACCTTCATGCGCCAGGCATATACTGTTAAATTTCGCGGATGCGCCTTCTCCGTTCAGATACGTTACGGGATAACTTTGCATTGATCCGACGGGATTAAGGAGAACGTAATTGTTAACGAATCGTGAATTTTTCTCCATGATCGTACCGCTTCTCGGACGCACATGCATCTTATCGCCCCAGTTGTGTATCATCGTGAACGATAAACTTCCGTTCTCTTTTATGAAGATCTCGGAGACGCCGACATGCAAAGACTCCATTGCATGTCTGCTTGTCGTGCATCCGGTTATTATTTCAAGAGATGCACCCTCTTCAACAATGACGATGTTATGAACGTTCTGCATCTGTTTATTTCGGTTTATGAGCATGCACGTTTGTATCGGTGTTTTTACGTGTTTTCCGGCCTTGACGCGTATGAAGTATCCGTCCGACTCCTCGAGATAACTTTTGGCGGTGTATTTGTCTTTGTCGGGGGATACGGCCTTCCACAGATATTCGGAAAGATCGTATCGTTTCGCCGCGTCTCTCAGGGACATCAGTTCAATGTCATCGTTATCCGAAGATATATGCGACGGTCCGTTGTCAACAAAGAGCATCGTACCGGAACGGCCGCTTTTGCACGGTGTGACGCCGACATTCACCATGCGGTCTTTCACAGTCTCGTTCGTTTCTTCGATGTTGTTTATCTTATCCGGGGAATAAGTGCTCACCTCGTATTCGTTGATATCAACGTCGGGGCCGTATGCCGCCTTCTTATCAAGTGCGTTCTTCACATCTTTACCAATCTGCATTTGACACACTCTCCGTATCCTTTCGCTCTTATATCTTTCAGAAGATCCGTCGGTCTTCCCGAACAGGCGATCATCCCGTCCTTAAGAACATAGGCGCGGTCCGCACCTATGTAATCCAGTATTTGTCCGGTATGCGTTATGACCAAGGCGGAAACACCGTCTTCGCGTCGGTTGCATGAATTTCCGTAAAGGAGTCCGCGCACCTTTGTTCCGACGAGATCGATATTTTCAAGATCGACGCCGGATTCCGGTTCATCGAGAAGTATGAACTGCGGACATTGGGACGCAAGCTGAAGAAGCTCCGAACGTTTTATTTCTCCTCCGGAGAAACCGACGTTAACATCCCTTTCCAAAAATTTGTCCATTTTGAACTCGTTCGACATTTCCACGGCCGATTTGTCATCGCCGGATATCATACTTACCAAATTCTTCAATTTGACACCGACGATGTTCGGAGGCCGCTGCATCATCATTCCTATGCCGAGTCTCGCTCTTTCATCAATCGGCATGTTCGTGATGTCCGTGTCAAAGAATGTTATACGGCCTTTCGTCACTTTGCAATGACCCAACCCCATGACCGCTGCCAGAAGTGTTGATTTCCCCGAACCGTTCGGACCGAACAATACCGTCGTCTGCCCGGTCCCGATCTCAAGGTCAATGCCTCTGAGTATTTCCTTCCCGTCTATCTCAACGTGCAGATCTTCGATCTTCAGCACCATTTCGTTTTCCCCTTATGTCAACATTTATACATTGTATATTAATAATATTATGCAACTCTGTTAAATTGCAAATGAATATTCACCGTCGTATTAATATTCGTATGTTTGTTACACACTTTTATGAAAATCGTTGCTCTGAACGGAAGTCCGAGGCTCATCGGCAACACATCCGCCGCCGTGACGCTCATCCTGGACGAACTGGAGAAGGAAGGATTCGAGACGGAACACGTTCAGATATACGGAAGCATGATGACACCGTGCAACGACTGCGGTTCGTGCAGGATAAGAGGCGACGGGAGATGCATAAACGAAGATGACGACATGAACATGTATCTCGAAAAGCTCATCGAAGCGGACGGCATAATATTGGCATCACCGTCGTACTACGGCGGCATACCCGGTCAAATGAGAATATTGCTTGAACGTATTGCATTGTCGATGATAACTTGCTCGCGCGGAAATGCGTTGGCCCGAAAAACAGGCGGCGTGATATCAATACAAAGCCGCGACGGCGGATTGCCGGCGCATTCCGAAATGGTCAACTTCATGCTTCGCAACAAGATGATCGTCTGCGGTTCCTCACCGCTTACGGTTTTAACGGGGGACAAACCGTCGGAGATCCTCAACGACAAAGCGGGGATATCGGCCATCAGGGAACTGGCAAAAGAGATGATCTGGGTACTTTCGAAAACGAGAACATGACGCCGCACTCGGGCACGGGTAACCGCAAGACAATCGGCACCTTTTTCGAACACGTATCATCGCATGGAACACCTTAACGGCATGGTACATCCCGTCACATATAACACTATTCCGTGCGTTGGTCGGAAACCGATACAACGGGAAATAACGGATATCCGGGGTTTTCGGGCAAAAATCTTTTTTTTGTTTTCACATCTTTTTACGTTCGTTGTGCGATCCGCGGACATTCGAAGATCGGTAACAACGTTTCGTTGATCTGCGGTTTTTCAAAAATTTACGAAAAAAGTTATTTTTCATCCCAATATACAGTTTTTTAAGGCCGATGAGATTCAAAGACAATGTTTTGATGGTTTTCGGCACTTTTTGTCGTTATATCGTAATCGGTCGTCTTTGGACAATAAAAGCAATTTTTATACTGTCAATCCATACGCTAAACGAGATGTATTGGAGGGATGATTACGAGAGTAAAGTGTCAACGCCGAAGAAGGCGTTAACTTTTGTCAAACCGGGAAGGACGATATTCATAAGCGGAGGCTGCGCCAGGCCCATGTACGTTCTCGAGAACCTTTTGAAAAAAGAAACATCCCATGATAATAAAATCTTGACATCATTCAATTTCCTTCCGAGTCCGTTCTCCGATGAGGATGTGCAAAAAAATTTTCGCGTGAATTCGTTCTTCATGGATCGTGAGGTTGAGGAAGGCGTTGCGAAAGGAAGAATGGATTACACGCCGGTACACACGTCCGAACTTCCGTACATGCTGGAATCGGGAAGGATATCCGTTGACATTGCAATAATACAGGTTTCCGCACCGGATATGCACGGCTACTGTTCGTTGGGAACATCCGTCGATATTTCCAAATCCGCGGTAAAGGCCGCGAAGACGGTAATAGCGGAAGTGAACCGCCAGATGCCCAGGACGCTCGGCGACTCGTTTGTCCATATATCGGAGATAGATCACATAATCGAAGTTGATTACCCGGTGGAGCATGATATGGATCCGGAGGATGTCGATGATAATATTCTCGATGCGATAGGAAGAAACATATCCATACTCGTGCCCGACGGTGCCACATTACAGATAGGCATAGGCGTTGTTCCCAATGCGGTCCTTAAGCACATGCACGGGAAGAAGCATCTCGGCATCCACACCGAAATGTTCTCCGACGGAATAATCGATCTTGTGGAAGCGGGAGTCATAACGGGGGAGAGAAAATCCATACATCCGAACAAGATTGTTACATCGTTCATCATCGGGTCACAGAGATTAATGGAGTTCGTGGACAACAATCCGACCATAGAGTTCCATCCGTCCGATTACACGAACAATCCGATCGTGATAGGAAAGAACAGCAACATGATCGCGATAAACACCGCTTCATCGGTCGATCTCACGGGACAGGTCCTTTCCGACCGAACGGGATTGAAAGACGTCATCAATCCGGGATCGCAAGCTGAGTTCGCAAGAGGTGCTTCGTATTCAAAGGGAAGATCCATAATCGTGATACCGTCAACCGAAGGAAACGCATCCAAGATAGTTGCGACGATCCCGCAAGGTGCCGGAGTATCGATGTCAAGAGAGGATGTGCACTATATCATCACCGAATACGGTATTGCTCATCTCAGGGGAAGGACATTGGCGAATCGTGCGCTTGAATTGATTTCCGTTGCGCATCCGGATCATCGTTCGAAACTTCTCGATGAGGCCGTTCTTTGAGGATATCTGCCGAAGGATCAGAGCAGACGTCCGTACACAGGAAAACCGTATCCGCGCGAGTTCGAGTTACGTGAGAAGTTCGATGGTAAAGATTTACTGATACGTCCGGTGAAGCCGACGGACGAGGATATGATAAAGGATCTTTTCTATTCGTTCTCCGAGAAAACGATACAGCAGAGGTTCATGGCCACGCGCATCATTCAGCCGAGATTCGAACGCATGAGCCAGGCGAACATAGATTACGATACCACAATGGGCTTCGGCATATTCCATACGTTCAGGGAAAGAACGGAAATGGTGGCGATGTGCAGCTACGAATATGACGTGAAGACGGGGAACGCCGAAGTGTCGTTCGCGGTGAGGGACAAATGGCAGGGAAAGGGTTTGGGAACATATATGCTCAATCTTCTGATCAGAGTGGGCAAATCAAGAAACGTAAGGTCATTCTCCGCCGAAGTTCTTTCAAACAATGCGGGAATGCTCAACCTGTTCTACCGTACCGGATTGGACGTGGAAGCGAAGCTTGAGGACGATGTCTATCTGGTTTCATTCAACCTGGTGAAGCAGACCAACTGATTGTACGCGTATCATCGGTAAAGATGCAGCCCGATGAGGTGCGACCTCTCCTTCGGTCAAGATCAGACATCGCGATCTCTTATCTCGACCCTTCTGATTTTTCCGCTGATGGTCTTCGGCAACATGCTTACAAATTCAATGACTCTCGGGTATTTGTACGGAGCCGTCTCCTTCTTCACGAATTCCTGTATGTCTTTCTTAAGTTCATCGGATTGTTCGAATCCTTCCCTCAATACGATCGTTGCTTTCACGAGCTGTCCGCGAACTTCATCCGGAACGCCGGTGACCGCGCATTCCTTGACGGCAGGATGATGAGCCAGAACGCTTTCGATCTCGAACGGACCTATCCTGTAGCCGGATGATTTTATTATGTCATCGTTCCGACCGACGTACCATATGTATCCGTCCTCGTCTTTCCATGCCATGTCGCCGGTATGATGCCATCCGTCGTATACCGTTGCCGCCGTTTTGGCAGGATCGCGGTAATAACCGATCATCATTCCCGCGACCGGCGGATCCGTTCTGACAACGATCTCTCCCGTAACGCCGGCGGGGCAGCTTTTACCTTCGTGGTCTATTATATCAACGACATATTGCGGTGACGGCTTTCCCATGGATCCCGGGCGAGGTTCGATGCCGTGAAGCGTACATACGGTGACGGTCGTTTCGGTCTGTCCGAAACCTTCCATCAGCTTCAGGCCGGTGGCGTCATACCATTTGGCGAAAACATCGGGGTTGAGAGCTTCGCCCGCTATCGTGGTGTTCTTAAGACAGGAAAGATCATGGCTTTTCACGTTTCCGTCGTTCAGGAACATCCTGAACATGGTCGGAGGGCAACAGAGCGTCGTCACTTTGTATTTCGATACGATGTGCAAAACGTCATTCGGCACGAATTTATCGAAATCGTAGACGAACACGCCCGCCTCCATGAACCACTGTCCGTACAGTTTGCCCCATACCGCTTTTGCCCATCCGGTATCGGCGATCGTGAAATGCAATCCGTCGGGATCGACATGATGCCAATGCTTCGCCGTAAGTATGTGACCGATGGTGTACGAATGGTCATGCATGACCATCTTCGGGTATCCGGTGGTGCCCGACGAGAAGTATATGAGCAACGGATCGCCGATCTTCGTGGGTATGCGCGCCAACAGGTCCGATGCATTTTCTATTCCTTCATCGAGGTCATCCCACCCGCCGCGTTGTTCTCCGATGATCATCTTACACTCGAGCGTCGGGATGTTCTCCGCGGAATCCACTTCCTCGATTATTCCGTCGGTCGATATGGAAACGACCGCTTTTATCGATGCGGCGTTGATACGGTATTCAATGTCATGTTTTTTCAGCATGAACGTTGCGGGTACCCCGATCGCACCGATTTTGTGCAATGCGATGAGAACATACCAGAAGTGAGGATTGTTCTTCAGTATGAGAAGGACCGGATCGCCTTTTCCTATTCCTTTGGAAAGGAAGTAATTGGCAGCTTTATCCGAATATTTTTTCATTTCGCCGAACGTCATTGTCTTTTCGTTGCCGTGAGTGTCGCACCATACGAGCGCTCTTCTGTTCGGATCGTTGACCGCAATGTCGTCAACAACGTCATAAGCAAAGTTGAAGTCTTCCGGACAGGTCATTCCGTAATCGGTCAATACTCCGTTCTCATCGTATTTTTCATCAACGTAACGCAAATGAATGTTCCTCATTTGTGATCCCTCCTCAGTACGATTGCGAGGAACGTGCAACCTTCCTCGCTCAAGGACGCCATTCCGTGTTTCTTTGAAGAATCGTAGTACACGGAATCTCCTTCATCGAGATCTTCCGCATGATTCTCGTAAACGAATCTCATCTTTCCTTTCAGAACGTAATTGAATTCCTGCCCGGAATGGGAAGACATCGGTATCGATGTCAATTCATCGGCACGGAACGGTGCATTCACGAGGAACGGTTCCGCAGTCTTGTTTTTGAAGTTGGATGCCAGATGCCCGTACTCGAACCCTTCGCGCCTGGCCATCGGAAGGCCCTTGCCCTTCTTTACGACGGTGTAGCCGGAAAGATGAGGGTTTTCGCCGGTAAGCAGCTCAACAATGTCAACACCGAACTTCTCGGCGCATTTGTAGAGGAACGTAAACGTAAAATCACTTTTTCCGTTCTCAAGGTCGTTGTATTCTTTCTCCGTGACACCGGTGACCGCGGCCATATCGCATGCCGTAAATCCGGTCGCATCACGCAACGCACGTATGCGCTGTGCTATGTCGTTTATCTTAGCATCCATTTGCAATCAGACACGGTAAACGCATTTGGGATAAAAAGCTAGCTAAACATGAAAGGTATTTTGTTGAAATTTTCATCATTTTTGTTTCAAGGCGCGTTTTGTCAAATATGTGGCAGTGTCCGTCCGTATTTTATCGCACCGCTCCGCAACGGTCCGTTGTGAAATTGTTGTTTCCGAATACAAAACACATTCGGGGTACCTGAAAGTGTGATTCACCTTACGCAGTCTTTATGTTCGTGCATAAAAGGACATGACTGAAGACTATAATGATGTATCAGGGCAACAGTTATACATGCGCATGCATACGGCGTCATGTGAACCAATCCGGAAGATTCACCATTGTATGCGGTCATTACGGCGCGGGGAAGACCAATTTTGCCATTAATCATGCAATTGATTCGGCGAAGAACGGGAAGAATGTGACGCTCATCGACCTCGACATCATAAATCCGTATTTCACGTCGTCGATATACACGGACGTTCTTCGGAAGAACGGCGTGAAAGTTATATCGCCTGTTTTTGCGAATACGAACATGGAGGTGACGGCGTTGCCCGCGTCCGTATATTCGATGTTCGACACGGATGACGATGTTGTATTGGATGTCGGCGGCGACGACGCCGGTGCCACGGTACTCGGAAGGTTTTCATCGAAGATCGCGGAAAGGGATTACGAGATGCTGTACGTTACCAACATGTACCGTCCGATGACCGCCCGCCCGGAGGATTCGGTGAATATGCTGAGAGACATCGAGAACGAATGCGGACTGAAGGCGACGGCGATCGTGAACAA
>Ga0123353_10010290_pt1 | contig 13018 bp, 13 predicted proteins | sample TergutLab28metaG_3_FD_92763 | JGI IMG/M metagenome (GOLD analysis project Ga0123353, IMG submission 92763) | Labiotermes labralis P3 segment gut microbial communities from Petit-Saut dam, French Guiana - Lab288 P3 | ecosystem: Host-associated > Arthropoda: Insects > Digestive system > Gut ...
ATACCTTCCCAAACCTCTTCCTCTGTAACTTTCATTACGCGGCCGAGGTCTGTGCAGTAGTATCCTGTTTCAACCAGCATCTCGAGTCCAGCGTTGAATAGGTTGTTGATCGTCGCTTTGTCCTCGGGTATGAATTTGTTTCCGAATTTGAGCTTGTACTTATCTTTCAGTTCTGTGAGTTTCTGCGGGAGTATTGTGTAGTCCCAATCGCTTTCCGCGACTTTTTTGCCTTTCACGAACCTGTCATATACGTCGCCTATTGTGAGTGGTCTTGTCGCTACCATTTTATCACTTCATCAGTTTGTTAACGAGTTCAATGATCTCAGCGGCTGTTGCGGAGTATCCGTCTGCGCCGATCTCATCGCACCATGCTTTGCTGCACGGTGCGCCGCCGAAGATGCACTTGTAGGGGGCTCCGACTTCTTTCTTAGCCTCTACCAGTTCCCTCTGCGACTCGAGCGTTGTTGTCATCAGTGCAGATCCACCGATGATCTGTGCTTTGTTCTCTTCTGCTGCGTCAAGGAAGGTCTGTGCGGATGTGTCCGGGCCCAGGTCAATGACGCCGTATCCTGCACCTTTGAGCATGGCGCAGCACACATTCTTACCGATCTCGTGGATGTCCCCTTCGACCGTTCCCATTACGACGATGCCTCTAAGTGCACCGTCGCCCGCTGTCATCAGCGGTTCCAGAATCTTTATGGCAGCTTCCATCGTCTTTGATGCCGCTACCACCTGAGGCAGATATATCTCCGCCTTGTCGAATCTGTCCCCTATCGTCTCCATTCCCCTTCCGAGACCCTGTTCAATAATATCCTTTACGCTAATTTTTTCCTTAATGGCTGCGTTCGTTGAGTCCTGGGCTAATTTTACATTCCACGTCTCAACCGCTGTCCTAAGGTCTTTTAGGATCTGTTCTTTACTCATATTCTTCCTCCTGATGCGTGCGTACCTATTGTCATCTGTCAAAAATGACGCTAGCATTCGACATTTTTACATACCTATATTAATATTTAAAATTTATTATATAAGAGAGAACGTCCGCATATTCTAGTATATAAAGATTACTTTATGGCTTGTAGAACCGCTCCCGTACATTAAAATATTTTTTATAAAATAAAAAAATTGGAAAAGGTTTGGTTGTTGCGACCGTTAAACGTCTGAGACCATTTTACGAGCTGCCCAGAGAGCAACTACGCACAGCCCGAGGATGAGGACCATATAGACATACTCACCCTTCGGTACGAAGCCGGTCGAAAAGAAATCCACAACGACTTGCCAGCTGGACATTTCAATCATCTCCTTTTCTGTGTCTTACTTTGGTCTTGAGTTCTGCTAAGAGGTCTGTTCCGATAGGCGATATGTGGTATTTTATCAGCAGAGAATCTTTTCTGAATACTCCTTCCTCGTCTAAAGATGCTTCTTCCTCAACGATCATTCCGGAGGCCGATACTTCGATCAGATCAAAGTTCAGGCAGTCTCTGTAATAATTCGAGGGCATCTTATACTCGGTCTGGAGCATCTTGACGATCTCGCTGTTCCACATTGGCCCATTGTCGCTCAGTATCTCCAAGATACGGAATTTATACGGGCGTCCTTCCATCATGAGTTTTCCTCTCCTGTTTCTCTCAAAGAAGCGTCGTCTGCTTTCTCTGTGAACATCACTAGCGTTCCTACGGTACATAGTATCGCACCTATGACCAGCGAAATCATGTACACATGATCGTCGCTGCCGAATGTACTTGACACTCCTATGAACAGAACTAGGAAGATCAAAGAGCATATGCCGTAAAGGCTTCCGACCCCTTGTCCTTTTCCCACTCCTATCAACGGGAATGCTTTATACCATGCAACATAACAGAACCCGAATGTCAGGCCTACCATCACCAGTGTTACCAGGATAACCGGGTCGGTGAGCATCATCCAGATGTAGCTCCAGACCTGCGGGTAGAATATCGTGACGATCGGAAGCGCGATGATCCACCAGATGAGGTTCTCCATTCCGAATCTCATCGTGATAGCGATGTCGGGCTCCGACACATCGATACCTTTCGCCGCGATAGCTCCTTCGACACCCCATCCGCAGAGTGCCATCAGACCACCGACGATACCGATCATGTTCCCGGCTCCCTGCAGCTCGTGGTACATCACAACGCCGAATGCGGTGAAACTTCCTATCAGGATGATTATTATGCCGAGGATCGCTCTATGCGATATTTTTTGACCAAGCCATACCCTGGATAGTAAAGTTCCTATCACAGGATAAGCTAAAGCCGCTACCGCAGCGAAGAATCCTCCTATATAACCCATCGCGATGAAAGAACCCAATATCGCTATCGGGCCTCCGCAAATAGCGCCGAAGAAGTAGTACTTCGTGCATGCCCTGAGCTCCAGTACGCTCCTCTTCATCTCGGAGAATTTCTTCCTTCCGAGGCAGAGGTTCCATATGAAGTACGAGAATATCACAAATGCTGCATTCAGCGCGGTGATCATAACGGCTGCCACTAGGAAAGCCGTTGTGCTCGGTGCATATCCGCCGCCGAGCAGGTCCACCTGTGCATTGCTCAGTCCGTCCACTACGCCCTGGAAATAAATAACAGGGTCAAAGTTCCATATGAACGTCCCGGGAACGTACCAGATACCCCAGAATACCGCGCAGAATAAGGCCATTAGGTAGCCGTATCTTACTCGTTTCTTGTGGGCTTCCACCATTTTTTCGTTTACATCCATTTTCTCTCCTCCAAAAAAATGGACTCAACCTGCGATCTTCGTCATCTTTGCAACTGCATCTGATGCGTTCTCTGAGTAGACGTCTGCGCCGATGGAGTTTGCCCATTCCTGCGTGACCGGCGCTCCGCCGACATTTGTGATGAGCTTGTTCCTTATACCTGCGGCCTTGAGTTTCTCCTCAAGCGTCTTCTGGTTGACCATTGTGGAGGTCATGAGAGCAGATGTTCCGACGTATTTGGCGTTGTTGTCCTTGCAGGCTTTGACGATGTCGTCAAGAGGTACATCTCTTCCGATGTTGAACATTGTGAATCCGGCCACTTTCAGCATGATAGCGACAATGTCCTTTCCGATAGAGTGGATATCTCCCTCGATCGAGCAGATAACGAATTTACCCAGGCCTTCGCTGATCTTGGCTCCGGTCTTCTCTAATTCCGGGGTAAGAACGTTCAGTGCTGCGTTCATCGCCTGTGCCGCCGCCATGATGTGGGGCAGGAACAGTTTCTTGGCCTCAAAGAGCACTCCGACCTCGGTCATTCCTTTGGTGAAACCGTTCTCGATCAGTTTGACGAGATCTACTTTCTCCGCAATGGCTTTGTTGGCCACTTCGACCGATTTCTTGGCATCGAATGCCATGACCGCCTTCTTCGCTTCTTCTGTTAATGATTCAAGTGACATAGGTTTACCTCCCCTTGTTGAATTCGTCGTCTGCTTTCTTGACGATCGCCTTCATCTTCTTCAGTGCTTCAGCCGGTATCGGTTTTACAACATGTGTCTTCATAACGTGCTCGACGACATCGTGCGCTACATCCACTGCATTCTTGCTTCCGGCAGCTTTCCAGTCGCCGATCATGTAACGGTCGAATACCAGCGGGTCCGAAGCGAGTTCGATGTTGTTCATCGTTGTCGGATGTGCGAGGAAATCATTTCCTGTGCCGATCTCTTTGATAGCTTTGACAGCCAATGTCTCATCCGTTATCGGGACGCCTTCCATTGCTTTGATCTCCATAGCGATTATGTCATTGTCTATTACCAGTTGTTCCATCGAGAACGTAACTCCTAATTCCAGCATGCCTGCCCCGTAGATCGTGTTGGCTCCTGCCAATGCAGGGAGAAGGGATGTTGTCGTCTTCTCATGAGCCGCCTGTGGGTCGGGCACTTTGGCGTCAGTCTACATACCGGCGACATATGTCGGCAATCCGTAGAATTGGCCGAGTTTCGCTACAGCTGCGCTGATGACACCGAGTTCGGGTGATCCGACGGGTGCCGTTCCGCGCTTGAGGTCGAATGTTGTTGTCGAGCTTCCGTACCAAACGGGTGCGCCCGGGTTGGTCAATTGGCTGAGCACGATACCGGAAAGAACCTCTGCGTTGTGCGTAACGAGTGTTCCAGCGAGGAACACTGGCGATGAGCCCCCTGCCATTGCCATGCTCAATACGTTAACCGGTATTCCGAATCTTGCACCTTTGATAATAACCTGAGCGGCGTTGTGGCTGAGCTCAAGCGGGCTCGTCGGGCAAACGAGCATCGACATGATCGGCTTCTCGCGGGCGAGTTTCTCGTTCCCATCGTAGTAAGCCAAGCACATGTCCCAGTAGTATTCTACATGCTCCCCGACAGGGTCAATGTGATGGAAGTGTTTTGTTGTGTTCTCTAAGGACGTCAGCATCTCGTGGACATCCTCAGCCCCTTTTCCTGCCCAGTCCCTTGCGGATACCGGCAGCGAGAAATACGCTATGCCGTCTGCCCAGTCGCAGAGTTTTGCCGTCTTAGCGAGGTCCGCATCGGTGGAGTCCCTTGTCTCGAATTTTCCGCCTCCGAGATAGTTGCACACCTGGATACCCGTACCGAAGCACGTCCAATAAACGCGGCCGTTGTATTCCTGCTCAATAGTCCTGTTCTCTTCTCTTCCGTAAAGGTAGAAGGTCTTCGGTGCCGATGCAAGTGCATTGTGGACCAATGCCATTGGGATCTTCACCATTTTTGTCTTAAAGTCGACTTCGCAGCCTGCCTTCTTAAAGATCTCCAGCCCCTCTTTGTCAGACACTTGGACACCGTAGTTCGATAAAACGTCCATGGTCGCTCTGTCAATCGCCTCAATTCCGTCTTGAGAAAAAATCTCTAGCTTCAGGCCTTGTAACATTTGCCTGCCTGCATACTGATTTGGTTTCATGTTCTTCCTCCAAATAAAGCGTTTAGTAAAAAAATTAAAAAAAAGACGGCGTTTCCGCCGTCGGTTTAATGGTTTTTACGCTTCTTCTGCTTGGGCCTTTATACCGGGGTTTGTTCCCTGTGTATAGAACCAAATCGGGATGAACATCACCAGGATGATCATTCCGACTATCATAGTCAGATATCCGTATTGTTCATACATCCAATAGATCAGGCACGGGATCAGTATGAAAGCTTCATAACAGACCATGCACGCGGCAACATACTTCCACCCTTTCGGAGCGGAGAACGGCCTTACCAGATCCTTGAAACGTATGTTCGTCTTGGATTTGACATAAGCGGACAGAGCTACAACATGCGCCAGACAATACGCGACAGCGGATGCTGCCAATATCATCATCGGACCGCCGGTGAAATCACCTATCTGTACAGTCGCAGTAACGACCAAGATCATGTTGAATACACTTACCGTTATCATTGCGTTGACAGGCATTCCGCGCTTGTTCAGCTTCCCAAGATACTTGGGCAGGTTGCCTTCATTGGACATGTAGTACAGTGTCCTTGAGGAACCCAGGAACCCGGTCTGTATGATAAGCACCATTGCTGCAACCAGCAGAATGAGAGCTATAGGCCCGCCGATACTTCCGAACACATCCTTCGCGATCAGACCTATCGAATGGTATCCGCCGCCTTCTATTCCGAGGGCATCGTTTCCTTCGATACGGTCCATTCCCAGCGATCCGAATACAACGGTCGCCACGAAGAAATAGAGTACCAGACATATGATTCCGCATGCGAACAACGCTTTCGGAACATCTTTGCTTGGGTCTTTGTATTCCGGCCCGTACAGTGCTGCCGTTTCCCATGCGCATCCGCTCCATTGAGCCAATGCGAACACACCGAACAGCAGCATCAGATCAGTAGATGCCCAATGCCAGTCCGGTGGCAGGAACTCGCTGGTGATGGTGCTGAAGTTAAACATCCCTCCACCGTCGGCTCCTCCGGCAACAAGCGCTCCCAGAAGAATGACTACCAGCGGTACGATCGCGATGATCGCTAATATCAGTCCGAAAACCGACCCTCCGGTCAGTCCGCGTGAAGATATGATCGTCATTGCTACCACGATGATGAGTCCCAGCACTACATATAGAAGCAGTGTGTCGACGTCAGCGAGCGCGGGTACGAAGTACTGGATGTAGTCACCGATCATAAGGGTGAATATCGAGACCACAGGGGTCCACGCAAACCAGTAGCACCATGCGCAGAAAGCGCCGATAAGTTTTCCGGTATCGTATTTTTTTGTTCGAACCTCAGGAGTGAACACGACCTGTGCGCAGCCTGGCAATCCTGCCGCACCTGGGAAGACGGTAACCATCTCTCCATACGCCGTGTTCTGAAGGAACCCCTGCAATACACAGATGGTCCACATCACAATCGAAAATGCCCAGATCGTCCCTGCTACATCATACAATGACGGCAGGATCAGGATAGGCACACCGAGCGCAATGAAGAGCCCCTGTTTCCAGGTAATTGACCTGACGAGTGCACCGCCGGTCGCTTCTTCGTTTTCAGACATTTAAATACCTCTTTTTTAATAAAGGCGGTGCAATGGCTCGCGCCATTGCACCTTTTCAATGAGTTTACCTCTTGGTGATCTCTCTGAAGATCTCGCAGCTGTTGATCTTTGTGTCGATGAGTCTCTCGATGTTCATCTTTGCGGCAATGCCTCTCGGCGCGCCTGGAACACCGGTTACGACACCGATCTTCAACTCTTCCCTGAGTTCTCTCAGGATGTGCTCGTCTGCGATCTCAAGTGATGAAAGACCGAGCTTCTTGGCAACGTATTCCTTTGCCTTGCCGATCTTCATGTTCTTTGAGAACTGCATCCTTGCAACGAGGTCTCCGGCGGTTCTGATTCCGCCCATTCCGGACGACATAAAGTGGGGGAGTGCCATTCCGGCTGTGTCCCCCACCCCGATCTAAACACCGTCGACTTTTGCGACTTCGACCATCGCCTTGTTGCATCTCGTGACCGCATCGTTCGGAGCAGTCTCCCACATCGGGATACCGCCGACACCCATACCCATGTTGACATGGCAGGGGATCTTTGCGACCTTGATACACTCTTTTACAAAGGTGACCGAGCGGGCCATGTTCCAAGCCAAGCTCTTGCTTGTGTTGGTGTTGACCACAGGGCCGAAGACGTTTGCTCCGGCCTGCTCTGCGAACTTAACCTGCTGGTGCGGGAATGTTCCTGCAACAATTTTTCCTTTGTATTCGATGGATCCGTGGATACCCATTACAGCCTCTCCCGCCATTCCGACCATTATGTATGTGTCGGGGCAGAGTTTCCTGAGGCCTTCTACGCCTTTCAGCGTTCCGACGAAGTCAGCGTCTCCTGCCGATGCCGTCGTGTCGAAGTTGAAGCCGTCGGCTCCTGCCGCAACCAGTTTCGGTGCGACATACTCGATGTCTTTCGCCAGTGTCTCAGCGGTCATTTCTGCCGACTGCATGGCCTCCTCAATCTTGAATTCCCTCATCAAGTCTGCGGGGTTTCCGTACGGCCCGTCCGGCGCGTAGTATAATCCAGAGTTCGGCATTGCCCCGTAGAAGTACGGGATGATGATCTGAGCCTGGATCTCTTCCATTGTCTGCATCTCATTCGCGATCACGGGTTTTACAGGTTTGATACTGTAGTCAGCGTGTGCGAGTTCGAAGGTGTCTGCTCCCAATGCTCTCTCGTGGAGAAGGGCAGACTCTACCCTACCGACGTCAACACCGTTTCCGCTGTTTCCGTTGTCGCCGGTGAAATCCAACTGACCGATGTCGTATGAAACAACTACTTCGTTGCCCGGTTCGACACCGACTATCCTGTTCTTGTCAGATATGATGTCGAACAGTTGGTCTACTTCGTTTGCTTTGAGGTCCGGAACTCCGCCCATGTCGGCAGCGTCAGCGGCACCCGCGTGGATGTCGTTGATGATCTGCTCTTTGGTCATCGTTACCCTCTTTCCGTCACCCATTCTTGTATAAAATTGAGCCATTTTATCGCCTCACGTCGTAATAGCCTTGGCCTTCTTGGTCGTCTCGCTTGCGCTCTCACCGTATATGTCGGCTCCGATCTTGTCAGCGTATGCCTGTGTAACAGGGGCGCCGCCGACCATTATGATCACTTTGTTGCGCATCTTGTCTGCCTTCAGCATCTCGATAACGTCTCTCTGGACAGTCATCGTTGTTGTCATGAGGGCGGACATTCCGCACATTGTGCATCCTCCTTTGATCTCCTTTATGAATGCTGTTTTCGCAACATCCCTTCCGAGGTCATGCACGTCGAAACCGGCGCACTGCAGCATCGTCGAGCAAATTGATTTGCCGATGTCGTGGACGTCTCCTTCGACGGTCCCCATGACGACCGATGCCCTCTTCATGCTTGCGTCACCGCTTGCCAGGAGTTCAGGCCCGAGCACCTCCATGGCGCTCTTCATTCCCTGCGCCGCGCTCAGAACGTGCGGCAGGAAAAGTTTTCCCCTCTCGAAAAGAATGCCGACCTCGGTCATTCCGTCTCCCATGGCGTCTATTATTTCACCAGCAGGCATACCTGCTTTTCTTGCTTTGTCTACCGCACTTTTGATTCCGTCTACCTTGTAGGCAATGACAGCATCGTATAGTGCTTTCTTGTTATCTACCATGTTCTTCCTCCATTAAAGAATTTATAGATTGTTCCTCGAAAGAAACCCTCTGAGATTTCTAACCGCTTGAGCAATATTTAATACTAACTGACTTAATACAGATAAGTTTATATATGTTAAGTACAAAATTATTAGGAATTATTCAATTGCCCCTCATATTATCTAAAGGTTTCTATTATATTCACCTCCAGATAAGCATAAAAAATCCAGAACTTTTTAAATATCTTTCTATAAAATGGGGTTGTCTAATTAATTTACTATATAATACTTTCTATTTATGATAAAAACCATATGATGGATGTAACTTAATGACCATATAGGAGATGTGGTTTCCCATCCTGTGTTGTTTTTTGTAGGCATAAGGATCATCCACCATCCCGCATGTAAAATATTTATCGTTGATGCACATATTGGCAGCTATGACGAACGAAGTCAAAAAATCAGCCGGGTCCCGGAGAATGAACGCTTTCCCTACGATAGTGCTCCTAATAACATTCATAATGGCAGTCGTAGTGTATCTGGAACTGTTCTGAGAAAAAGTACTTTTTTACTTACCCACTCAGGCCTTCTTGCTTCTGAGACGCAGCAGGGCCTTCTTTGCCTCGAAATGTCCGAGCGCAGCGGATTTATTGTACCATTTCTTTGCTTCGTTCAGATCCTTTTCGATACCGATGCCGTCCTCATAATATCTTGCGAGGATGAACATCGCCGCCGGGTCGCCGTTCTCCGCTGAGAACATATAGGATTCAAATGGCGACACTTCTCCCTTTACGGCAACTGCCTTGCCCGTGAATTCCTCCACCAGCTTCTTTGATAACGTGTGGCCTTGTTCGGCCGCTTTGGTGTACCAATACAGAGCTTTTTGTTCATCGGACTTTACGCCGATCCCGTTCGCGTAGCAGTATCCTAAGTAATATTGGCTGATCGGATTGGAGTTCTCAGCTCCTTTCGTGAACCATTCGAACGCTTTTTTCTCGTTCCCTTTAACGATCTTGCCTTCAAGATAACAGGTGCCTACGTACAGTTGGGATTTGCCGTAGCCTTTCTCCCCGAGGTATGTGTGAAGCTCAAGCGCCTTCAGCGGGTCCTTCTTCACGCCTTTGCCTTTTACGTAGCACTCCGCCAATATGAACTGTGATTTCAGATATCCGTCCTCGGCCGACCTTGAACACCACTCGAACCCTTTCCTCTCGTCCCTAGCCACTCCGACCCCCGACATGTATGCGTTGCCGATCATGTGGCAGGCGAAAGTGTTGCCATGGTTGGCCGCTCTTTCGAAGTAGTATGCAGCCTTCTCGGGGCTCTTCCTGAAGCCGTTCCCTTCGAGATAGTTCATACCTGTGGTGTACTCAGCGAAATTGTCGCCCATGTCTGCAGCCTTTTTGTACCATTCAGCGGAAGCCGCCAGATCTTTCTTGACCTGTTTTCCGCTTGCATAATGGTTTCCGAGCATGATCATGGCGTCCGTCTGTCCCCTTTCCGCGGCCCCCTGCAGCTTCGCGAAGCCTTCCGCTTTGTTCCTGTCCATCCCGATGCCGCCCATGAGGCACCTTCCGAGCCCGAACTGTCCGCTCAGGCATCCGGCCTTCGCCGATACGATGAACCAACTGTTGGAGAATATCGGATCCGGCTGGACCGCGATCCCGTCCATATAGCATCTGCCGAGGTGGTATTGGCCGATCGGTGAGCCGTGGTCTGCCATTTTAGAATAAATATCAAAAGCCGCTTTCGGGTCCTTCGGCACGCCTACCCCGTGCTCGCAGCAGCGGGCATATTCGCAAAGCGCTTTTTCGGATCCCTTGTCGGCACACGCCTTAAGCATTGCCGCTCCTTTGCTTTTGTCCCTTGCCGTGCCGGTCCCTCTGAGCACGCACAGCGCTTTGGCGCATTCGCCGTCTATGTTCCCCTTTTCCGCCGAGGCTGAGAACATCTCGAACGCCTTTACCGCGTTCGCCTCAGTGCCGATGCCGAGATCGTAGAACACCCCGAGCATGTACATCGAGCTGGGGGAGCCTTCCGCGGCCTTTTTGGAATGATAATCGAATATTTTCTTGTCGCGGGGGATATGGGTCTCCTCAAAGATGGAATTCAGTTCTTTGACCGCCTCGGGATAACCCTTCAGCGCCGCCCTGGAAAACCACATTATGGACTCATCCACGTCCTTTTGTACCGTGATCCCCTCGGCGTAACATCTTCCGACAATGTACTCTGAATCTGTGTGGCCAAGCGCGGCTGCCTTCATATACCATTTGATAGCCTCCTCCTCGTCCACTGTGACGCCGTCACCGATGGCGTACTTTTGCCCCAGCCTGAAGCACGAATTGACATCATTGGCTTCGGCTCTGGAGATCAAATCCTCCGAACTTTCCATCAGAAACTGTTAGCCTTCTAGATTATATTAAATCTACCTTATTGCTCCGTGCCGACGAAGGGGTCGCCTTCCTTTTTCTCAACGGAAAAGAACACCATCAAAAGCGCTACAAGAGCCGCGGCGAACATCAGAGCCCATACGAATGAGAAATTTCCGAGGGTGTATGAGGTGCCTATTATCGGGGTCGTGATCGTAGTGAACACCGAAGCCCCAAGGAAAAGGAAGACGTTCATCGCCGAGACCGATGTGCCCGATATCGCCGTCGGATACCATTCTTTGACCTGTGTATATGAAAGGGTCATGAAACCGCCCGAGAATCCGAAGATGAAACAGATCGTCATCCAGAACCAATAATTGTCCATTTCCCCGGCGAATATCCACAGAATACCCCACGTTGCCGCAAAAATAAGCGTCCCCCAGAACATCGCCACGCGTTTCGATCTTACTATCCCTCTTCCGTTCAAAATGCCAACGACCGCCGAGCTGAGGATCTTCCCCACGCCGAGAATGGTTATCAGCCATGCGGCGGACGCGCCGAAACCGTATATCTCTTTGAAATACGTGTTCGCCCAGGTACCTTGGAAGACCATGATCGACCCGTATACCAAGAAGTATGCGATCGCCATCGTCCAGAATTTCCTTCCTCCGGTCGCCACTAAAAACAGCCCCTTGAGCATGGGCATTTTTGCTGCGGTGTTGTCAACGATCGGCGTTCCTTTCTCGTGCCTCTCGATCTCTTCGACCGAGGGATATCCTTTCTTATGCGGATGGTCCACCACAAACGCCACGCAGAGCAGGGCAAGGATCAGAGTCACTATCCCGAGCAGCAGGAATACCTCCCTCCATCCGAAGGCGTCTGCCAGCATCGCCAACGGAGCGGAAGCGGCTATTGCGCCTACGTTCCCGACGGAGACGGCGATACCTGTAAGCTGCGGAAAGTCCGTCTTACCGAACCAGACCGATATTATCTTCATCAGCGGAATGTAGACCACCGCCATACCGGCCGCGATCAGGACCTTTCCGATAACGACGACCGCGAAATCAGTCCCCATGTATGTTATGAACGAACCTACTGCGGCGACCGTCAGGAAGATGAATGTAGCTTTCCTCGGACCGAGATGGTCCGAAAGCAGTCCGCTCGGGATCTGCATCGCGGTGTATGTCCAGAAGTAAACGGAGCTGAGGAGGCCGATCGATCCCCCGACATCAACGACTATATCTTTGCCGACGATGCCGACGGTCATCCTGTGGAAGTAGACAAAAAAGTATGCTGAAAGAAGAATGATGATGATAGCCCATCGGTATCTGTGCATCGCCTTCTTCAGGACCGCTTTTCCCTCTTCCGTCGCGCCTTCGTAATCACTGGTTCCCTTTTTCACCGATTAAGCCCCCCATCCGCTAAACCTGAATTCGGTCAATTGATCTCCGTCAGCTTGTATTTGGACGATCCCAGACCCAACTTCTCCGCATGCTTGAACGTTGTCTGCCATTTAGTGTTCGGGTGCGTGCAGTTGAAGATGTCGTCGGGTTTCTTTCCTTTGGAATTGATGTACAGCCTGCTTCCGGTTATCATAGGCTGTTTTTGAGATAGGTCCACGCACGCTTTGTCCAGCGCGACGGGGTCGAAAGACGCGAGCATCCCGACGTTCGGAATGATGGGCATGTCGTTCTCCTTGTGGCAGTCGCAGAACGGAGATACGTCGGCGATCACCGAAACGTGGAAATTGGGTTTTCCTTCGAGCAGGGCCGCAGCGTACTCTACGATCTTGCAGCAGATCACATCCATCGCCTCGTTCATCTCCACGCCTATGGCGCTGAACGGGCACATGCCGATGCATTTTCCGCATCCGACGCAGAGGTCATGATCGATGGATGCTTTTTTCTTTACTTTAATAGCGGATTGAGCGCACGCCTCGAGGCATTTTTTGCATCCTCTGCATTTTTCCTTGTCAACAGAGGGTTTTCCTGAGGTATGAAGCTCCATCTTCCCTCTTTTAGAAGCGCAGCCCATTCCTACGTTCTTCAGCGCCCCGCCGAATCCGGTCAGCTCGTGGCATTTGAA
>Ga0123353_10010293_pt1 | contig 13015 bp, 11 predicted proteins | sample TergutLab28metaG_3_FD_92763 | JGI IMG/M metagenome (GOLD analysis project Ga0123353, IMG submission 92763) | Labiotermes labralis P3 segment gut microbial communities from Petit-Saut dam, French Guiana - Lab288 P3 | ecosystem: Host-associated > Arthropoda: Insects > Digestive system > Gut ...
ACTGCACACATACTTCGGAGAGTACTAATGTAAAAGTACAATAGATTCAACACTGGAACTAACGATATAAACACCATGAATAGTAACAACAGAATAGCTGCAAGACTGTATTCCCCAGGGACATAGTTTATCTCAGGAATATGAGTATAAATACCCTGCATAACGGAGATGACTATGAGTATGAGTATGATGATGATGATGCTGCTGATGATAATAATAATAATATAGGCTCAATCAGAACGTACCCCGAAATGTACCTTGGTTAAGTAGGCGTCGCCTATTAGAATATTATGGCAGTCGGTGCATCAAGTGTCCTATTAACGTTCTTAAAGTAGGCTTACATTCTCCCACGAGACTGGACTAGAAATAAAGTCTGATAACACTTAGTACGTGGTCATTTCTCGAGATCAGAATGCAAGACGAAGTCACGATATAAAGATTGATTATAGTTCCTTTGAAAGAGTGGAAGATTTCGAATATTTGCGAACAACCTTAACAACCCAAAATTCTATTCAGGAAGAAATTAAGAACAGATTTAAGTCAGGGAATGGTTGCTATCAATCGGTGCAGAATCGTTTGTCTTCCAGTTTGCCATCCAAAAATATAAAGATTAAAATATAGAGAACTATAATTGTGCCTGTCGTTTGTATGGATGTGAAATTTGGTCACTCACACTGAGGGAGGAACCTAGGCTGAGGGTGTCTGAGAATAGGCCGTTGGCGATAATATTTGGGCATAAGAGGGACGAGGTAACAGGAGTGGAGAAAACTATATAATGAGGAGCTTAATGATCTGTACTCCTCACCCACTATTATTCGGGTGATAAAATCGAGAAGAATGAGATGAGCGGGGCATGTAGCCTGTATGGGGAAGACAGGAGATGTATACAGGGATTTGGTGGGGGGGAAACGTGAGGGAAAGCGACCACTTGGAAGACCCAGGCGTAGATGGGAGGATAACACTAAGATGGATCTTCTTAGAAGTGGGATGTGAGGAAATGGACTGGATCGATGTGGCTCAAGATATGGACAGGTGGCGGGCTCTTGTGTGTGCGGTAATGAACCTTCGGGTTCCATAAAATGCGGGGAATTTCTTGACTAGCTGAGACCCGGTTAGTTTCTCTTGAAGGACTCTGCTCCATGAAGTAAGTAAGTAAGTAAGTAAGTTAGTTAGTTAGTAAATAAGTAAGTAAATAAGTAAGAAAGTAAACACGCCCACGAAGCTTGTCATTCATTTTTATAGGATTTACAGAAAATAATGTCGCTTGGAACTGCCCACGTGAAGAAATTTCTGACTCATTTACAGAAATCGTCGATTTAAAATAATAATAATAATAATAATACAAAAAGTGGCGTGTAAATTTATATGCATATACTCTTGTGTATGGCTAAACTAAAGTTTGGTAACTTAATGAAATTACTGTAAATAATTTCAACCTGAAGATTATTGTTAATTATTTCTAAGGCTGAAATATCGATTTTAGCAAGTTTCACCCAGTTTTGTGCCGGCACTGGAGTGGTAATTCAAAACGATCATAAATTGTCTGTGCCTTTAGCACCTCATCATCTCTCCTCAGTAAGTTTAACGACAAGCGACTGAAAAGAACAAGGATGGTGGGCACAAAAATTAGTAAACAGGTGAGCGCAGATGAATTCTATATTTCATCAGCCTCTAATTTTCTTTCCACAGGAATGTATTTTCACCAAACAAAGGTAAATCGAAGGATTTCGAGGATATCAACCCAGTAAGTCCAAGTGCTACTAGGCGCTTCATGACATGGACACCACAGCTAATTAGAAAAGCAAGTTTTCTTAGATCTTCACCCAGTAGATCCTCTGTAGGTCCACGTGAGATGCAAACGTCTACTGAGTCACGGTTATCATTTAAGCCCAACCCTACACAGTGCAGGATTCCTCCTAGCAGCTCACGATCCTCGCTTCCACCTACTAGCTCACGACCAGCACCGCATTCTAATAGCTCACGATCCACGCTTCCGCCCAACCACAATCTTGACGCACTTCCATACAGCAGGACCACCTCACCGCCTAGCGGACCGACACGTACAAATGTACGCACTTCGCTTTCACCTGGCAGGCCTTTTTCACCAGGGCCAATAACCCTGGCAGAGACAACCAGTACAGAAAATGCACCCAACAATGTAAATACAGGAAGCAAACATACAACGCCTGTGCCAGCAGTTTGCGAAGTTTCCTTTCCAGCATCGGCCTCAGAAAATACAGGTATGAACTACGTAAATATTCTGTATCTATACATTCTTCAAACGTTCGTTATGCTCGGATTTTTCCCTGCTGCCATATATTCCATCCAACCCGCGTTTTCGTCCACCCAACCCTTGAACCATCCACAGTGACAGATCTCATGGCATTTTTATGCACAGTATTCGCTCTCCCCCAAAATAAGAACCTCACGCCCGCTCTAAGTAGGTCCCTTGTGTTAGAAATCTCTTCGTGCTAGTTCTGAGGTGTTCACAGCAGTGTAATCGAGAATGCCGGTCTGCTGCAATATGAAGCTGTGTCGTATAGTGTTCTCCGACATTCCTCCGAAACGCCCGGGGGACTTAACCAGCGACGCAGTCTCACATCTCAGAAGAGCAAATCTATCCCTAAATGTTTAGGTTTGAGATATATCTTATGTACGTTGTGGTGCTTCTGCTATTGCGTCGGCAGTTGTGACATGCAATAGAACTAGTAACAATCACGAAACTGATGTTTCTCTGTATCTCTGAATTACATTGTTATTTTATCGCCTTTGAATATAGAATAACCTACAAAGCCAATTTTTATAAATAATCACGAATTACATCTTACAATTGGCGACATTTTCCTTCTGTACAGAAGTATGATCTTGAGGTAGGTAAGGGTCTCTTATTTGTTTTGTAAATGAAAGAAGTGCATTAGCTGGTGTCAGAATTCTCCTTTCTCCCGGAGAAAAATTTGGCTTCACCGATGACTTGAGGTACAGAGCATACTTTCTCCGCTCCTTGGTTACGGCGACCATGGTGGCTGAGTGTTTCGTGTTTTCTCCCATTTTTCATATGAAAATGTTAATACAATGTTTGGAAATAGTTACTATTACTCCAAGTCAAGTTCTTCGCAATCCCTTATATGTCTGTGTAAGGTAAAGGTAATGATCACCCTAGAACAGACCACAAAGCCCCAGTGGGGTGTAGATGTATAGCTCTACTATTTCTTTAACATCGGCGCTAGATGCGGGTGGATGGTCAAGGCGACGCCCCAGCCCCTCTATCCCCGGGAAAGACCCGGTATCCTTTGTGTAGGAGGCTGGGTGGACCCCAGGGCCGGTCTGGATGGGTGTGGGAAATCTCGCTCCTACCGGGATTCGATCCCCGGGCCTTCCAGCCCGTAGCGAGTCGTTATACCAACTGAGCCATCCCGGCACAACGTATTTCCCTGTAGGTCTCATTATACTCACGTTTTAAGATCCCTAAGTAACCGCTGTAACAGTTAGAACGTCGCTAAATAATATTTTTCTACCCATGCCTCCACATTATAGCTTTATGCTGAGAAGACCATAATAAAATGGGTCTACACTCCCCTGCTGATCATGAGAGGTCAGGAATTGTTTGAAAATACTGAAGCTGCAGGCACTTATTTTCTCTCTGCATTTGACCAGAAACACAAATACTCAGTGTGTAACTTTCGTTGCGTATTGCCATGTGCTCTAATGACATTTCTATGCGTTTCCGTTGACATTGGTTTGACGTTACACAGGACAATGTGAATGTGCCGGAAATGTGCATGATAATCATAGTCATAATCTCACACTTCTGTCAGACCGGATAAACCAGCAGTCAACATTAAACTGTGCACAAAATTATGTTAAGAAAATGTTAAAAAGAAAAAAGTTTCGCCCGTGAAAGCAGAGATATGCATCACAGGGTTGGCACTAAAATTCCATTTTGTCCACACAGTGTAATTATAGTTTGCGTATAATCCATAAAATGAACAGCAATTATTTCCAGACACACAATTAGCTGGCTGTCTTGCTAATGGAAGCACAAGCTGTTTTCTGTCAGGTGAGAATTTGTTGTGTGCATAATATACAGCGCCATGGCTCAGGTGTTTAGTCGTCGACATCTCACCTCAGAGATTCGGGTACAGTCCCGAAAAAGCCCATGTGAGTTCTGCGGCAAAGTGGCACTAGGACAGGTTTGTCTCAGAGTACTTCGGTTTTCCACTGTCCTAACATTCCACCAACGCTACACATTCGTCTTCGTCTTAACACTACGTTTACCAGAAAAAAAGCAATGGTCTTTCGGATACTGGGGAGTAGTGAAAATTTTAATTGAAAGCTATTGCACTTAGTAGCAATAAACATCGATACTGCATTTACGTCCTTGGTTAACCTGCAGAGTAAAAAAAGGTAAAGTGTTCCCGTTACAGGCCTGGTGTGGCCCAGAGGGTGGGTAGAGGTATAGCTCCACTCTTCCATGACCACAGCACTAGAAGGGGATGAGTGGTCAGCAGCACGCCCCGGCCGCACTTTACCCCCGGGAAAGAACCGGTACCCATTTTACAGGAGGCTGGGTGGGCCCCAGGGCCGGTCTGGACGGGCGGAAAATCTCGTCCCACCGGGATTCGATCCCGGACCGTCCAGCACGTAGTCAGTCGCTATACCGACTGAGCTACCCGCCCTACAACCTACAGAGTATAATTCCCTATTTTAAGACTAGAAGTCAAATGTAAGACATTTTTTCCTCTAATGAAAAAGTTATGGGAATGCCATATGGATAAGAGTGGCCGCCTTAAAATAAATAAATATATAATGAAAATCCTTGTGCTCTGCAGTTGACAACGCGGTAAGCAGTGTATGGGTGAATTTTACCTAGCCAAAGGTAGTAGAAAGAAGAATGTTGTATTTCCTGACATACCTGACGTTCATGATTCCATTAAAGAGATGACTGCGATTCTTCAAACTCTCTCCTGCGTTTCGCTTAGTAAACATTATTTTGTATAGAGTAAAAGGTGTTCTACACTATGCTGCACTTTGCGAAAGTAAGCCTGTGTGAATGTGAAGTTCCTGAGGAAGCCTGTCTTAAGTAATATCTTAGGCGCATAAGCTCTAATACAAATGCTTTACCCTTACTTTATGGCCAGAAATTGGGTTTGTAGTTTTGTTACATTTCATGTGTGTAATTTACAACAACCTGCGGGCTACTAGTGATCGCGACGACAATTCGGGGCCCCGAACATGATACAAGAAGGCGAACATATATTTTGCACAGTATGCCTTAAAATCCTATTCTTGTGCCGTAACTGAGAAGTTGATGTACGCATAGGCCTAGCTGTAAGGTTTTCAACTTGTGTTTGAGAGGGAAAAGCTCGAATCTTGGCAGGGTTACTAGGTGCACTGACTGAGATGTTCGTGGTTTTCTCAGTATGTAGAGGAAAAGGCTGGGATAATACTGCCAAATAGAATACGACAGTCTACTTGCAGTAATTCAACTATTCAAATTCATTCTTAGCTTTATTTGTCGTTTAAGGTTGTATAGCCTTTTCTGTAGACAGACATTGTTGAATACCTTAGGCTCAATAAGTAGGTATCATTATAATGTTATCACACGAACATTAATACGGCAGCATTCCACTATTTCAGTCTTGAAATTTATTCAGGTGGTTGAGGTTAAAGTCGTGTTGTTAAAAAACGTAACGTTGTATTTTGGTTATATTGCAGTTGGTGAACAGCCTTCTACGGACGAGACCAAGTACAAGAAGCAGGGTGCAAAACCCAAACAGAAAAGGAGAGCTCCTGACCCACCAATATCTTCCCCTGGCAAATCAACCAGTGACATTCCACAATTAAACCCAAACGTAAGTGAAACAAGTTGACCCATTACGGTCTCATAATTGAGAGACAAACAACATTCCTCTGTTTTTGTGGCTTGTTAATAAGACAGCTCAAATGTAGCCTTTTAATCTGGAGAGACAAATTTGTGTCTCAGTCACTGAAGGAATGTAGACTACAACACGAGAGCGAGGTCTGTCAGACGGGTTGGATACTTGATGTACGATGATGTTTTTGCAAATCTCTGCACTAACAAGAGCTACTGTCATGCAGAATGGTCAAAAATAAAAGGATGCCGGTTATTAGGCTTCATATCTGTCCTTTTCCACCTATCATCAGGCCCTAAAATGTTGAAAATTTATTAACAACATGGAGACGTCCACCAAATTTTCCACGCTATATTGCGATATTCAGAAATAAAGCCACTATAAAGCCTAATTAAAACAAGGCTCTAACCGGGCTTTTCCACATATCCTATAAACCTTCCTTGGGCTTTGTTGAAATTCGAGGTGGGAGAATCACTAATTTGCGTTTAATTCTTTCCCCTTTTAAGTAAGGCTATTAACCATGAAACTGGGACGGGAAGACAATATCCAGAAGGACTCCTTTTTGCTGCTGCATGTAAGAGGATGGGGAAGACTAGCAGGGAATAGATAGACTATCTGGAGGTGCAATTTTGAAGAGGCGACGGTCCGACGCAGGCTGTCGCGTCAATGAAGAAGAAGGCATGTAAAAGAGAGCCTTATGTAAATTTATGTACTGCATTATGCAGTACATATTTTCCACTCTCATTGTAAATAGTATTAATGCGTATGGAGTTCGGCGATGTTGTATTATGGAAGTGGAGCAGCGAAATTCAGATACCGCATAAAAATAGAATGTCTCTCCTTGAAGGAAATTCAATTGTATATAAGACACTCATCAACTTGACTTGTCTTGAGTAATGACTGGGATATAATGCGTATATACCTTCTTTCTCGCGAGCTTTGGAGCTTCCAAAACTTCATGGCTTTATACGCCTACTAAAATTTATCGTCAAAATATAGAAACAATAACATAAACACTGTTGGTTTTAAAGGGCCTGACCAAATCGGCTAATATGGAAGTTCATGTGGAAAAAGTAGGGAATCCGCGGAGTACACCATGATTTAAAAAAACGTTGATGCTTCTTTCAAAATCGTACAGTACGAGCAAGATGCTGTCTGCACCTTGGCCTTCTATATTCTAGTAGTGTTCTTACAAATCATACAATTAAGACAGGAATCCCTCGATGCAGTGTCAGCCTATCACAACGTCTCTACTGTGATAGGATAACACAGAGAAACAGGAAAATACATCTTACCTTCTAGAGAGATTTGACCTCGCGATTCCATGGACTGGTTCAAGAACCTTCGAAAGCGCTGCCACTGGGATCGAAATTTTGAAAGATTTACTGGGCTAAAAATTATAACATCTACAATATGTTGCAGAGCTGTCCTGTAAGGGCAAAGCGGCAACCTGCAACGTTGAACTGGGAATTGGATAGGGTGTGGCCTACCGTGAAGCAGTCGGTGATAATCTGCACAGGAGTGATAATGAATTACAGTCAGGCGAACGGAAAATCCCAAGAGTCGGCGATGAACATAATTTACTCTGTGTAGTCGTTCCAGTAAGAAGTGGGTTTCACATTTATTGATTCTCGTTTAGAGATGGAGAAAAGACCAGTGCGAATCTTCCTTCATTAATTGGAGGACATTTATAATAAGATTTAGAGAGTTGCTCTATTAGGTAAAATTATTTCATTTGAAACATGGCCAATTTTAATTACTTATCCTTCAGCATTCCTCTTATTTCAGATAACTAGTGGCCTATCATCATTTTACTAATTGCTTCTTTTTCAAGCGCTGTCGCAAAATAACCGCAAAAGACGACTATCAGCTTCGTCAGGTCCTTTTCTCTGTCCGTCTGTCCGCAAGGAAAACCTCATGGATGGGTTTTCGAAAAATCTTACATTGAGGATTTGTCATGAAGTTTATTAATCAAAATCAAGCTGGTTAAAATCGGACTAACCTAACGGGGCAGTTTACACAAGACTGGCGTCTATTGCTGTCCATACGGAATTTGTTTTGCACTAAGGACACTCGGACAGGGTTTTCTCCACATACTTCGGCTCCCCTTTTCCAGTATTATTCCAACAGTATTCCCTACTCTTTCACTCATTTTCACCGAAAGCAGTGTAATTTAACAAGTTAACAGACTCGTTACATAACATGGTTACTTACTTCATGGTGATATCTCTCCGTCTCCGAGATAAAAAGAAATACAGGTGACGATCTAAGTATAGTATTGAATGGCACGGGTGCGACTTGCTTACCCCCCCCATTTAGTGCCAAAATACAAGCGCAGCCATAATATTTAACATTTATTGCTTTTTACTTGACTATAATTACATAAAATAGGGGCACATAGAGGACAGGAGCTGTGGTGTGCCGTTACAGTTTAATGACGTAGTCTTCGTTTCGTTAACGTCAGGTTCCTATGCAGTTGTTTTTATTTTCATGTGACTGACACATCATTCACAATTAAGAACAACAAAACTATAACATTTAAAAGTTAGTGCTTTATCTGGCAGTATGTAGTTTCTATTTGAATAGATTATGAGTGAAATTACAAATTGTGTAAGATATATCGCATGTAAATAAAAACATATAAAGTATCTTGGCAAGGCGCACTTTAAGGTTATTTATTAACGACAAACGTAACATAGACAAAATCAGTATAGACGTATAAATAATTCATTATTCATAGGAATGTGTGTAAAATAACAGGTGCTAATAATTGTAACAAGATTCAGTAATACACGAGTACGTAAAATTTTGAATAACAGTACTATGGCCCTAGTAGGTTGTTTTGGTATGGCCATCAAGCATGGGCTCAGGACGCAAAAATCCAAACGTGTCTCGGTGTCATTACACGTACATTTCTTATCTTGTCAAAAGATTATATAGTATCTCATGTAATGTCTGCGATAAGCTTGGCCAGCCATATTGGTCGCCAGTTGGATCGTGGCCATTAATACGGCACTTGATCAGACTCACTACGAAGAGATTATTGCAGTTCTGTATACAAGTAATTTCCAACCACAAAACTGTGGCGACGAAGCGTTGCAGATATAGGCAAACGTGTTATCGACCATGACGTAACTTGCAAAACAGGGAGTGGCAAATTGTGCCGTATAAAGTGAAGGAAAAGGTACAGTTCCTGTACAATATATTAAGGTCTATGGGTGAGTGGAGATATAGCACTCTTGACCTCGGCGCTAGATTGAGATGAGCAGTCAGCTTCATGCCTCGGCCGCTTATCTCCATTAGGCAGTGAAGGGGAGATTGGGTGGGCCCCAGAACAGGTCTGGCGAACTGGGGAAGATCTATATGCTTGCCTTTGCCTGTAATAGAACCAAGATTCCTCGTTTGTTCAGCCCTTTGTGTATTCACTTTCAGATGTGACAGGATTGGTATATAATTTCGTAGAACGCAGGGTAATCGCTTATCTGTGTGATTCAGCTTTACTTCCCACAGCTTTCGTGAGGCTGGCTGATAAGTTATTGAATGTATGGCCCTCGGTGGTGAAGAATATTGTATGTGAAATAACTGTGCACAACGTGACTTGGAATGTCCGACATTCGTGATTTATGTGAAAACTTCTTCTCTTCTTTGAAACTTTCGTTTTCACGCCCTTTCCAAGGATATTTCGAATATAAAACAGCAATTCAAGATATAAACCTACATCCCGGTGTTCCGTTTCTTTACTGGCTACTGAATACTAGTGTGTCTGTAGAAAGAACTGGAACTGAATGAGAGTATCTAATCAGTTTATCCTTAAGTAAGAGTCCTGTAAGTTACACCACTATACTTTTAAAGAAATACTGGCGGATTTTCAAATTACGGCGCTACAAACATGCTTGCAAGTGCAGGCAGACCTCTACTGACTCATTGCCTACCCTGGGCTCACGTAGCCTCATACAATTAAAAACCATCATTCTGAGTCTCGAATTTTAAGGACGAGTAACTGCAGAACTGGAGAGGTTATAAGGCTACAATCAGACAAAATGTATTTCAGAAACTGATCTTCCAGATGAAAAACAAAGTAACTTAATACTAATCGCCCACTCAAAGTAGAAAGATTTAAGCTTGTACATAGAGAGAAACCCCTAATTTGTGATAAATTGTTTTATATAAATTATATGTGTTATTGCATTTACTTATTTCATAAGTTTTTAAAGGTACTTCCACAGAATTTTATCCAACAGGAGGCGGATGTGTCGGTGACATTGTCAGTCATTGAATGCAGTGCTGAAGACCCACCACACCAGGAAATTCCGACTGCTACTTCACACCTCGAGGTCATAACCCAGGAGCCACAACATGACACCAAGAACAGAGAATCACATGATTCTTGTATAAGGAAATCAGATCATCTGCACGGAGAGCAGATTCTTAATACCGAGAAAAGGACACCAAAGCTTCATTCTGACAATGAAGCAGACGAGTCGAAGGGTATTCAACAAGATCCACAACAACTGGAACCTACTCATGTGAACGGTCATTCTGAAGGTGGGGATGAAATAGATGATAGGGTGCACACTGTCAGAAAGGGTGATAAACCTCCAATTGTAGAAAGTGTATTAAAGAAACAGGTACAGCATGCGGAGTTGCATGACGACGAAGGTACAGATGATTATCTAGAGCTCCAAAGTGCTCTTGAAAATGAACTGAGAGAATATCTAATCCAACTAGAAAATGAAAACTTCTTTTGTCAACAAGACTGGAAGACTGAAAATACGCAACGTCGAGACCATTTCGATTACGGTGTCCAGGCAGCCACAACAGATACAGCAAAAAATAAGTACAAATTACACAATGGAAAGAATTTGTCCGAAAATATTGGTTTACGTAACGGAGAGGAACTGAAAATTAGAAACACACAACAAATTGAAAAAAACACGGCGCCTGAACCAAAACCGAGAATTGTACGACCAAATATGTAAAAAAAAAAACCAGAAACAAACAACACTGTGTTATGTTAGAAGGCTTAAAATAATCAGGAGCTGAAACTTCTGGGTGAACGGATTAATGATGCACACATATTTAATACAGTGTGGAAGAAAAGATCGTGTTGATATGCTTGACTGAATCAAACCACACACACATGCGCAACAATCTGGCGTACAACATAGGATCCTATAGTGATTAATTGGGTCCTTTCTATTGATTGTCAATAAATTACTAAATTCACAACCGCATGTTTGTAGTAAATCACGAGAGACAAGGGAAATCTTTACAGCTTTCAAACATCAGTTACAAAATCCACATTGAGCACACGTGGCTACATCATATTGATGGCAACAAGGACAGTCGCACTACACCTCCAGTACATGTTTACATGGCCACTAACTGCATGGAGCGGAGTCCTCCTTCAGACTATCATAATTCCTCAGCTAGTCAATAACTGCCCAGCATTTTATGCAATCCATAAGTAAATTATCTTGTTCAGAACATCCCACCAATTTTCCCTATCCTGAACCAAACAAATGTAGTCCAGTCCTCCCCCCAACCGATTTATTTAGGATCCATTTTAATACTATCCTATCATCTACGCCTGAGTTTTCCAAGTGGTCTGTTCCGGTTTCCGCATAAAAACCTTTTATGCATTTCCCTTCTCCCCCACACTGCCAAATGCTCTGACCATCTCCTCCTGCATGATGAAGAGCATAAATCATGAAACTTCTAGTTATATTCTCTTTGCTTAAGATACATTTCAATAACTACCTCACATCTGCACCTCAAAATAAGCCACCTAAATTTTCTGATCTTCTCAAGTCTTCCAAACAAAACGGGATTGAAATCTCATCTTTCCCATTCATGCTACATGCCCTGTGTAAATGATATTGCTTAATTTTGTCAATTCAAATCAATACAAATTAAGCACTCATCATTGCATCATGTTATTCAGCCTCCTGTTTTGCTGTCTCTTATGTGCAACTATTATCCTCAACTCCCTATTTCCTAACACCCTCTGTCCATGTTCTCCCCTCAGGAAGGAGAAAATGTTTTACATGCGCGGGTAAAATTCAGTTAAAGTTATAGTCCTTATATTTAATTGTCTATAGTTTTAGACAGGAGACAGAAAGGCAAATAATTCTGAACTGAATCGCAATGCACCTTTTCCGAATTTAATCTGCTGTGTTCCCAGATATTCACTCTGTAGAGAAATACTGGGTAATTTATAATTCCCCCATGGTGCAACAGCCCCCTAGTGGGTCAGAGCCTCCTCATTATCAAGGCTTCACGATCACACCCAGACACTCCGTAGGATTCCTCTGGGCGAGTGAGCAGCACGACTTAGAGACCTCTACCTGATAACAAAAAGCACTCACGAGAGACTTCCATGTCCCTGGCGGGATTCGAATCCGCAGTCTCAGCAAGCGAGGGACCACAGACCCATTCCTTAGACCACATGGCCACTGGGATCAGCAAATTATAAGTCAGTATAGGTTTTTTTTTTTTTAATGAAGTTGCTCAGTTATGTGTTGTCAGTTCGTCATTGTCTGATGTAAGGAAATGATATAACCCTACAATATGGGATTGCCAATTTAGTGCTACTTTCCATGACAGTGATTAACGATTAACTTCGTGGTTTTTTTTCGACAGTAGTAAATGCTGCTGATAATGTGAACTTGTGCTTTTTCATTTATAAAATTATTCTCAAAAGCCTTCGCAGGATGCAATTTATATGCGATGCAAATCAAACAGCAACAGATGCGACCATTTACAGTAGCAGTCTGACTTTCTGTCTGCCTATAGAAACACAAAAAGTAAAGTGAGACAAGTGCACCAAAGTCTGTCACTCCACACAGGCAATCTGCCAACTCAGTCCCTTGTGGAAGCATTTTGCTAGCTTTGTCTTCTTTCAATAGCAGGGCCATTGTGAGTTCAGTCATACAAAAGTCACGAATGTCTGCATGTCTGCCAGATATGGGAAGCTGCCTGTTTGAAATGTCATCTTGGATCACCAAACACGCCAATTAAATGCCATGCGACAACAGTTCCATACCCAGGAACTCGGAATAGGACAATGTATAACAAGTTATTAAATCCAAAATTCTCCCTATATCACAACCTGATAGGAAGAGAAAGCTTCGTTCTGTTCC
>Ga0123353_10010294_pt1 | contig 13015 bp, 5 predicted proteins | sample TergutLab28metaG_3_FD_92763 | JGI IMG/M metagenome (GOLD analysis project Ga0123353, IMG submission 92763) | Labiotermes labralis P3 segment gut microbial communities from Petit-Saut dam, French Guiana - Lab288 P3 | ecosystem: Host-associated > Arthropoda: Insects > Digestive system > Gut ...
GCATGACAAATACCTGTTGCTGTGTATACAGTGTTGAGACTCATGATGGATGGTAGATCTGTCCGAAACATGTAGAGTTCTTTATCAAAAATAAATTTGAGAAGTAGTGCATATCGTTGGCTTTTATTATAGGAATACTACTTTGCAGCTTTACCCTAGTCATGTGTATTTCAGATGTCGGAGGGAGAGGCATTGTTTCAGTTTGATTTTTGTCTGATGTATTCTGCTTTTATGCTGACTGTGTTTATCCTAGAATATTCTGTGCTTATTCTTTTTCATCAAGTTTTCTAAATTTCCCACTGTACCTCTTTTTGTGGACTGTGAGAATTGTAAATCATTTCTGAAGATTTATTGTGAAATGTAACATTATTCATTCTTGGTAAGATTTAGTTTTGATCCACATCAGAAAATTTCGACTTATTACTTAGCATGAAACCCAAAACAAGATTTGAAATTCTCACAGTAGTTTTGCTGGAAATTTATGACTTCTGAGAAGTGATGCTGTGTCAGTGAGTGAGTAGTTCCAGATGGTTCCAAGGACTGTAGTGCCCACATTTTTAAGGTCATGCAGTCCTTGGTAGTGAAGACGATGGCACTGTGGCTCTTTTAAATTTTGTGATATGCCCATCCAGTGACAGAATGTCACATTCCAGGAGACATGAATCTTCAAGAAAAATTTGGATTCCGAAATTAAATTTTGGAATTGGAATTTTGTAATAAGATATAAACCCAAAATTATGCTTGAATTGGGTTTGCAGTTTACATGAAGATCAGCATGAGTACTTAGACAGTCCAAAACAGTTTATGACAAATTTGGTAGAACTTAGCAATTGATATATGAAAAATTGTTGTTTTAAATCCACCCTTTTACATTGGTATGTATTATATTTGGACAAATACAGAAATTGAATAACTGTGCACAAATACCAGATGATGCTGTTACCAGAGGTAACAAGTTTATCTGTACCAGCATTTGGCAGTGAAAACATTAAGTCTGCAGTGGATTTCCTGATATACTTTCTAAGCTAGCTGCAGTCCTTGTTTTTGGAGGAGGGTGGGGGGTTGCAAATATGCTGGCAGGCCACTAACATATCTCTCTGGCAGCAAGTGAGCCAGAATAGTTTATTACACTTCATGTAAACAAATTTGTATCATAATTATAAGAAAACTGACAGTCCTATGTAGCTAGAAATATGTGTCCAAATGTTATTCTGGGTTCACACCCAACACATCCATCCAAGCAGACATCTTCCTTCCCAAAGGACATGTGTTTGTAGCTGCAGTCCTTAGAGGAGCATGTCAGGGTTGTCAGTCAAGATAGGAAGTCAATAAGCACTAGCACTGTCTGTGCTACAGGTGTATGTTTCCTGTGCCACAGACCAGCAGTTTTTCCATGTAGGAAGGGTGAAAGGAGCCAAGTAATGTAACCTTAGTCTTTTGGTTGTGTGGTCCATTAGTCAGTCAATCCTTGTTACAGTTGTGATCTGTGCAGTGTATGAACAATCACTTTACTAGTGCTAGTTTAAATTTTTTTCATAAATTTTACAATAATAAGGGCTTTAAACAGAAATAAAAAATAAATGGCATTAGATGAGTAAAGTTTTGTATGCCAGAGATGGTATTATTTATTGGTGGATGCAGTGAGTGATGATGGTGATGCCTGCTCTTTAGTCCTCACCCTGCCAATAAAAGTGCTGTTTATGCGCCTCTGTATAAATTGCAGATGAAAAGATTCTGTTGTATGGAAATGAAATAATCTTGTCTACATTGTAGAATATTGTGAACCTCAGTCGGTTGTGCTGCTGTGTGTTCATATCTACATTCCTAAATCCACACATGACCTTGTTGTTTTCAATGTTTACTTTGTAACTTGATTCAGTTGCGATAGATCATTCTTTGTTTAATTAAAAATGCAAATGTACTTACCTACATGAAAATTGAGATGATGTCTTGAATTGTAGGTGTATGTGCAGGGTAGCTCTTTGTTGAATTCTGTTCCCTAAAATATAATTGACTGGCTCATACAATTTCACAACTTTTTAATATTGAATTAAATTAAAGGCTAGTATAAAATCCCATATTTTCTTTGCTTCAAATAGCGTTTCTGGCTTTCAGTCCAGTGTACACACAGAAAAACTTAAAAGTTAGAAAATTGTGTGGTGCAGTTAGGTTTTAAGCTGCACTGTGTGGGTAATGTACACTAATATCTTCTGTTTAAAGATATTGAGGTTAAAATGTACAAAACTCTAAATTTTTTGTATGGGTGTGAAACTTTGTCTGTCATAGTACAAGAAGAAAATAGATGGAAGGTGTTGGAGAGTAGAGTGTTGAAGAGAATGTTTGGCACTCAGTGAGAAAAAGTGATAGGAGGCTGGAGAAAATTGAATAGTGAAATGTTTAATCCTTTCACCAAATAATGGTAGGGTGATCAGTTCGAGGAGTGTGATTTTGGTAGAACTGGTGTGTGAGAGATTGGATGTGTGAGAAATGCACAGAGAGGCTGTTTGGAAGACCTGATAGCAAGATACTGCCTGTAATATATGAGTGTAGAAAGGAGTACAGTATTTTGATGGATCTAATAGATCTTGGATGGGTAAGTGCAAAAAGAAATAATGTTGCTGCGGGTTGGTTCAGTGGCTGGTTCTTTTGAACATGGTAAACAGACTTTATGTTCTGTGGTATTTGAGCCATTTTGTGAATAGCTGAGCCACTGTCGGGTTATTAAGAATGCCTCTGCTCCATGCCGTCAGTCAAGGCAATAATTCTTGCAAGAATGACAGCATTTGCAGTTATATGGTAATGTTGATAACAGTTTCTTATTATTTTGTCATCGTATTTGCCTACTTAGACTGAAATGGCAACCAAATTGAAACAGCAGATGTTACATCTATGTTCCTTATTCACAGGTCGTGAGCATTAAGTTCCTTGGAAAGCGTCCAAGTCTGAAGCTCAAGTCTGTCACAATCATCCACAGTTCAACAACAGAAACAGTGCGCCTGCCTCCAGAAGGGGAAGGTGGCCAGGTAACCGTCCATCCAGCAGCCGTCCGGTCTAAACTGCCTCTTAAACGTAAAGTACATGAGAAACATAATTTACATCGACGCAGGTTGAAGATCAAAGATACAGCTAACAACAACAACAACAACAACAACAGTAGTAGTAATAATAATAATAATAATAATAATAATACAAAAAAAATTGTAAAGAAGAATAAAAGAAAGAAAAAGACAGCAACTCCTGTCACTGATGGTGAAGTGGCAGCAGTAAAACACACTGGGGAAGTGGCGGAAGAAGCAGCACTCCAAAGGAAACTGAGAAAAGTACAGCAGCAGACAAAAGTGAAGAAGAAGAAGAAAAAAGAAGTGATAGACTACAGTGCAGTGCAGAGTGATAAAGATAAGATGGGTGTGATATTAGGCTTGTCAGACAAAGGTCCTGTCCCTGACAGTGACCCAGTTGGGAAGGTCAGGAACTGGCTTCTCAACTCCCAGTCACCTGTGGACTCAGCATTACTTCCAAAATCCAAGTCAACCCCCGTTGGTCTGACAGGATCTGCCGAAAGTCCAGTAAATGGGATGCGAGCCCCTGCTGTGATGCACCATAGCAAGAGTGAAAAGCCCAAATCACGTAGCACTGGGAACCTCCAAGGTGCTAACAAAAATGGTGGTGAGAAGGAGAAGTTGAGACTGCAGGTTGTCTACCGACCACCATTCAAGTTTAGTCTCAAGTTGCACAAGGCTGAGAAAGGTTCTGGAGCATCTGCAAGTGTCATCATTGTCGACAAGAGCCGCAAGAGATGTGCACCAGGGGACCGCAAGCGAGGCATGGGTGTCAGTGGTGGAACTCGTGCTGCTGTGCTTCTCAAGTCAAGAGACCGCAAGAGGATAGCAAGTAATCGAAAATCAGGGATTGCAGTGCCGGTGGCTACAGCAGATGCTCTGTCTCCATCAGTGAATGTGCCTCTACCAACACCAGATCAAAACCAAGACAAGGAACAAGAGGCAGATATAGACTCAAATATCCACACTGTCCCATCAGATCTCGAGGTGCTGCTCTCAGAGAGTGAGTTCCTCTTCTCGGATGCGTGACAACGGACATTTGTTCTTCCATTCAGTTTCCTTCCAGAACTGCCATTGTTCATGACACTGAGGTACACTTGTATGCAAAAATGCTAATCTTACACTTTAAACAATTATGTACATTTCAAATTTTTTAATGTGCCAAATGTTTGCAAGGTATGAAATCAAAGCATTGTGAATAGTGTGGTAACAGAGAAGTATTTTATGTATTGTTTTCTATATTTAAAGGCTGATCCAAGTTAAACTTGAGAATCAACCCACTCTTGTAACAAACTTTTGAAACACCTCCATGTTTCCTTCAGTCTTAATGCAGGTGTTTGTATCCAATATTAAGAAATACAACATATTTTGTATTTGACACAGAACTTCAGGGAAGACGGTGGATAAATCAGTAGATGAGATCAGAAGGTGATAAGTGATAAGGACTGGACATTCCATTTTACTGTGTTATAATGTTGATGCTTTTGCATTACTATAGTACAGTCTGATTCTGAATGGGTAGGCCATGGTGCAGCCTCACCGAACGTCATGAGCTCCTAATGCTGTCAAGTGGCTATGAATTATCCGTATGAAACTGATTGTACTAAGATGCTAGTGAAATGACAGAAACATTTTTATTCCAATTAAGTGACTTTTCAGTAATTCATATTTTGTGGATTTCAGTGGAGGAATAATTAATGAAAAGTGAATTTGAAAGGATCGGGAAGGAAGGGATCATTGGTCATTTCAGATAGTTTCCCAGCTTTTACACGAGGAATGAGGAAAATCTTAAAATCTCAGGTTATGGTAGCCACTGTTCAGACCGAGATTTGAACCCAATACCCCTCAGATGCGAAACAGATGTGCTGCACCCTTAATTTGCAATGTTCTTCACCAGTATACATAGTCAGATTCGTAATGGAATTAGAAGCATTGATCAAATTAAAGTGGGGTGACTTGCTGTATTGCAGTGCAGCCTGCTATTCATGCAGTATGGGCTCTAGAGTGTAGGTATGCATTGACCAAACTGCATGGTGTCATAACATAATTTCATAAGAACCCACTACCTCTGTAGTGGATGTAGAAAACACTTCTACCCTGCAGATGGAGCAGCAGGTTTTACCATAATGGTTGTAACCACATACAAGATTATGTGGGGTCATGATGCATGAGGCTGCAGTCCAAATTTTCACCACTGTGGAAATCACAAACTGCATGCTCATGTGTTCTTGGCTTGATAGGTCTTGTCACTGCTGTATTCCTTCAAATTGTGCAGGAGTTGCAGAGTGTTCAACAGCCACAAAACTGTCATATCCAGATCTTCATGATGCAGATTCTTGATTGTATTAATTAATTAATGTCAACAGTGACCTAACTTTATCATCATTGTTGGTGAAGTCTGTGTGTCTGATGCACATGAATAAGATGTATGCTGACAGGCCTGGCAGCAGGCTCATGGCCACACAAGGTTTCAAATCATGTATGAGGGAGTTTGACTATGATGTGTTCCTCTTCCTTGCGATACTTGAAACGTGTCCATGTAATCACGCTCCTTCTTATGCACCACTGGAAGGTTACCGCACTGGTTCTGGGGCAATATGCCAGCAGGGAAGGGAACAGCATCACCATCGGTCACAGACTCCACTCCTGCATCCTTCAGTTTCTTTGCAAGAAGCCTAATTTGTTTCCTGTATTTTCTGCACTGTTCTGGCAAAGCATCAAACTTCTCCTCCAGGTCAAGATTCTCTGATGTCAGCCGCATTATCTCATGTTGCATAAATGCCTCAGTTTGTGTATGAGGGCTCTTTGTTAAGTTCATGGAAAGCAACTACTATTATACTTTCATTTCTAAGAATAACGCGTTTCCATACAGAATATGATAATTGTGTCCTAATTCATCCTCTCAAAACTGAAAGTCCTCAAAGGAGGCCATCTTTTGTGTGGGGTCATCTTTTATTCAGATAAAAACAGTGTATGTCAAGTTTACATTTTCATAAACAGTTTGACAGTGTAATGGGGCAAGTGCTCTGTGTTATTAAACATACAAATTTTTAAAATACTATGCCTCCAACAGGCCAGAAACTTTAAACAACTGTTTATCCATTTGCAGTTGGTACAGTCAGGCTAAATGTCGTTGAGTGACATGCAAGGTGGTGGTTTAGCTGACAGAACAGAGTCATTCACAGTGGGGAATGAAATTCTGTTCTTAAAGTAATGACTTTTGTGGTAAGAGTAAAGCAAACCATCATTCATAGTTCCGTAAAACCATCTTCAAGTATAAGACAACCAACAGTCCAGCTTACTATATGCTTTATCAATCTGGGTTAGTAATGGAATTTTTGCACACGTTATGCAGCATGCCTTAGATGTGCATTAAATGTCCTTGTTGCCTAAATATATAAAATGAATTTTAGGGGTGGTTTCATTTGTGCATAAATGTTAACAGTGGTGTAACTTCTTACTGGAGAAGGGTGGGTTAGATACTGCCTCAGGTACAGCAATGAACCCTTCTAAATGAGTCAGATTCATCTGTTGTTTGGTACAAGATCACTGATCTCAGTATAAGACAGAGGTTTTGGGAATGTGGATAAAATCAATTCTTTTGACGTTTTGAGACTGTATTATATTGCTGTCTTCCCATCATTGTGAATATCAGAATTTAAGGTTTTGTTGAAAGGCAAATGGTATGTAGAAAGGCAATGTAAGAAATTAGTGAATGATTGAAATTTTGTGTTCTGTGTGTCATTTTTATAAACAGCATTGCAGTGCTCTAGTTAGACTCATTATTTGCATTCAGGAAGTACTTACAGCAAGTCTTGACATGTCTTGGCTAATATTTCTGTGCGCATCCTTCATGACTTACAAGCTGTAACCATCCTATGAGTTTTTATGCACCTCTGAATAATCACTGCAGTTAAAATAAGATGAACATCTTGTCTCTGCAAGTTTCCATGTAGAAGCACATCCAGCATAGGTTGCTATGTATAATATGCTCTGTTCAGGTTTACAGCATTTTCTACAAATTCTCAGGTAGGTGTTTGTTCCTACATGAGAAAGGGAATTGGTCATGCCAACTGGTAACATCATTACTCAAGGATTCACTACAAGAAAATTTTTTATCTCACAACAGTAGCATAAGCACAGTCACAACATTTCTGGCCATCATTGTGGTTAGTACAAGGTAGGGTATATCCATCAACTTTCCTTCACTGTCTGCATTTGAAGCAATGACGTGGTTGTGGGGCTGCTTGCCAGTGCTTCATGTAATTTTGGCTATTTGCAAGATGTTAGCAGAATGAACAATGAGAAAAGTGCTGGGGAATGGCATGAAGATGAAAGCTTAAGTCTTCTAGAACATGAAGCTGTTTCAATTGGGAAATAGTGGCTGATATTTGAGAGGAATTTCCTGCCTCCACCTGTAGAGTAGTACAAGAAGAGACCATTGGGTTACCCTGAAGATGGAGGCAAGCTCCTCCAGAATGACAGTAACTGTTCCTCAGTTTACGTAGCATCATATGCCATAAGATTCGAATCTTCACTAACACTTCTTGGGAAACGTGTATATCACAACAGAAAGATATGTGGTAAATGGAGGAAATGGCTATTTACATTTAATATACATTCCATTTAAGTATTAATAATTTTTTATATAATCAAATGACTGACCTTACAAATGGATTTGTTATTTCCTCCATTTGGCATCTTTCTTGGTGTTTATGAGAAATGTAATTGTAAAATCAGAATAGTCAAGATTTCAACTCTTGGCCTTGCTGCTGTTTTTCTAAGTGACCACTTCTAAGTTATTGATGTTATGGTCATGTGATCTCCTTACTTCATGCCTAAAAGGTAAAGTTAATAGATGACATAGATTGCTAAGCCATGTCTCCTCATGGTTACATAGATAATGACACAAGCAGCAGCTTCATGTTAAAGGTGAAAATACATTCAGTTTGGGTGGTAGAAATGCATGTAATGGGTGTCCTAAAAGTTGCTGTACTGAGATAGTGAAGCACGTAAGTCTGATCATTTTCTTGTGCTCGCTGTTTTTTTTATTTGCAGTATCTGTCAACACTGTGGTTATACTAGCTCTCTTTGCTATCAGCCCAGCTCTCCCCTATCATTTTACTATTCTAAACAAACATACCTGTCCTGGTAAAGGGGCTTTTGTGACTCAGAATATGAAATTCATGTAAAAAAAAAAAACTATCAGGCTGTGTAGGGTGTTCTCATCCATTGCTTGTGCATATTTATCTCAAATTCAGAACTTAATAATATCTTACTAGTACAGAGTATAAATAATGATAAATGCCCATGTGTTTATTTCTATAATGAAACCAACGTCCAATTTGCCAATGTGTTTGTCTTTGGCCTTAGGCAGGGCTGGCTTGCTTTATTGAGGATTTCACCTCTCTAGAAATGTAACTAAGATGTGTGTGTAGGTGCACCAGAGTAGCAGTCAATGCTGCCACCCTGTGCTGGTCATTTTTTTTACACCTTTCCAGAGGGTCACAATCTGTGCTAGAAGTGGCAGATACACTTAAGCCTCAGAATAGCTGTTGGAATTTCTGGTACTATTTATGATGATGACAGAAATTACATATGCTGCTACCTTCATATAGTCACTTTTTACAAAGTAGACGTGTTATAATTAGAAAGTGCCATTGCTGTTAAATAGCAGAGCACAAATAAATCTTTGTCTTGCATCTAGGTAAACAGTGTACTCATAAAATAAAATAAAACATCATTATACTTTGACATGGATGTAGTAAAGGGTCTGAGGTTGCCTGGTCTCCACATTCCAAAGAGTATCATAAAATATGATTAGTTCCCTCGATAGTAACTTAACCTGTGAATATTAGAACACAGGCCACAAGACACCACACAGAACACACCCTACAGCATGTCTAACACAGGATACACTAACACTACAAACAATCGATCACAATACAAACACCTTATTTTGACTTATCTTTTACAGTGCTGAAAACCATATGCAGTAGTGTACAGCCTTGCACTCCTGAAGATGGACACAATGGTGTCCGAAACATGTTGAGTCATTGGTTTATCAATAAATTATAATTGTTGCATCAAGTTGGTCTTTCATGATTAGTTCCATTATTTCAGTGCAGTTTATTATAAGCAAAACCTGCTTGAAGAGCAGGAATCAGCATTCAGTGTTGTGTACACTGTTATTTCTGCAAACTGACATGTTGTAAGTGCACAAATTTGTGTATGATGTTGTAAATACTGGCTATTCTGGTTACTGCGACAGATCTTAACTTGTATGCTTTGTGTAATGTAACAGTGTGCCCATTCACACCACAGACAACAGGCCACAAGGTGCTTTTGACTATCACTACAATGTGCTCTATCTTAACTCCTGCCAGAACCAGCTGAGCCTTCCTTTGTACTCCAGTGCAGAACTGTTTCATGCTACAATTTTTTTCTAACTTATTTTGCTAGAAGTATAAACTTTTCTATGATGCCTGTGTATTTCTTCTACTACATGGTTGTGCATTGTCTGAGTTGCATTGATATTTTACATGTTACTGGGAGGAGACAACTCTTTGCTCAGTCTAGAGCAGTGCTTTTCAGACTTTTTTTCATTGTGTACCGCCAGCACAACACAAAACGAATATGTGCCCCTTGGTATTGAAAATATTAACAGCATCTACTTTGTGGATACTGGTCTTCCGGGATGTTTTACTGGTTAGCGGGTCTGAAGCTTCAAACCTGCTAACCAGTGAAACAACAGCACTGTGGAAACCTCAAATTTTGCAGTTGCTACTTTTCTAATGTAACATTTTTTACACTTAACATTACTGTACACCTCTTTAATGTATGACTGTGATATCATAATAAAGTCAGCAACAAAACATAAAATAGACCTAAAATATTTTCGTATCCTTTCTGTGTTAGTGAGAGATGTGAGCATGTTTTGATAACATCAGCTTCTTGATTCTTGGTGGTGCAGTACCATCAGTGAGTATAACGTCCGTTTCCAGATGCAGGCAGTTTCTTTACAGGTGGTTGATCTGGTAACAGTAAGTGGTGTAACTTATGTGCATACCAGTTGAATTTTGACCTCCTTTTTCCCAATTAAAAATGTGTCCATTCTGAATTGCACCAATGCAAAAAAATTAGAACAGTTTACTGTGCGTTAATTTCAGACCACACTTGTGCTCAAACTATGATGTGTATCAGTAACAAAGATAAACCACTCCCAAAGCTGCTATGCATTCATCCATTCTGAAGTGCAACAATACAATTAAAAAATCTGACAGATTATGTCAGTAATTCAAAAGAAATATTCTCTTTCATATAATTCAGATAACACAATGATCTCATTACTGACCCACTACACAGCCAACTGGCTGGAAAATCTCTTAGAACAAGACAAATAAGCATTAAAATGCTCCATTGTTTGTTGCTGCACCCGGTCAGTGAAATTTTGAAGTAGCAGAATTGGGCATGTCCCCGACAAAATATTTACTGCTTGCCACTTCAAATTTCACCCTCAAAGTACTGCAACTAGATTTTAGGGTTAATGAATTGGGAGTGGTTTATGGCTCTGTATTTTTTTGGACCCAACTCTAGAAAGCTATCCCTCAGTAGTGACCCTCTTTAAGAGTTGTAATTGAAGAATCATTCTTAGGTTCTTTAATTCCTTTGGTCTGACATGCTGTTGGATGCGTATAAACATGTTGCTGTAGTCTAGTCAGACGTGATTAGATAACAGCTGAGAGTCTGTATTTATATTTTAATCATGAAATAATACAGGGTTATTCATAAGTCTGTGAAACATGTTAGAAAACTGGCTGATGCCACAGTTGAATGAAGACAGTAATGATTACATCTTTCAACAAGACGGCTCTCCAGCTCACTACAAAGACGTGCAAGGGTATCTCAATCGAAACTTGCCACAAAGGTGGATAGGATGCACAGGAAAAGAAGATGACGCATTAATGCAGTGATCACCCCAGTCCCCGGATTTAACCCCGTGCGACTTTTTCTTCTGGGGGTTTGTGAAGGACACTGTATTTGTGCCTCATCTCCCCACTAATCCAGATTTCCACAACTGTATCACTGCTGCTGTGGCTCTGGTCGACTGTGATATGCTGACATGCATGTGGAATGAGATGGACTATCGCATAGATGTATGCCGTATTACCAAAGGTGGACATATTGAGCATTTGTGAAATATGTAAAAAAAGTTGGGAGAGTTTCTCTCTTTATCGGCAAAAGAACTACAATGATCCGTTGAGTAGTTTATTTGTTGCGAATTTTTAAAATGTTTCACAGACGTATGAATAACCCTGCATTATAATGTACACTATATAAATATTTTATTGGCATTTCAACATGTTTAAAACGGTTTATTAAGGCAATTTGCATTTTTAAAAATTCAACACTTGAAAAAAATTCCTGAATTTTTTCACATACCACCCCTGGAAAAGCACGGTGGCGCAGTTCGTTGAGGCAACGCGCTACAAGCCATGAGGTTGCGGGTTCAATTCCCGATGGTGTCATTTGAATATTTCATTGACATGATCCTTCCAGCCGCACTATGGCCCTGGGGCAACTAAGCCTGTAACAGAAGTGAGTACCTGGAATATTTCCTGGGGGGTAAAGGCGGCCGATGCATAGGGCTGACAACCTTACCACCTTCATGTGCCGATTGTCTTGAAATCTGGGAGCCACAACCTCCTGGAACTCTCAGAGCCTGTCCAGGCCTGTAATGGGATTGCTTTACCTTTTTACCACTGGAAAAGCACTGGTCTGGAGTCTGTCAGAGTCAAGTAACACTGCCACGGCTGTTACTGCTGCTGCTGATGATGATTATGATAAAATTTGGAGAAAGTAGCAAAAATAGTAATTTTGTTGTAATGGTGATGAAAATAATAATGAAGTAATGGGAAAATTAATAACATTGAGTGAGCTCATTAATCTAATACTAATAAGCAATACAGTACCTCATTCATTGGTTTGATAACTTTTCAAGCCTGTAAATTTCTGTGAAGTAACTTGTATTTTGAGTCAGTTTTGATGTTCTTTGTTTAATAACTATCTTAATGTGATATAAGTCTTCGTCTTTATTTGTACATACATAATTCAGTCACCATGCCACAGTTTTGTGTATATGTATTCTTGGTTCTTCAACACCTTACAATTAGTGATGTCCATCAAAATCCCATTATTTATTATAAAAAACACCTGATATCATCTAGTCACTGATGCTATGATGCTGTAGAAAGAAGAAGCCACATCTTTACCATGTATTTTGTCTTGATATTTCACAATAACCTATTTATGTACGTGACAACTCACAAATTGTGTCTTGTATTACCTCTTTACTTACCACAAATTATAATAATGCTGTGGGTGTAGATTTGTAGTGGTATCATGTAGACAGAGTCTAAATGTTTTGTTGTATAAATTTCATAGGTAATCTCTCTCTGATATTAATTAAACAGTAGGAAATCAATTATTAATTTGTATAGTGAATTGCAATTTTTCATTTTATTCTTTACAGAAAGGCCAGAAATGTGATGAGGAATTAATAACAAATTAAAAGAATTCCCCTCCAACTCCACGGGCAATGATCAGATATTTTTAAAGCACTCTCAGAATGTGAAACATGGTTCATGAAACCTGAAAGGGGGAATTGTTTAAAAATGCAACTCTCTAGGAAGTATATTTATGGGATTTTTTTCTTTTGCAGTTTTTTAAACGTATTGGAACAAGAACTCATAAAACTAAGCTTAATTATGTCATTAAAAATGACTGTTATTGATATACTCGTATTATCAGTACTTCATCATTGCAAGAATTTGCACAAAGAAACCTTGCCAAATTTTACATTCATTGTTCCGTGCATCATTATAATTGTTTCAAAACAATAACCAACACGATGACACTTATGGACTATCCTTTATTTCAGGGGTAGTCGTCATTCA
>Ga0123353_10010295_pt1 | contig 13014 bp, 9 predicted proteins | sample TergutLab28metaG_3_FD_92763 | JGI IMG/M metagenome (GOLD analysis project Ga0123353, IMG submission 92763) | Labiotermes labralis P3 segment gut microbial communities from Petit-Saut dam, French Guiana - Lab288 P3 | ecosystem: Host-associated > Arthropoda: Insects > Digestive system > Gut ...
CATCGAACCGGACAGCTCGCCCAGCACCTCCTGATTGATATAGAAAAAGGGCATCACCTTTTTGATGAATATCCGGCTGGCCAGCACCACAAAGGGGATCGGGATCATGGTCAGCGCCGCCAGCAGCGGGTGGATCAGGAAGATCATCACGGTGACAAAAGCCAGCATCAGCAGGTTGCCGAACAGGTCCGGCAGCGCGTGGGCGATCAGCACCTCCATCATCCGGGTATCATTGATCAGCCGGCTCATCAGTTCGCCGGTCTGCTTGCGGCTATAGAACCGCATCGACAGCTTCTGCAGCTTCGCGTAGACGGCGGCGGTCAGGTTACCGACAAAATTCCAGGCGGCCACATGGGTGAAATACATCGCCGCAAACCGGCAGAGCGCCCGGGCCAGATAGGCGGCCAGCAGCACGGCGGCAAAAACCCAGAGCAGGTCATGGGTCAGCCGCCCGTCCTCTAACGCCGCGGTCAGCCGGCGCACCAGCTCCGGCGTCACCTGGGCGGCGGCGGTCGCACCGATGAGGCCGGCAATGCCGAGGATGAGATATTTGCGGTCGGGGCGGGCCATTTTCAGGAAGCGTTTCAGCAAGATGGCACCTCTTTTTTGTATATTTATATTTGTTTTATACCGACTGTATATTAAAAAGCAATTTTAAGGCTTTTTTCCAGCCATTCTTTTGCTTGGATCAACCATGTATGCGGCGATATGATCAACCCATTCTCCAACGCGTATTGTATATATGTTAACGACGCTCGCGCAAGTGATATATGCAGCGATTCATATACAACGTCTAAGAACGGAGGCGTTTCTTCTCTGTCCCATGCTATTTTATCCGCCAGAAAAAGCAGCATATCCTGTTCGGACGGATTGGATTTTAATGTGGAATGACACGACACCGCAGACAGTATAATTTTATTTTTAACATCAAAAACTTTTTCGGCAATAACGGCGGATATCCTTTGATGAAGGATAAACGGATGCTTTTTTTCGCTCTCATCCATATACCAGCCGCTGTTACAAGCATACGCCATCATATCGGCGGGTTTCATCACTCCGGATATATCATGCAGGATACCGGTATCATAGGCCGTTTTTTCATCCAACCCAAAGCGCCGGGCGAGTTTTGCGCCGGTTTTCGCAACATCAAGGCTATGTCCGGCAATTTTCGAACAATTATTCGCCATTAACAGGCCGATAGCATCTTTTTCTGTATTACCGGTCATGTTAATCTGCTTGATATATGGTAAATCAAAAATATTCATTTTTTCTCGAATTGTTCTGCTCCTTGTATATATTTGTCGATTATATACGGATTGTATATCACCACTTTGTGTTCCATTTATGATGATACACCCCCTGTGCTGCCCCTTCACCGCTTACCGCCTGCTTTTTCGCCGACTTTTCCGCCTTTTCCCGCAGCATCGCCTCGAACCGGTCGGGGTCGGCCGGCAGGGTCACCGTTTCGCCGGTCCAGTCCGAGAGATAGGCGGCGTTGGCGATCTGGAGGCTGTGGATCCCCTCGATGCCGGGGGCCAATAACGGTTCGCCGTATAAAATGGCGTTGGTGAAATTCTGGAGGATGCCGGCGTGGGCCGGTTCGGGTTCGGTTTGGGCTAATTCCTCCACCGTGACCGACTGTTTGCCCGGCGTACCATCCGGATCAAAACAATATTGCCGCTCGGATATGCCCAATTTCCAGAACCGCAGCCGTCCGTCCCCGATGACCATCTTGCCGCCGTCACCGCTGATCTCCAGCCGGTTGGTACCGGGATCCTCGCCGGTGGTGGTGATGAAGCTGGCCGACGCGCCATTTGGGTATTCGGCATAGATGGTCACGTCGTCCTCGATCTCCACGTCGTGGTACCGGCCGTATCCGCAGAAAGCCCGCAGCGAGGCCGGCATCCCGAAGATCCACTGCCACAGATCAAGATTATGGGGCGCCTGGTTCATCAGCACCCCGCCGCCCTCGCCGGCCCAGCTGCCCCGCCAGCCGCCGGAGTTGTAGTACTGCTGGGTGCGGTACCAGTTGGTGACGATCCAGATCAGGCGTTTCGGGACACCGAGGCTGCCGTCCCGGACCAGTTCCCGCGCGCGGGCGAACAGCGGATTGGTGCGCTGGTTGAACATGATGCCGAAGACGGTGCCGGCAGCGGCGGCGGCTTTATTCATCTCTATAACCTGATTGACATATACCCCGGCGGGTTTTTCGGTCAGCACCGACAGCCCCTTATGGAAACCGGAAACAGCGATTTCGGGGTGCAGATAATGCGGGGCGGCGATGACGATCGCGTCCACCCGGCCGCTTTGGATCAGGGCGCGGAAATCTTCATAGCAGGGGATTCCGGGCAGGTTTTGTTCCGCCCATAGCCGTTTGGCCGGATCGCTGTCGCAGACCGCGCCCAGCGTCAGACCTTTGATACGCCGGTCGCGGATACACACCGCGTGGGCGCTGCCCATGCTGCCGATACCAATAACGCCGGCGCGGACGATGTTCCGAACGGTGTTCATAGCGAAACTCCTTTTGACAAACGGGATGGAATTTTGTATAATAAAGTTCTGTTCGAGGTGGATAGGATGAAATATGGCATTGTTGTATTATGTATCGTATTGCTTTTGTCAGGCTGCCGGGAAGATCCCGGATCCGGCGGCTCTGTTTCAACGGCTGATACCGCCGCGACCACCGTGACCACCGAACCGATCGCCGAGATGACCGCCACAACGACCGCCATTGCAGCCACCACCACCGGCGCGCCGGCGGCAGAGGGGGATCTGGCATTGCTGCGGCAGGCCCGGGAGGCGGCCGAAGCGGTCACTGGCTGCCGGTATAACATGGAATGCGATATCCGGCTGTCGGTGATGATTGTGGGCGAAATGACGTTGAGCGTCAAAACCAAGGGCACTTTTTATTATGAGGACGGCGTCTGCAAGACCCGTACCCTCACCCGGAGCGAAATGCCGGGGCAATCCAAACGCACCGAGACTTATCTGGCCGCCGAAAACGGCCAGGTACGGAAGGTCCAGAACGAGGGGAGCGGCTGGTGGGGCGGCATTTCGTCGCTGACGCCGGAGCAGGTGCGGCAGAACAGCAATCCGGCTTTTCTGCTGCTGGCTTCGGTCGGCGAGCCGCTGTCGGTGCGGGTATTGGGGGAAAAAACCGCTGACGGACAGACGCTGCGGCGGCTGGCGGTCACCTTTCCGAACACCGCCTGGGAATCGCTGCTGACGGCGGCCGATCTCTCGGCGCTCGGCCAAAACCGGGACCGTATCACCGCATCACTGCGGCTGCTGGGTCCGGCCACGGCGGAATTTGTCATTGACACCGCCACCGGTGTAATCACGGCAATGCGGGCGGATCTGGCCGAACCGCTGCAGCGGTTGGTGGCCGACACCGAAATGCCTTTCGGTTTAGACAACGCAGCTAATCTCAACCGGGCGGTTTTAATGGTGGCGGTAAGCGATTATAACGCTGTGGAGGATTTTCCGATACCCGAGATTTCGCCGCCATAATATAATAATACATTTTTTCGGGGGATAAAGCAAGACAAAAAGTTCAACATAGCATTGTGTTTTTTTGATTTCCCGTATATACTATATTATAATACCAAACAAAGAGAGGTACCTTATGTCTGCCGCAAAAGCCGCAAAAAAGGACGCCGCCGCCGCGCCGGTTATCACCGAATCCGAGCTGTCGGAGCTGCTGTGCGCCAAGCTGCTGCACAATTTCTCAGTCCAGCCGGAGGAGGCCAGCGACCAGCATGTGTATAACGCGCTGGCATTGGTGCTGCGCGACCTCTGCCGGGAGCGGCGGGTGGGATTTATCCGGCGCACCCACCGCCAGGCCCGCAAGCAGGTCTATTATCTCTGCATGGAGTTTCTGATGGGGCGTTCGCTGCGCAACACATTATATAATCTGCGGCTGACCGAGCTGGCGGAGAAGGTGCTGTCCTCCTTCGGCGTGACGCTGGAGAACCTCTATGACTGCGAACCCGACGCGGGGTTGGGCAACGGCGGTCTCGGGCGGCTGGCGGCCTGTTTCCTTGACGGGCTGGCCACTGAATCGATCCCGGCCATCGGATATTCGCTGTTGTATGAGCTGGGTATCTTCCGCCAGAAATTGGTGGACGGGTGGCAGACCGAGCTGCCGGATTTCTGGCTGCCCGGCGGCGAATGCTGGCTGCTGCCCCGGCCGGAGCTGGCGCGGAAGGTGCTGTTTGACGGAAGAATCCGGGAGAGTTGGAACGGGCCGCATCATGAGGTGGTCCACGAGGACGCCACCACCGTCATCGCCCAGCCTTACGACATGTTAGTGCCGGGGCTGGACGGCGGCGTCTCGACGCTCCGGCTCTGGCGGGCGACGGCGCCGGGGATGGATATGTCGCTGTTCTCTCAGGGGGATTACCTGCGGGCGATGGAGCAGAAGGCGATGGCGGAGGTCATCACCCAGGTGCTCTATCCCGCCGACAACCACCGGGAGGGCAAGTCGCTGCGGCTGTCCCAGCAATATTTTCTCGTGTCCGCCTCGATTCAGGATATCGTGCTGCGGCACCTGCAGGAGCATGGCGGGATGGACAATTTCCCGGATATGGCCGCTATCCATATCAACGACACCCATCCGACGCTGGCGATTCCCGAGCTGATGCGGATTTTATTGGATGAATGCGGCTATACCTGGGACGACGCCTGGCAAATCATCCGCAAAACCTTCGCCTATACCAATCATACGGTGATGGCCGAGGCGCTGGAATTCTGGCCGTTGGACCTGTTTTCGTCCCGGCTTCCCCGTATTTATGAGATCGTCAAAGAAATTGATAAACGGTTTTCGGCCGAAATGCTGGAAAAAACCGGCGGCGATCATGAAAAAGCCGCCCGGATGGCCATTATCCAATCCGGCGTGGTCCGGATGGCCAACCTCTGCGTCGCCGCCTGCCATTCGGTCAACGGCGTCTCGAAATTACACAGCGAGATCGTCAAATTCACCGTTTTCAAAGACGCCTATACCGTGATGCCGGAAAAATTCCGCAACGTCACCAACGGCATCGCCCACCGGCGCTGGCTCTGCCAGGCCAATCCGCTGCTGACCGGTTTTATCCGGGAGCAGATCGGCGACGGGTTTATCAAGGACGGCTCCCAATTGGAGCAGCTTCGCCCGTTGGCCGACGATCCGGCGGCGCTGGAGGCTTTCGGCAGTATCAAAAAGCAGAATAAAATCCGGTTCGCCAACTGGCTGAACAGATCTGCCGGCGTTTCGATCGATCCGGATTCGATTTTCGACCTGCAGGTCAAACGGCTGCACGAATACAAACGGCAGCACCTGAACGCGCTGCATATCCTGCATACCTATCTGGAATTAAAAGAAAACCCCGGTATGCCGTTTGTCCCCCGCACCTATCTTTTCGGGGCGAAATCGGCGCCGGGATATTACCTCGCCAAGGAGATCATCCGGTTCATCTGCCAGCTGGCGGATATGATCGGCCGGGACCCGGCGGTCCGGGAACAGCTGCGGGTGGTCTATCTGGAGGATTACCGGGTCTCGATGGCCGAGATTTTGATGCCGGCGGCGGATATCAGCGAGCAGATCTCGCTGTCCGGCACCGAGGCGAGCGGCACCGGCAACATGAAGCTGATGATGAACGGCGCGGTCACACTGGGTACGCTGGACGGCGCCAACGTGGAAATCTGCGACGCGGCGGGCGAGGAGAACATCTTCATCTTCGGGATGAAGGCCTATGAAGCCGAGCTGCTGAAGACCCAGGGCTATCATCCCCAGACGCTATACAACGGCAATCCCCGGATCCACCGGGCGGTGGACGCCATGTATCAGGGGTTCGGCGGCAAGGGCTTCGGCGAGATCGCCGGATCGCTGACCTCGAATGACCCGTTCATGGTGCTGGCGGATTTTGAGGACTACTGCCGCGCCCAGCAGGCCTCGGCCCAGGCCTTCTTAGACCGCCGGCGCTGGTCAAAAATGGCGCTGATCAACACCGCCGCGTCGGGGGTGTTCGCCTCCGACCGGGCGATACGGGAGTATGCGGAAACTATATGGAGGGCGGGGGCGGTTGACAGTTGACAGTTGACAGTTGACAGTTATGGGGCGATTATATTTTCGTTGTAATCCAAATCATTAAAAAGCGGCTGTTTTATACAGCCGCTTTTTTAATGCGATTCATGTAATACTATCAGTTATATTGCTTTTTTATCCGCAGCGAAACCACGCCGACCGCAGCTGCGACAAACAGTATAACAGCAATCCATCCGGTTGACTGGTTGTCGCCGGTTTTGGGCAGGGAGTCTCCCTTCGCGGCCGTTGTGGCGTTTGTTCCGCCCGGCGCGGTTGTTGGGGTGTTTGTGCCACCCGGCACGGTTGTCCCGCCCGGCACATTGATGGCGCCGCCGTTGGCGGCCGGCCAATCATCCCGTTCCCAGCTATGGTTGGAAATCCACTCGCTGTCATTCTTCATAAACAAAAAATACAGCGGTTCAGTGTAATTCCCTTTACGGAAAACCGTCCCCTCTACATCCACATCCAACCAATACCATTGACCATCGACCAATATCTGGTTCCAGCCATGTCCGAGTTCTTCTCCGTTACTGTTCACATAGTACCCCGAAACATAATTGCATTCATACCCCAGCCGGATAGCCAGCAGCCGGAATACATTGGCAAACACATCGCAGGTACCGCTGCCGGTCATTATAATTGGCATCGCAAGGGTAATCGTATCATAGAGAGGATTGGCGTTGCCGTCAAAATCGCCAAAAAACATAGGCATGGAATCTGCGTCATGTTCAAAGTTATAAATCATATAATCATAAATGGCTTTAATCTTCTGATTATCGGTCATGCCGGATGTAATCGCCTTATCCAGAATATCCTCTATGAATTTATCCACTGCCGGATCGCCGCTGACCCCGCCGGGGTATTTACGCTTAGGTCTTTGGGAACGCTCATGGTGGACAGCATATAGCCAAACGCCGCCAAACGCCGCCGCGTCAGGTTATCTTTGAAATTAAAATCCGCCCGATTGTCCCCTATGCTCAAGCCGATAATTTCGCTCAAAAGGCTGGGTAAAATATCCGGGTGGGTAACCGGTTCCGGAATATTTTGGAAATTATATCGATTCGACACGGGGAGCGGATCATTCACATAATAGATCAATGGGGAAAAAGGCACTAAATATTTTTGACCAATATAGAGAAAGGTAGAAAGAATCTCGTCAATAGTCATTTTGTTTTCCAGTTCGCCGTCTTCGGTGATGCTCCATATGGTGTCGGACACCATATCGTTAATCGCCGCTACCTTGGCCCGTTCTTCGGAAGCCGCCGCGGCGCGGGCGGCTTCTAAATAGGTATCCGCATCTACTCCGCATTTGTTTTTTTGCGAATTGGAAGATAAAATCGATCATGTCACTCTCAGACACATCCTGATCAAGTTCACCCTCGGGAAAAGGAACCAGACCATTGCAGATAGCGTTGCTGACATAATAATCGAATTGCCCGGTGTCAGGGGATATGGCGGCAGTTGATATCGCCCCCGCCAGAAAGGTAAACAATAGGGATGCCGCAAGCAGGATAATGGTGATGCTTTTTCTCATGACTTAACGCTCCTTTTTAATATGTTTTACTTTATTCACATTATACCAGACACGTTACGTCTCTGTCAATTGGTGATATCGCCGGTTTTTATCGATATATTTGCACATATTAGAGACAATATGCATCTTTTTATTCAATTTGTATTTTTTTCGCTATAATTATTACGAGGTGTTGATATTGAATGATTTTGAAAATAAAATACCTGATCGGTTGGTCCTCCTACGAAAAAAACACCAGCTCAGTCAATATGAGCTGGCGGAAAAATTGGGGTTTTCCCGGAGTTTGATCGCCAATTATGAACAGGGCCGCAGAGAACCGGATTGTAAAACCCTCTTGATTTTTGCATCGTTTTATAATGTGTCGGTGGATTTTTTATTTGGCCGGGTCGATTCGGAGAGCGACATTTTTATCACCGATTCGGTCGCTTCGCTGAGCGATGAGAGTATGGGTGATTTGCAAAAATATATAAAACTGCTGAAAATCCGCGATTATTATCTCAATAAAAAGAAGAAGGGAACATAAAATCACTAACCACTGATCACTGACCACTGACTGCTTTCATTTGTATCCAATAATTCTAAACTCACCAAAACCCGCAAATAGGCCTGTTCGTATTCCGCTTTTTCTATTTTTGTATCCTTCATCGTGGTCAGATCGATTTTCCCGAATTGGAAATCGCGGACTGCATACAGCCGGATCATGTCTTTATTAAACGCCGACCGCAGGCGGGTTTCATCCGGGCCGTAGTTATAATACAGCACCTTATCCTCCAAAAACATCCCCCGGATATCCGGCGCTTCTCCCTGTGCCGTCCGCGGAAAAACCGCCAGCGGTTCATCGTAAGGTGCCGCGTCCGGCACACCGTAAAGATCGCCGCGGACGGCCGTATAGCCGTCTGTTTCGCCGGCTGCCGTCCGCAGATATAGCATACGCCCGCCGGCGTTGATCTCATATTCATTTTCGCCGTTTTCTATCACCTGCGGCTGCCGGAACAGCAGCATCGCGTAATATCCCGCCTGGGTTTTCGGGGACGGCTGGATACAGTCGGCGGCGATATACAGCGGCATAACCGCCGCCGCGGCCAGAACCAAGATGATCCCCGGGCGGCGGCCGGGATAATCCGGCCGGAACCAGCGTTTTATCTGCTTGCCGATGGCATAATACCCCAGCAGCACCAGCGCTACAGCGGCCGCTCCGGCGGGCAGCGCTATGGTCAGCGCCCAAAAAGCCGCCGACAGCGCCGAATGCGGCCCGTGGTAATCCAGAAACATAACCGTGACCGGCAGCCAGCAGATCAACCCCGCCGCTACCGCTGCGCCCGGCAAAAACCGGTACCGCGCCGCAAGAAATCCCAACCCCAGAAAGAAACAGACGATGCCGAAAATAATTGCCGCGACGCCCATGATACCATCTCCTCATAATATATATTATCAGTTAATTCTATTTCCTAATTCCCTAACTCCTATCCCCTACCCTCTTCACCGAATAACTGTAAATCGCGCTGATCCCGAAGCAGATCGCTCCGCCGATAATCAGCGAGACCACCCGCAGCGCGTCATCCAGCTCGGCCACATCATAGGTCACCAACTTTATCACACACATCAGCGTCAGCACCAACCCATATAACCGGATATATTTGGCGCGGGCGATAAATCCCGTGATAATGCAGGCCAGCGCGGTCAGCATACAGACAAGGCTGACGATATAGGCGTTATCGAACCATGTGGTATGACCGTAAACGGTAGCCATTGTCAAACCGGTGAGCTTGATGCCGGTCAGCATTTCCTCCCACCGGCCGCACCCGGATGTGAAGATTCTTTTCACCCGGATAAACGCCAGCCCGGCGGCCAGAGCGGCTAACAGCAGAAAGAGTGTATTCGATACTCTATCCTTTGTGATAAAGGCTATACAATAAGTGTCCGCCGCGACCAATGCCGTTTCGATAAACCACATAAACGGATCGACGAGGCTTTTTGAGGCCCGGTGATACCGGTAGAGATAATAGCGCAGCAGATAGAACGCGATGCCCAGCGTTGTCGAGGCCAGCAGCAGCCATGCGGTTTGATACCGGGAATTTTCAGTCTGCCAGCAGACAAACGCCATCACCAATGCCGTGATTTTCGCGATATACAGCGCTTCATCGCCCTGCCGGAAACCGCTTTCGCGGTCCAGCAGATTTTCTTTTATCCGGATGAGAGCGAGCATCGCGGCGGCGCAGATAATCAGCAGACACAGCAGGTTGGATCTGCCGCCTTTTCCGGCAAACGCGATAAATAGGCTGTTGATGGCGACCAATACTATTCCGGCGATCCGCATCGGCAGATCGACGCTTCCCGCGGTATGAGCGCGCCGGTGGTATCGGTAGAGCGTATACCGCAACCAATAAAACGCAATGCCCAGCACTGTCGCGGCCAACAGCAGCCATTCGGTTTTATGCGGCGAAAATTCGGTTTGCCACCAGACGACTGCCATCACCAATCCCGAGATTTTCAAGATATACAGCGCTTCCTGACCCTGCCGGATCCCGCTTTCGCGGTTCAGCAGGTATCCCTTTATCCGGGTGAATGCGAGGACGGCGGCGGCACAGGTTATCAACAGATATGGTATCTTATTAGCGGAGTAGTGTGCGAAGTTCTTAATGAAAAGGCTGTCGAAGAAGACCAATACTGTCCCGGCGACCCGCATCACCGGATCGATGCCACCCTGCGGAGCGGTGAGCGAGCGACCGTGATACCGGTAGAGATAATGGCGCAGATAATAAAACGCGATGCCCAGCGCCGTCGCGGCCAGCAGCAGCCACTCGTTCTGATACAGCGAATCCTCGGTCCGCCAGCAGACGACCGCCATGACCAATGCCGCGATTTTCAGGATATACAGCGCTTCCTGACCCTGCCGGATCCCGCTTTCGCGGCTCAGCAGGTATCCCTTTATCCGGGTGAAGGCGAGAGCGGCGGCAGCAAATATGATCAGCAGACGCAGTGTATTGTTAGTATGATAGCTTGAGGCGAAGGCGATAAAAAGGCTGTCGAAAAAGACCACTGTCGTCCCGGCAACCCGCATCACCGGATCGATGCCGCCCTGCGGAGCGGTGAGCGAGCGCCGGTGATACCGATAGAGATAATACCGCAGATAATAAAACGCAATACCCAGCGCCGTCACGGTCAGCAGCAGCCATTCGGGTTGATACGGCGAAAGCTCGGTTTGCCACCAGACGACCGCCATGACTATTGCCGCGATCTTCGCGATATACAGCGCCTCTTCTCTCCGCCGGATTCCGCCCGCCCGGTCCAGCAGGTTTTCTTTTATCCGGATGAGCGCGAGGGCCGCGGCAGTACCGATTAGCAACAGATAGAGAAAACTATTAGTGTCATCCTTCCACGCGAAGGCAATATGTCCGGCGCCGACGGCGATCCAGAACAGTTCGTTGAGCCGCATGGCGATATACAGCGGCTTGAACGCTCCGCCCCGCCGGTCGTATTTGAAAATCAACAGCAGCAGGTTCAGCGTCGCCATCGTGATCAGCAGGATGATTTCTTTATGCCGCAGCGAGGAGGTGAGCAGGATAATCGCCAGCGACGCCTCGGCGATCAGATAGGAGGCCAGCCGGATATGGCCGTTGTATGTTTCCCGCTGGATTTTGTTGCGACGCAGCCACTGGTACCAGAGGATGCCGAGGTAGATCAGCATATACCCGGCCGGCAGCGCGACGGTGCCGACATCTCCCAGCTCCCGGTAGCCGTAGAACAGCATGAACAGCAGGTCAACGGCGGTGAACACGTTGGCGGTGATGCCGTAGATCCGGTTGCGGCTGGCCCGCCCGGCCAATGCCAGCGCCGCCGCCGGCAGCAGCAGCCCGAACAGAACCGGCGACGCCGCGTTTTCGAGCAGCCGGTACCCCAGCAGGATGCTCATCAGCACAAAGAGCACGCCGCTGTTGATAAGCGCCGACACCGTCTCCAATTTTTCGTCGAAATGCCACCGGCGTTTCATAAATACCGTCAGAACGGCGTGCAGCAATACCATACCCAACCCCGCCAGCACCGCCGCCCAGATTGCGGACAGGAGATTGCCCTGATCCGCGGTGTAGCTATAAACGGGTATACGCACCAACCGGTAAGTCAGCCAATAGACGTTCAGAAACAGCGCGGCGACCCATAGCGCCTTGTTGGCGATATGCACCGCAATCCGCCAGTCGGATTTCTCTAACCGGTTGGCGGAAACCGCCAGCAGATAGGAGAGGAAGGAGGCGCAGACAAACTGGGCGGCGAACGCCCCCGCGATCAGCGCCCGGGGCAGGGCTGTGGTGCCGAAGGGCAGATATTCGGGGAAATATTGCGGCTGGAACCGGAACCACATGAATCCGCCGGCCACCAAGGTAAGCGCCAATGAGATGAACAGGCCGAATTTATAGGTTTTTTTACAGCAGAGAATGTTGCCCCAGGAGATGACCACCGAGGAGATCATCTGGTAGATCAGCACCGTGATCAGCTTCTTCTCCTCCACATTCGGCATGAATGCGAAACAGATCGAGAGGGCCATGCCGATATGGGCCACCACGCTGATGGATACCGACTGCAGCCGTTTGGCCAAGTATAACACCGCGACCATCCAGACCAACAGCAGCGCGTAGGCGATGGTGGACCGGATCATATTGAAGTAAATATGAGTCAACAGGATCGAGATAAAGAAGGAGCCGCAGCCGCAGCCGGTCAGGATCAGGGTGAACGGGTTGCGGGCTTTTCTGCAAAGTATCACGCCCAGCCCGGTGATGACGGCGCTGATCACAAACATCAGCGCGACTTTGATCCCATCGGTAAGGTTGTCATAGATCAGCCGCCCGAGGAAGATCAGCCCCACAAAAATCAATACCGACGCCGCGATGCCGAGGACGTTGCGGCCCAGCATATTTTCGGCGGTGGTGGGGGCCACAGCCGGCTGCCGTTCCGCTTCCGGCTTTTCCACTTCTTTTACCGGATCTGATGCCAGCGGCGTCTGTGACGCCGGCGTCACAGACGCCGCTGGCAACGGCTGCGCCGCCGGTTCCAGCTGTGCTTCCTGCCGGAGCCGTTCCAGATAGGCTTCCCGCGACGCTTTTTCCGCAGCCTGACGCTGCGCTTCATCTGCTGCGGCCGCCTGTTCCGCCTGCTCCCGGCGTATCCGCTCCAGATAATCCTCCCGTGATACCACCATATCCTGCTGCGGCGCCCGCGCCGGCATCGACGGCCGGACCGGTATGGGCGGCAATTTTTCTATAAACGGCGGAGGCGCAGACGGAATGAACCGCGAAGGCGCGGGCGGAATAACCGGCAGTTTTCCTGACTCCGGCTGTTCGGCCTCAAAAAATTCTTCCGCCGGTTTTTCGGCTCCGGCATATTCCTCTTTCGGCTGCCGGTACAGCTTATCCTGGCGCTTTTGAGA
>Ga0123353_10010296_pt1 | contig 13014 bp, 8 predicted proteins | sample TergutLab28metaG_3_FD_92763 | JGI IMG/M metagenome (GOLD analysis project Ga0123353, IMG submission 92763) | Labiotermes labralis P3 segment gut microbial communities from Petit-Saut dam, French Guiana - Lab288 P3 | ecosystem: Host-associated > Arthropoda: Insects > Digestive system > Gut ...
CCTCGGCCACGTCGATGGCCCGCATGACGTCCCACACGCGCCCGCCGATGGTGGTCTTCCCCAGCATGATCGCGAGGATCGTGGGCTTTTCGCAGCCCAGGCCGCCCCCGTGCTTGCCGCCGCACTCTCCGAAGCAGCGCTGCTCGATCACCAGCGCGGCGTAGCCCTGGGCCACGGCCTGTATAGCGTAGTCGCGCCCGCCAGCGATGGACTTGGCGTCCTGCGGGTATTTTTCCTCCCCCAACGAGATATGCATGCCCGTGCTGTGCCCCTGCAGGCAGATCATCACCCCGCGGAACTCCGTTTTCGGCCTGAGGAAGTACCCCGGCACGCGGTAGCCCTCCTCGCTCTGGAAGGTGAAGCGCGTGCGTATATGATCGCCTTTGTCGATAGCCTCCTCGGCTTGGAAATCCGGATCGCAGGGCTCAAAGTAGTCCATACCCATCAGTTCCCGGAGCTTCTGCAGGGCCACGGGCTTCCACTCCTCCAGGGATTGGCCCTCCTGCAGGCTCAGCGCGGGCTTGAGCTCGGACAGCTGCTTCAGGTACAGCTCCATCGGTGTCATGGCGCGTCTCCCCTCCGATTTGTGAGATTATCTTTTCTCCGGCAGCGAAATATCCGGCAGCGGGAACTCGTCGCCGGTGCGCCGTATCCAGCCCTCGAGCAGTGCGTGCAGCCGCTCTTTTTCCTGTTGGTGGTTCACGTTGTAGCACAGGTTGGCGATTTCAAAGGGGTCCTCGTTGTTGTCAAACAGCAGCCAGTCGTGGCCCGGCAGACACACGTATTTCCAGCCATCCTGGGTAACTAGGCCGCGCCATGGGCGGTTCACCGTGTGGCTTTGCAGCTTGTGCGGTATCTGCTGTAAGTAAGCGCTTGCCGGCGGCTCCGGGAATTCGCTCTCCGTTTGCGCATATTCCGGGCGGTTTTTGTTCATGCAGAAGCGCGAATAGTCGTAGCCCTGCATCTCCTGCGGCACGTCCACGCCGCACAGCCCCAGCGTGGTGGGCGCGATATCCACGTGGTTGAGCACGTAGGGCCGCGAGCCTGTCTTCATATTCGGGCTGCCGCCTACTGTCGATATAATAAACGGGATGCGTATGGACTCCTCCCAGGGGCTGGATTTATGCCATTGCCCGTGGGCGCCCAGGCAGTCGCCGTGGTCGGAGAAGAACATAATGTAGGTCTCGCGGTCCACCCCCATGTCCTTCAGGGCCTCGCGGATGCGGCCCACGTTCCCGTCGATGCTCTCGATCATCCCGTAATACCCAGCAAGGTCGAAGCGCGCCTGACTCTCTGTCTTGCCGCCGCGGGGCACATTGGGCGCGAGCTCCACATGAGCGGGGTTTTTGTAGTACCGCGCCTGCGCGTCCGTGGGCGGCACGTAGGGGTTGTGGGGCGGCTGCATGGAAAGCGCGGCGAAAAAGGGCTGGTACCCGCCCTGCGCATCGCTTGTCCGCGCCACGTGCCCGGCGATGTGCTCCAGCAGCAGGTCGGTCAGGGCGTCGGTCTCATAGCCCGGCAGACGGCGCGGCCGCTCCTGGCCGGTCCCATGGACGTACACCTCGTTCTGGTTGTTGTTGTTCTCGTAGCCCATCCAGTAGTCAAAGCCGCCGCGGCGCCCGGGCGGTACGCAGTGGTCGCGGGAGTTGGAGCCGTCCAGGTGCCACTTGCCGATCCACGCCGTGTGATACCCGGCTGCTTTGAGGGGCCGCGCGATGGTGGGGATGGAGGGGTCCAGCGCCGAGGGCGTCTTCGTCACGCCGCAGACATTCGGGTACAGCCCGCTGAGCAGCGAGCCCCGGAACGGGCAGCACCAGGGCGCGCCCGCCACGGCGTTGTCGAAGCGCATGCCGTTGCGGGCCAGGTTGTCGATGTTGGGCGTGCGCACGTTGGGGTCGCCGCGGTATCCCAAGGCCCCCGCGCGCAATTGGTCACACATGATCCATATGACGTTGGCCCGCGGGTACGAATCGCGGAGATACTGCTCGGTCATGGGGATATGCCTCCCGCTCATATATCATTTTTCTAATTATAACATACAATACTCCCCTTTGCAAATAGAAAGGTGAACAAAATGCCAAAGCCAAACATCGTCTTCATCCTGTGCGACAGCATGGATGGCAGGGCCATGGGCTGCATGGGGCGGAGGGCAGCCCGCACTCCCAACCTGGACCGCCTGGCGGCCGGGGGTGCACTGTTCACCGATATGTACACCAACAACCCCATCTGCACCCCCGCGAGGGCCAGCATGCTCAGCGGGCTCTATAGCTTCAACTGCAAGGCCTGGAACCTCTACAAGGGCCTTGAGCCCGGCGACCACACCCTCTTCGACGTTTTGACAGACGCGGGCTACGACGTGAGGGCCTACGGCAAAACCGACTATCTGTCCGGGGGGCACAGCGTCCGCGCGCGTGTTTCGGCCTGGACCCGCACGGCCTCCATCATGAAGCCCAATTACATCCCCAAAGCGCCCGTCGTCGACCGGGACGAAACCAGGGAGCACAGCGAGCGGGACTGGGGCCGACTGCGCGATTTCCTGTCCGGCGTGGAGGAACAGGCCGCCTCGGGCAAGCCGTTCTTTTCGTTTATTGGCTTCGGCGCGCCGCACCCCAACTTCCGGACCAACGAGTATTACATGAGAATGATCGATATGGACGCCATCGAAATCCCGCCACGGGACGAGGAACCCCTACACCCGGTGATGGAATACCACAGAATCAACAAGAACTGGCGGCACGGGACGGATGAAGAGATGGTTCGGCAAGTCCGTGGTGTGTACTATGCCATGATCGCCCAACTGGATGAATGCGTCGGCGAGGTGCTCGCCAAGTTGGACGCCCTGGGCATTGCCGAGGACACCTATGTCGTCTTCTCCAGCGACCACGGCGAGATGTGTATGGAGCACGGCACGTGGTATAAGTCCACCCATTACGAGCCCTCCGCGCGGGTCCCGCTGATCATCCGGGGGCCGGGCGTCGAAAAGGGCGCCAGGCACGGCGACCTCGTGTCACTGATCGACCTATACCCCACCGTGTGCGGCATGATTGACGCCACAGGCCGCGCCGACGCCGACGGGCTGTCCCTGCTGCCGCTGATCACGGGCAAGGAACAGCGGCTGGGCCGCGAGTGCGTGTTCAGCGAATACCACGACAGCGCCATCAATTCCAGCTCCTTCATGCTGCGCAGGGGAAATTATAAGTACATCGCCTACCCGGGGTTCGAACCCATGCTGTTCGATCTCGAAAACGACAGGTGGGAGCTCCACAACCTCGCCGGGAAACGCCCCGGACTGGCCGCCGGGATGGACGCCCTGCTGCGCGGCATATGCGATTACGACAAGGTTTTTGGGGAAGTGGTGGCATGCGACAAGAGGGCCTTCGCGCAGTGGCGCGAAAGCGGGCTGAAGGACGGGACGTACCGGGAGAACATGAATTGGATATTCTCAGGCTTTGACCGCCCCAAGGAGACCGTGCCGCCCGGCGCGTGGACCGACGAGGAGGAAAAAGCCATCGTGCGATGGATGGAGCTTCCGCAAGTCAACTGCTGTCCCTCCGGTCCATCAGCGCATCGCAGCACGAACAACATGGCAAAAAATCATTGTTTTCACTAAAAAAGGCTTGTAAATGGAATTTAAACCAGCTATAATGTGTATGCCCGAACCAATCAGTAAAGGTCGGGGGCGGTCGCACTCATCGCTGCCAGTGCGACCTCCACCATAGAGACAGGAGTATTTGTCTATGAAAACTGCGAAAAAGAAAAGCTGGGCCTTGCTGATCATCGGCGCCGTAGCCGCGCTGGGTGTGGCCGCGCTTGCGGCGGTGCTGATTTTTGCCAATGTGAACAAGATACCCAGCGTTGCGTTGGATGGCGAAAACGCGGCCGTATTGGAGGTGGGCGGGATATGCCATTTCATCGAATCGGAAAAGCAGTCCATCCCCTACCGGTGGGTGTACTATATATCCGATGAGAGCCTGGTGGGCGTTTTTGCCGACAAATATGAGGACCACAGCGCCTTCAATGCGAAGTCCGGCGGCGACAAGGGCTTGCGCAAGCTTTATTTCGAGGCTCTTGCCCCCGGCGAGTGCGTGATAGAGCTGCGCTACGAGGATATCAGGGATGGGACGTATTCGGAGCGTTATACATACACCGTTGTGATCACAGGCGAATAAGATTTACGGAGGAGAACAGTGATGGCAAAATTCTGTTCCAACTGCGGAACCGGGCTGATGGATGCAGCCAGGTTCTGCTCAAGTTGCGGGACGCCCTGCCCCGCCTTGCCACAGGTTGCGCCGCAGCCCATACCGCAGGCCACGCCCCAACTCACGGAAAAACAGATGGCGCTGCGCGATGCGCCCTACGCCCTCAACAGGCCGAACCAGCCGTGGGTCGTAACAGTGGAGGGGGAGACGATCGTCGCCCGCTGGAAATGGATGGACGCGACATTTTTCGCGCCCCACGAGGTGAGCAACGAGGTTCGGGAATATGCGTTCACCGCGGTTCTCAGCGACAATCAAACCTGGCGCGAGGTGGACCGCACGGACAACAAAGCGTCAAACGTGCGCATGAGCGGGGGAAAACTGAGCCTTGGCGGCTCGACGAGCACATTCGCGGGCAAGCAAAACCAGAAATCCTTTGAGTTTGGCGTGGGAAAGAATAACCAGACCGGGCAGGCCGGCTTCATTGTGTTTAAATTTGACACAACGCCGGTCAAAGAGTCGATTCGCGCGTACCTGAAGAACCGCGGCTGGAAAAAGGCTGGTCTGTTCGGATAACGAAAGGCAAGAAGCAAGATTGTAGGGGGTGGCTTTTATGTTCAGGAAGTTCATCTCGGGCCTGCTGGCTGTTGCCATGCTCGCGGCGCTGCTGTTTTCCCTGCCTGGCTGCACGCCGGGTGGCAGGGGGGTTTTGGGCAGCATCGTCACCAGGCCAGACGGCACGGTCAACGCCCAGGCGGTCCATTATTCCAAGGACTACGCGCCGGGCACCTGGGCGGTCTACTGGTACCTGTGCGGCACCGACCTGGAGACCAAATGGGGCTGCGCCACGGCCGACCTGGAGGAGATGCTGGAGGTCACGCTGCCGGACAACGTGACCGTCGTCATCGAAACGGGGGGCACGAAAACGTGGCAGAACAATGTCATGAACGACGGCAAACGGGAGCGCTTCGTCTATACCGGGGACAAGCTTGAGAAGGTGCAGTCCCTGCCCCCGGCAAGCATGGGGGACCCCAACACCTTCGCGCAGTTCCTGTATTACTGCAACGATAACTATCCCGCCGAAAAGCAGATGGTGCTCCTCTGGGACCACGGCGGCGGCAGCCTTGTCGGGATGGAGGTGGACATGCTCCATGATAACGACATCCTCACCCTGCCGGAATTCCGCGAAGCCATCAAGGCCACGCCCGCCGCGTCCGGGGCCTACGAGGTCGTGGGCTTCGACGCCTGCCTGATGGCCACGGTGGACATGGTGGAGATCCTGCGGGGCAGCGCGCGTTACCTGGTGGCCTCGGAGGAGGTGGAGCCGGGCATCGGCTGGGATTACACCGGCCTGTATTCCGCTCTGGCGAAGAATCCCACCATGGATGGCGCCCAGCTCGGCAAGGCGATCTGCGACAGCTATTACGCCGCCTGCGGCAAGCACGCCTCCGCGGCGGAGGTGACCCTCTCCGTGGTGGATATCGCCCGGGCGGACAAGCTGCTGGCGGCATACAAGGAGGTCGGCGACGAGGCGCTGCTGCTTGCCGTAAAAGAAAAGCAACCGTATTTCAGCGCCTTCGGACGTGCGGCCCGGGACGCGGAGAGCTACGGTGGCGGCGACTATGAGATGGTGGACCTGGGCGACCTTGTGGAGCGCGCGGGCAAGCTGCTGCCGCAGAACGGAAAAACACTGCTGGACGCGCTGAAGGCCTGTGTGGTCTACCAGGTGAAGGGGCCCTACCGCGCGAAGGCGAGCGGTCTGTCCTGCTATTACAACCTGTCCGGCGATCCCCGCTCCGCCGCGAATTATCAGGCTCTCGGCATCAACAAGGCCTATGCGTACTACCATCAATACGCCATAGAGGGCAAGCTTTCCGGGGAGGCGCAGGCCTACATCAACGGCATCGCGGCGGGGCAGTCCGTGGAAATCACGCCGCTGCCCCCCGCGCAAAACCTGGAGGCCAGGCTGAACAATTTCCCGGTGCGCATCAACAACCAGGGCGTCTGGATGATGAACCTGGGCCCGGAGCTGGCCTCGAACTTGGCGGCGGTATTCGTCAACCTCGTATGGGTGGAGCCGGAGAGCGGGCTCAACGGCTGGTACGGCATGAGCCACGACCTTATGGCAGATTTTGAGGCCGGCATGTTCACGGAGATTTTCACCAGCACCACCAGCAGCATCGACGACGTGCCGGTGTTCCTGGAGCCCATCGCCATTGCGCCGGGCTATGTGCTCTTCGCTTCGCCGGTCATGCTCAACGGCGAGAAATACACCCTGCACATCGGGTATACGGAGAGCACGCAGGCGTACGAGATCCTGGGCGCGTGGAAGGACAGGGAAGAGGGAAGCAAGGGCGTGCACAGCAAAATCCTCCACAAGCTGCAACCGGGGGACGTGATCGAGCCGATCATGTTCCTGGTGCCGGTGCACGACGACGGCACGACCAGCGTGGAAGACATGCCTCTGGGCGAGATCATCGTGACGGAAAACACCTGTTTCAAGATGAAAACCCTTTCCGGCGGTTATTACTCCCTGACCTTCGAGATGATCGACTACGCGGGAAAGCGCTATACCTCCGCACCGGCCTTCTTCCGCGTGCGGCAGGGTAAGGTCGAGCGCCTGCCGGGCGGCATCGCGCCCGCCTCCACGCAAGAGGAGCAGCCCTTTGACAGCATCACGGGCCTTTATGTCGAAAAACACAACTTTTATCACGCCGACCGCGGCGAAAACATCACCTACTACACGGCCATCGTCAGCCCGCAACAGTACGAGCAATTGGCCAATACGTTGGGCATGCGCCAGAACAGCGACAGCGAGTATGGCTACACGATCCAGATCTACTCGGACTCCTTCAGCTTGGAGCCCTATGTGGATATGGAGAAGGTGTACCTCGTCGGGGACGTGTTCGAGGCAAGCACCGCCTACCACCAGCGCGACATCGTGTTCCGCGTGACGAAGATCATCGAGGTCTGGTGAAGCAAGCGCTTCTTCGATACATAGGCGCTAAAACCTTAAACCACCCTAACCTTGGCCCGGAAATAATTTCCGGGCTATTTTTGTGTGCTAAATCAACACAACACTCAAGTCGCTTTGAGTTTCATTGAGATGAAACGATTCAACATTTTTGAAAACACTTGATATCTAAGCCCTTCAATCCATTTCCGGCACTCCCAATTGCTTTTACCCCTAAACCAGAAAAAGGTTTGAAAATTTTCTTCAAAAAGATATTGACCCGGTAGCCTCTGCATGGTCTACACTTATGCCACGGAACTAAAAAATAAATTTATCAAGATTTCTACTTGGATGGGTTCATCCATGTTGTTCTTTTCTTCCCATACGTGCTCCGCCGGTGTTGCCGCGCCGGTGGGCACGGAAAGGGAAAACGGAACCAAGGCTGCAAAACCGGCAGCGCCTGAAAAAGCGGAACACAATGAAATGGGGTAGCTATCATGAAAAAAATGCGAAGGGGAAAAAGCAAAAAGCCATTGTACCTTGTGCTGGCTTTGATTTTGCTGGCAGGTATCCTGCTGTTCAACTTATCCAGCACTCTTGCCGAACCGGGGGCCACAGGTACCGACAGCATTTCAGGCTCCCTATGGGCGCAGGGGATTGCCGTCTATCTCTACGGGGCCAATGACCGGACCCAGGCCCTCGATACAACAGAAACCGATGCGGACGGCGCCTTTTGTTTTGAACACCTGGCGCCCGGCGAGTATGTGGTTGGGATTGCCCTGGAGACCACGGACGATCAGGAATATCTGCAGGCGGCGGCCAACGGAAGCGCCTTTGCCATCGACGAAAGCTTCGAAGACCCGCCCATGGCCTTCTCGGACGTCATTGAAATCACGGAAGACACGGCCAGTGCGCCGCCGCAGCGCGCTCCCGCCCCGGCGGGCAACGCGTATACGATCAATGTCAATGATTATTACGGCTCCCTGACTGTGCCCGGGCCTGGTTACTCCTACAACACGACCACGAACGTACTTACTTTTGACACGGCCGCCAACGGAAATACCTATACGATCACAAAAACCGCGGCAGCGGCGGGCAGCTTGACGGGCATCGTTTTCCAGCCAGGCAGTTCCCCCGCTTCCGTTACGATGGTCGGGCTGATGACTTTATCCAAGGGCATCACGCTTCCGGCGGACTTCTCAGCGGATCTGGCGTTCAAGCAATACAACGGTGACGATGTCGACTTGAAAACGACGGCGCTCACGCTGCCGACGGGCTATAAGGGGAACCTGGACATCAACGGGCTGAAGGCGGCGGCGCTCAACTTCCCATCGGACTACGATTTGCCCATCACGTTTAAAAGACTCGAAATATCGACCACTCTCACCTATCCCACGGGCTATAAAGGGCCCATTATAATAAGCGGGCCGTTCGTCGTGCCGAGTGCACAGCAGTTTCCGGCGAATTACACCGGAGAGATCATCATCGGCGATACCGGCGGCACCTTCACGAACTCGCAAACCGTATGCAGGCCGGGCGCTGGCATCGGCTTTGACGCCGGCATATACTTGCCGAACAATCTCTCGACCCTCACGATCAACAACGCCAAGACCGGCGGCAGCGGCCATTTGAACATAAAACTGGGGGCCTCAGATAATTTTAAGCTGCTTTTGGCAGGCAGCTCCGATATCAATGGCTATATCGAGGTGCCGACCAACGCCACGTTGACCATCGACAGCAAGGCTTCCACCCCGGCCTCGCCCCACAGCGAGAGCGGCAAGCTCGCGATCACGACGTCCGGCGCCAACGCGTGCATAGGCACCGGTGCCAACACGATTGACAGCGGCCAGATCATCATCAATGGCGGCACGGTGGAGGCGACGCAGACGAATTACGCGGCCAGCGCGCCCGCGGCCATCGGCGGCGGCAGCGCACATGCCGGACACGTCACCATCAACGGTGGCAAGGTCGTCGCGACAGGCAACGAGAACGGGGCGGCCATCGGCGGCGGCAACGGTATGTATGGCGTCGGCTATGTCACCATCACCGGCGGCGACGTGATCGCCCGCTGCGTACCCCGCGATCTCATCAACAACCACACCAACGGGGCGGCCATCGGCGGCGGCAACAACGCCACCGGCGGCTTCAGCGCCGACGGCACCCTCTACGGCCCCTACGCGCCGGAGGTGGCCGGCGCCCATGTCCTGATCACCGGCGGCACGGTGCTTGCGGAGAGCGGCGACATGGAGCGGAACCACCTGGGCAGCAGCAACAGCTTTGGCGCGGCAATCGGCAGCGGCAGGCTCGGCCATGCCAACGTCACCATCACGGGCGGGCATGTCACCGCGAATTCCGGCCACGGCGCGTGCATCGGCAACGGGGCCGGCAACAACAACGGCAACAGCACGAACCACGACATTTTAAGGGGAAAGGTCACCATCACGGGTGACGCCGTCATAAGAGGCTATTCGCTGACAGGCGCGAATATCGGTGCGGGCCATAACTGCACGCACGCCCCCATCTACCACATCGACAAAGAGGCCGACATCCTGATGTACAGCAGGGGCTACTGGGATGGGCTCTTCGGCGTCTCGGGTTACAGGGACGGCACCGGCAAGGACAACCGGGGCGACGGCTATTTTGTCAGCATGTTCCTGGATCCATGGTGCAATGAGATTATCAGGGGAAACGTGATCGCCTACAACATGACGGACCCCTGGGCGCCTGTCAAATATCTCCCCATCCAGGTGGAGGACAACTATATGTCGGTCCTCTTCAGCACGGGCAAGGACTACCCGGAGGACTTCCAAATTTTTGTCGAATTTTACGATTACTACCATGTGTATCAGGGGCTGCGCCAGTTTGTCCATTACTATGACCACCTTCCCCCATTGCCCGGCGGTGGCCCCTCCGCCCTCCAAAAGAAGGACCCGATCATCCCCTCGGTGACGCATATGAACAGCTACCCGCACAATTTTGAAGGCGTGTATTACCATACGCTCATGGTACATCTGGATTACGGTTCCGGCGCCCCTGTCTACTACAAAGTGACAGAGAGATACTCGGACACCAACGGCAACCCCATCCGCAACGACAGCGGCAACAAATCCAAAGAGAGCTTTATCCGGCAGGGCCTGACTTACAGCGGGCCCCATGAAGAAATCACGGACTATATCTACAAGGGCTTCAAAATGGGCAGTCCCCCAAGCAACAGCAGCGACTATACGGCGGGGGAGCCGAACGTTCCGAATGTGTCCGGCGACATCGTCGTCTACTTTGTGTACGAGGCCAAAATCTATCGCTATCTAGTCTCGAAGGACAGCAATCCGGGCGTGATTCTCAGTACACACCACTGGCTGCAAAACGCGGTAAACGCCTGCGGGACCGATGGCCCCTACACCATCACGGCCACGGAGGACGACACGGACGTGACCAACAACGCCGCGACAGCCGTGCTCTTCCCCTCAACCAAGACCATCACGCTCACCTCGAACGTAAGCGCGCCCTGGACCATCACGCAGCCCAACGCGGCAAGGCATATAAAAGCCGAGGGCAGCCTGACGCTGAAAAACATCAAATTGGACGGCGCAAAAAAAGGCGGCGGCGGCGTGTTTGTGGCCGATAGCGGCACGATGACCATGAACGACGGCAGCACGATCAGCGGCAATATCGCAGGTTCCAGCGACATCATGCCCTGCGCGGGGGGCGGTGTGTATGTGGACGGCGGTTCGCTGACAATGAACAATGGCAGCACGATCAGCGGCAACATTGGCAATATCGGCAACCACAACGGCGCGGGAGGCGGCGTATACGTGCACGGCGGCACACTGACGATGAATACCGGCAGCGTGATCAGCGGCAACTATGCCTCAAGCGGAACTACCGCAAGCGGCAACTTCGCCACCGGCGGCGGCGTGTATGTGACCGTGGGAAACAAAGCTGGAACTTTTGCCATGAACGGCGGAACCGTGAGCAACAACTACGCCGGCTATAACAGCTTCGGCACCGGCGGCGGCGTATATGTGGTAGGGAACAGCAACTACAAAGCCACGTTCAATATGATTGACGGAACGATCAGCGACAACATCGCCAGCAGAACCAGCTTTGGCCCGGCCGGCGGCGTGAATGTGACCAACTACGGCATCTTCAACATGTCCGGCGGAAAAATCACCCGCAACACGGTCGCCAACAACAGCACCGGCCAGGGCGGCGGGGTGAATATAAGCGGCACAGGCGCCTTCAACATGTCTGGCACGGCGGAGATCAGCTACAATACCGGCAGCGTCAACGGCACCGGCAAGGGCGGCGGTGTATTTGTGGACAACGGCACTTTTACCATGAAGGACACGGCTGTCATCAAAAACAACACCGCCAGCGAAAAAGGCACGGGCAACGGCGGAGGCATATACTTGGCCAACGGCGCTCAATTCACTGCGGCGAACACGGCGCAAATCACCGGCAACAGCGCGCCAAACGGCGATGGAGGCGGCATCTTCTCGGAAGGCTACGACTACAGCGACCCCGTCGATACAAGTAAGTACGCCACCATCCAGAACATCGCAAACACTGTAATCTTCAGCGGGAACACGTCCGACGCCAAGTACAAGCCGCCCGGCAACGCGGCGCTAGTCACCAGATTCGACGGGAACCTGCTGAACAATAGCGACATCAACTATCACAACCCCAAGGGGCCCATCCCCAACACCACGACCCTGACGATCACCAAAACCGTCGCGGGCGATTACGGCGACAAGACGAAGGCGTTCACCTTCGCGGTGTTCTTCGGAAAATTCGATATCCACGGGGAGGTCATAGAGCTCACCCACGGCCAGAGCAAAACATTTGACAATCTTGCGGTAGGCAGCGATATCTGCATTGTCGAGCTGGTTCCGGGCGATTACACGGCCTCGTTTGAGGACAGCCTGTTCCCGGGCGTCACACATGAAGACGAAAGCGACACCGGCTGGCTACTCATGACGGACACCGCGCGCACCATCACCTTCACCAACACGCGCGCCATGGTGCCGGAGACCAACATCGATGTGGGCGATACCGGGGCGATGCTCCTGCTGGCCCTGGTGTTTGCCGCGGCGGCCCTGACCTATCTGGCGGCCAAGGGAATCTATCGCCGCCGCAGGCAGGGGGTGCACTGAAATGGCCGGAATGGATGAGAATCCCTGGGATATCGAATCCCTGCTGGACAGCTGCCTGTCGCAGCCTGTGCCGCCGGAGCCCTCGGTTTGGCGGGATTTTAGAACGCTGGGCATCAAGATCGGGGCAATCGCCGCCGTTTTCGCGCTGACCTTCACCTTCCTATATGGTCTGCACTACGATACGGAGCCCGGCATGCATCCCGCGGTCAAGGACGGCGACCTGGTGCTGTATTACCGTCTGGATAAACGGTACAGGCCCGGGGACCTTCTCCTGCTGACGTTTCAAGGGCAGAGGCAGGTGCGCCGCGTGGTCGCCACGGCGGGCGACACGGTGGACATCACAGAGGAAGGCCTCGTGATTAACGGTGCCCTGCAGCAGGAGCGGGGGATCTACCAGAAGACCCAGCGCTACGCGGACGGCGTGGATTTTCCCCTCACCCTGAAGGGGAACGAGGTGTTCGTCCTGGGGGACGCCAGGGAAAACGCCGCCGACAGCCGCGTATACGGCCCCGTAAACGTCAAGGACACCCGGGGGACCGTCATCACCATCCTGCGGCGGCGGAACCTGTAGGGAAAGAGGCCCTCGAAGGCAATAAGCAATGGGACAGGGTGCGTGGGCTGGAAGAAGGGCCCTCGACCAGCCATGCGGCCTAACCCATGTTTATGATAAAACGAAAAAAAAGCGCAAGGAGAACAAAACATGAAAAAGAGC
>Ga0123353_10010300_pt1 | contig 13010 bp, 9 predicted proteins | sample TergutLab28metaG_3_FD_92763 | JGI IMG/M metagenome (GOLD analysis project Ga0123353, IMG submission 92763) | Labiotermes labralis P3 segment gut microbial communities from Petit-Saut dam, French Guiana - Lab288 P3 | ecosystem: Host-associated > Arthropoda: Insects > Digestive system > Gut ...
AATATATAATAAAGTAAGTGTCATCTAGTTGGTCAACCTTTATTCAAATATCAAGATGATGCACGGTCCAATACGCATAAGATTCACCTATGTATATTACAGTGGGCCGGGTAGCTCAGTCGGTATAGTGATTGACTATGGGCTGGGCGGTCAGGGATCGCATCCCGGTCTGGATGAGATTTTCCGCCCGTCCAGACCGGCCCTGGGGCCCACCCAGCCTCCTGTAAAATGGGTGCCGGGTCTTTCCCGGGGGTAAAGTGCGGACGGGGCGTGCTGCTGACCACTCACCCCCTTCTGGTGCCGCGATCATGGGCCCTCTGAGCCACACCGGGCCTGTAACGGGATCACTTTACCTTTACATTTTTACGGTCAACTATAGATACAAACTTACTGGTCTATAAAACTGGGTCCCTTTAATAAGCGGAACCAATTGTTTCAACACATTCTTCGCATTAACATCACACTCTTTTGCAGCACCCTTTCCGCCTGATAGGGGTCAACGAATGAAAAGTGTCCGGTCTCTTTCTTCTCCCCATTCTCATTCACTCTCTTTCTATAAGAAGGTAAAGCAGTCCCCATTACAGACCTGGACGGGCACAGAGGGTTCCAGGAAGTTAAGGTTCGTAGATTTCATGACAACGAACGGCACAGAATGGTGGTAAGGTTGTCAGCCTTACGCACCGGCCGCCTTTACCCCCAGGAAATGCTCCTGGTACTCATTTCTGTTAAAGGCTGAGTCGACCCCAGGGCCATAGTGCGATCGGAAGAATTTTATATCAATGAAAAATTTCACTGACACCAGCTGGGATCGAACCATCGACCTTCCGATTTGTAGCACAGCACCTTAACCACTGTGCCACCGCGGTCCCTTTTTATATTGCAAGTTTTGTCAACTATTTGTTCTCTTTTTTGGTGTTTTGTTTGGCGACTTTCTCAATCAATGTCTGACTGCATGGCGTCGAGATTACGTGAAGGAACACGAATAGAGTTTATAGGTAAATGTTATTGGCTGGTAAAACCCAAAATACTGTGAGAAGCAACTATCTCACTTCTACTTTATTCACCACACAACGTAAGGGACAGCCTTGAAATCGAAAGCGGGCCTTGGTCTGGTTTTGCTTTACCTTCCAATACTTGACTGCGTCATCTTGTTTTGAGTTACCTCATTTGTCTCTTTCCTGTTAAAGTTATTTCTAATATCTTATGCTTAATTTTCTTTCTTCTTCTTCTTCTTCTTCTGCTTTTTTCTTCTTCTTCTTCTCTTCCTCTTCTTCCTCCTCCTCCTCCTCCTCCTTCTTCTTCTCCTTCTTCTTCTTCTTTTCCTTCTCCTTCGTCTCCTCATTCTTGTTCTTTTCTTTTTCTTCTTCTTCTCCTCCTCATCCTCCTCTTCTAACTCAAGCGCCACAGTCCATTGTGGACCTTGGCTTCCGATACAATATTCCTCCAATTCTGACGGTCTCTATCTTTACCTGCCTGTTTTTTGCACACTATACTTAAATACTCTTCGACCTTCTCTCCATTTTTGCGTGGTCTTCCTCTTTTCATTTTTATTACCATTAACTTTGAAATTTGTTTTGGCGTTCTTTGGTTTTGCATTCTTCCAACATGACCACACATTCTTAGTTGGAGGGATTTTATAAATTTGACAATATCTTCCGCTTTTAGTATGTTCTTTATCTGCCTCTTTGTTCCAAGTTTTATTATAATATATTTCTGTACCATAAAATCATAACAGTGTAATGCTTGATGTACAGTACAAGATGCATTACAAGCTGTTTATGTGGCTGTCTGCTCAATTTAGGCAGCTCCGTGGAGAACAGTCTTTGAAAACCTAACATTCCCCTTGCTGGGAAGACTTACCCTCATATCCAAAGACAAATTTACGTATCATGGTCACGACTCGTCCCGGTCTCGAGACAGGAGACTCCGGTAACTTCCTTCGCACATTCAGACACATTTACTTATCAAATTACAAGCTACGTCTAGTTATTACTACTGATTTTCCTCGCACGAAGTTCTGTGACAAATTGTAAGGACATGCATTTACCGTATCTTAACGCGCACCTTTGTTATGTTGGTCCGTCTAATATCATCTGGTGAAGAGAAAATGTATCGCAGTTGAAAGTTCACCAAATTTCTATTCTCTCTCCCGGATTAAATGGGGGTTCTTGTGAGTCAAAACACAACTATCTTATATTGTTATCTTTATTTAAGCTGACAACATGTTTCGCCCTTGCACTGGGCCATCTTCAGGTCACAAGATATATAAATGAGGAGACTATACAGTGTGAATCATAAATAAAATAGTGTGAACCATAAAATAGGATATATGTATCTAAAATTCAACGAGATCTCGTCGTTCAGTTTCCCAACAGTATACATTAGTAGTCTAAAACCTGGAATTATAACATGGAAACACGACAGTGGTGGTTTAAGATAGAACCATATCGCGGAATTGTAACAATATTTTAAAACACGAATCTTTACATATTTTTTGCGAAGATCTTATGGGTGAAGCAGTGATATACTTTCGGATTCAGGGGTCATTTAATTGTAAATAAAACACAACGGGGATGATGAGCCTAAAGACCCCCTTACGGAATTGAAAGCATTCCCTTCAGCAATTTATTTAAAACACACACACACACACACACAATTACGTAATCTTCGTCAGATTGTTCTATCTCGAATTTTGTGCCAGATATTTCCTCCGAAATATTGATAACCATTTGCCAAACTACACGGCGTACTGTCGTACTAGACCAGTTTGAATAAGTACGGCCACGGTTTGTCAAATCTCGTGAACCTGACTTTAAGCTGTAGGCTACAAAGTTACGCGTATAAATAGCAGTTTAGTGTTTTTATTGCGCAGAGTAAAATTAAATTTCACGAAGTAAAGTAGAGATATAGTAGAGGTATAACTCGACTCTTTCTTGAACTTCGGCGCTAGATGTGCGTGAGTGGTCAACGACACCCTCCGGCCGCTTTGCCCCTGCGAATAACCGCGTACCTATTGTATAGGAGACTGGGTGGGTCCCAGGATCGTTCTGGACGGGTGCGGAAAATTTTGCCCTCACCGTGATTCGATCCCCGGACCGTCCAGCCCGTCACGAGTTGCTATAACGACTACGCTATCTCGACCCTTTTTATTTACATAATGTTCCCTAATTAAAGGAAAGTAAGTCAAGTGTGTAATAATATTCCCCAGAAAGTCGACTAAGTGGAAGAACTGCAATCCATGGTGGAATTGTGTACTAAGAGATATTAATAGATTCAAATTCAGAACTATGCAGAGAGGTTAAAAAACGAGCTGACTGGGAGAAGTCCATGACGGAGGCGAATGTCCGCATTGGACCGTAGTGCCATCTACGAAGAGGAAGAAGAAGAAGAAGAAGAAAAAGAAGGAGGAGGAGAAGAAGGAAAAGAATGTTGTCTAATGTATGTTGCCATTTATTATTCATGTTTTACCTCGTATTATAAAAGATTCAATCCTATGGTTTAGCATTGCGTGGAATAGAAAATGTTTTTGCAGACGTATCATGTAATATTTCGTTAAAGGTGCCTATTCATGCTGAATTTCGTGTTTCCTCGGAGCGGACACTGTGGCTAGCGGATCTGCATACGGCTGCCTGTACATCATCAGTAGAACGTTAAACAAAGCCACTGTCAGTGATAGTAGGTTTCAGTCACGAGAGCTAATAATGTATCTCACGATAGAAGGCAATAATCAAACCATTTTCGCTGATATCTGTAAAACCTCCCAGCCTTGTACGGATGCAGGAGAAGCGAGGCAGTTCGAGGTTAATGGATTGCTTCAGGTGAGGTTACCTGTGGACATTGCGTGCGAGTTAGAATGCAGTACACGGACGGACAGACAGTGGAACCTGTAGTAGAGACCGACAGGGTTAACCAGTTATCAGAATGCAATGAAAATATTGTTTGTGCTCTAGTTCTTAGAGTATTAATCGCTGCAACTGGTAACATCAATTCGCCAATTAATTTACGTTTTCATGGCCACAGAAAAGAATAAATAATTTACAACAAAAACGTAGCTTACCTTCAGTAGCCTTGTTTGGCTCCGGTCTGTGGAGGTGTACAGGTAGTGGACGGATATAATGTGGTGAATACGTGTATTACGACTACGGCCTTGCGGAATGCGACGCCGTGTATGTTTGGAAGAAACCTGCTGCTTCCATGTTCATATTCTCTTAAACTATTAACTTAAATCATGGCGCGTAAAACCATGCTTCGCATATTCTCATCCGCTCTGTTTTATATTTGCTGTGGGCGAAATTTGGAATCTTTTAACGCTAAACCGGGTGTCATAGAGTACCACTGTTTCCAGATCGGTTTATTGTGCCGTATCTGTAAAAATAATTTAAAGACTTCTTGAAACACGCCTTGATTTCGTCCAGGATGAGTTACGATAGAGCCTGTTGGGGGGGGGGGGGCTGTTGTGATTACTGTGATTCGGTTTCCATAATAACTTATTGATAATTGAGTGGTAGCTACTTATCAAGATACACTCTGTTTTTATACCATTAACCAGATATGAGGAAGGTCACATAGCGTGCTACATTTATTAACTATATTTATGTATAAGAATACTGTATATTTTACGCTGTCTGTAGTATTCTGGTGAGTTTTTAAGAAAAAGCGTCAGTGAGGAGAGCAGTATCTTGTGAACAAAGGACTGTACTGAGTCGATATAATCAGAACTGAGATTTGGCAGATGGTTATTCAATACTGATGTCACACACGAAATTTAATTGAATTTTGTTTGTTTCAACTTGCGAAAGAAAATCACGCAAAAGTGCTTTAGTCAGCTGGAGACAGAACGGTGCCACTACGCTTTTCTTCAAGTAGTGCAGGCAAAACACAATACAAGAAGAGGGCTTAACGGTCTTGCAAAGGAGGTGAAGCAACACGAAGGTACTCACAAATATCTAAGAGGTTATTCTAAGGACCAGCACCGCCCCCTCCGGCCCGGCATCCTGCTGCGGCACATATATATTCACGTACCATCGTAGGTGGAAGCTGCACGTACTGTGGCCTTGATAGTGCTTTTCGCTTGACTGCTGAGACCACGAATATGGCCGCAGTCCGCTTTTAAAACCTTGAGAAGAGATATAGATGTACGAAAATATCAGATTCTGACAATGATGAGTGGTCGGGTTGTGACACTGCTTGACACTGTGTACTGAGGTGCACACGGGCGTGTGGACATGATGCCCGTACTTTCAGGGTGTAAAATTTAGTACTTGAACAAGTTGACAGGGCATTTATACCAAAACGTGATATCTACCTATAAGGCTACACAGTGTAACAAACCGGAAGACCAAAATCGGAAGATCTAAGCAATGACGACAAAATAATTTTAATATATTACATAAAGAACAGTTTTGAAAATGTCATCTGGACTGAGCTGTCTAGCTATTGTAAACAACGCAATGACAGTCAGTGGCCTGTTACCGTGGTTATTATCTTGACTAGCTGTCACTTATTAAATTTTCAAGGACGAATATTTAGGTCACATTTAATTTAGCTGCAATCTATTGGCCCATAGATTTTTAAAGGGACTTTGCATATGGAACACACTTTTTTTTTAAAGAAATCGAAATCGATTATGGTAGAGCGGGATCCGTCGTTTATCACTATGCTGCAAACGATGTCCGCTCTACAGCCCAGTTCCATGTTAAAGCGTGGATTGTCGCACGGAGTACTGCAGACCGGCCGACGTCATCGGTCGGAATGCAGCAGCGCTACTGTGACCTGGTTTGTAAATACCGTAGGGGGTTTCGCATGAATTGTGTATGCCGTGTGTGGCCACAAGAAAGAGTAAAATGAAGAGTATCGCGGCGAAAACTACATATTGTTAAGTTTCATGGTCTGTACTTTACACTAAATATTGACTGTGTGGCCAAACAAAGGATAATTATAATCAACATGTATGACGTTTAGAATTCAAACTTACACACTGTCATTTATTCGGAATATCCGAAGGAAAGACACTATTTGTAAATTAAAAAAATAATATTAAAATTGTTACTGAGGAAACAAAGTGTGATTAGGTAAGTTAGTTTTTTTTATGTTTCGCTGACCGTGCATCTCAGTAGGTGGCCGTCCCGTGCACCGGACGGCCACCTACAGGCGTGATGATACCAGATGCTGTATAATACAATTTTGACCTCCTGATGTTGAGCACAATAGTGCTCGAAACATGTAGAGGACTATAATAAAATTATTATAAGACAAGAATTTGTGCATTAAGTTGGTCAATTACTAAGATTATGTAAATTAGATTGAGCATAGAGTGGGGTCCTGTGGTGGGCTTTCTTGGCTGTGGAAATATACCTTCTAATATCATAATAGGCGAAGAGTTTATTGATAACGTAGCCGAAGTATATATTTGTTAGAGGATCCGTCTGTATGAAGTTCACTGTTGTGAGGCGTGCTCTCTACAGAACAGCGTATATCCGATTGTGTGGCGTGCTCTCTACAGAACAGCGTATATCCGATTGTGAGGCGTGCTCTCTACAGAACAGCGTATATCCGATTGTGAGGCGTACTCTCTACAGAACAGCGTATATCCGATTGTGTGGCGTGCTCTCTACAGAACAGCGTATATCCGATTGTGTGGCGTGCTCTCTACAGAACAGCGTATATCCGATTCAAAAGACATTGCAGGTAAAATAAGTGTGATTGTAGAAAGAGTGCAGGTTTAGGGTTTAGAGGTCGATGGACTTTCACCAAAATATTTCGAAACCTCCCGATCTTGGCTAAACTGGAACAAAAATAATACAAACTTCAAACTCAGATCCCCTTGCATTTGTGTGGTTGATCTTTAATACATGCAGGTTATGTTCTCTGTGACGTACGAAGGGAGACCTAAGGAACAAGTGATGATGCGAATATCTAGCCATTTACGAGACAAGTAAAGGAAATAAGATATCTCGCCTTTTACGAGATAAGTACAGGAAACACGACATCTCTCTCTTTACGACACAAGTACAAGAAATGCTATGGCTCTACATTTTCGAGATAAATAAAAGAAATTAGGCAGATCTAGTGAGGCCGTCGAGGTAGAAGACGAGCTGAATGTATCCCAAGGGAGAAATAAAAGAAGGCGGTGGATGAATTTAGGGTGCATTGAATGTATTCACGAATTATACGAAAAATGGGAATAAAACGACAGTCATAGAGTAAAGGAAAAAAGGACTGTTACGCCTTGCTGGCATTTCCTAACTTGTTTTTTTATGAACCGAGACGAAGATGAGGGTAATAATAATAACTATAGCTCTGATAATGGTGATAATGGATAATTCCATCAGAAGAAATTCTTACGCACGTGTGGGACAGACAGACGTACAGATGTAATTGCGTCTACGAAATACGTGCCTAAGAAGATATCTTCTCATCAAATAATGATGAGTTTCTTCCCGTTGTAATGTTGGTGTTGTGCACGAACTGCGGTCTGATTCACGCATATCTTAGCGGGTGGTTCAGAAAGAGATGGACAGTACCAGATAACACTGCTTTGGGTGCGTCTGAGTAACAGACATGAGACCTGCATGTGCTAATGCCCTTATGTGCAGCCCACTGATAGACCTACGTGTGTGATAAGAAAGGGCAAATTGTATTACACCAAGATATTTCAAACCCGCAGCATTTAAATCCGTCTGATTTTGAATCACAGGTAACATGCTATCTCTTGTCAGACTCTGAAACTAATTTTCTTATAGAAACTTAACGTGGAATATTGATTATTGGTAGTGTAGGAATTAGAACAGTTCATTCTTCAATCTTCATGTTTGCACCGCGCATCAATGATGATTAAATACTTTATTTTCCAACTAATGCACAATACATAATATGTAGATACAAATAAAAATTGTAAAACATTTAAAAGTGCTCCAAATGTTTCGGATCACAGAGGATCCATCATCAGGGAGCCTTGTACAGTGCTTGGCTAAAAATTACAAGAATGATTCTATCGTGTCCGTTGACATGGACAAGGTCGGTGTTATGGCAGCATATTTTGACAGTTGTGCATGTCTGTAGTTCACTGTATATGAAGGCACTTCAAACACAGTGAGCTACACACACACGCACAACGGGTCAAAATATGCTGCCATACCACCGACCTTGTCCATGTCAACGGACACAATAGAATCATTCTTGTAATTTTTAGCCAAGCATTATTCAAGGCTCCCTGACGATGAATCCTCTGTAATCCGAAACATGTTGGAGCACTTTTAAATATCATATAATTTTAATTGTATCTACATATTATATATTGTGCATTAGTTGGATAATAAAGTGTTTAATTTAGAACAGTTCTTATTTTAGATGGCATTCGGATGTAGTTACGAAATGACAAGCAGTTCATGTAGCGTCAATACAAGGCAAAGCTGTCTTCTCTATGCGTTTCACGAAAGCACGTGGTGGAACAGAGATTTAGGTATACCCATTCTTAACGTCCACATTAGATAGAGTAGCGTCATCAGGGTCACGCCCCGGTCGCTTTACCCCTGGGCGCGAAAGAAACAGGGTGGCCCTCAGAACAAATCTGGAGGCTTTAGGAGCAGAAAAAAATCTCTTGCTGCCACCGGACATGACGTCACATTTTGTCGGTAGTTCAGCAAGCAGCGTAACCAATTCTGTTGAGCACAGTCCTTTTTGGGAAGCTGTGAGTTTCTCAGCTAGTCAAGAAATTCCCCACACTTTATGGAACCCGAAGGTTCATTACCATACTCAAAAGAACCTGCCACCTATCCCTATCCTCAGCCATCTCAGACCGGTTAAACACTTACTATGTTAGTTCTCTAAGACCCATTTTAATATTATCTCACTATTTTTTCCAAGGTTTTTAAAGTGGTCTGTTTTCCTCAGGCTTACCCACCGAAACCCTGTATAGGACCCTCTTGTCCCCCACATGCGAATCATGATTCGTTCATATAATCGTCCTTGATTTGCCTACTCGATCAATATTTGGTGAGGAGTGTAAGTAACGAGTTTCCTCGTTATGCAGTTTCCTCCTTATGCAGTTTCCTCGTTATGCAGTTTCCTTCAGATCCCTCTCACCTCCCTTCTTCCACGTCCAAGGATCTTACTATGACTCAGCCTACATTCTTCTCTTCATGTGACAGACTAAGCTTTACGTCCGCAGAAAGCAGCCGACAAATTACGATTCTTTGTGTTTTAATATTCATGCTTTTAGATAACCAACGATAAGACAAAATATTCTAGCCCGAATATTAACTGTCATTCAACAAATTTAGTTTGTTATTTTCAAATATTTTATTTTAAATGTGCTGCGCTTTATTACTATCTGTTAACATTAATTTTGCAAAATATTAAGTAGACTATGGGCCGGGTAGTTCAGTCGGTATAGCGACTGACTACGGGTTGGACGGTCCTGGATCGAATCCCGGTGGGGACGAGATTTTTCGCACGTCCAGACTGGCCCTGGGTACCGGGTCTTTCCCGGGGGCAAAGTGCAGCTGGGGCGTGTCGCTGACCACTCACCCCCTTCTAGTGCCGCGGTCATGGAAGAGTAGAGCTATACCTCTACCCACCCTCTGGGCCACACCGGGCCTGTAACGGGATCACTTTACCTATTTTATTAAGCAATTTTTTAAAATTAATTGTAGAAATTGATTTGATGCACACGGCCAAAAGGACTTTTAGGAGAAAAAAGATTTCCGAAAGAATTTTGTATCTCAAAACTATGCGTGCTACAATAAGATTTCGCAATTATAACATAGTTTTTTTTTATTTATCTCAGTGTTTAACCAACTTGATAAACAAAATTTGCTTTACAATAAGTTTTATTTCATGCCTCTACATGAAACAAATTTTGTGCATCAAGTTGGTTAAATACTGAGATAAATATACTGAGATACAGCACGGTCAGCAAAACGTCAAAATAATTTTTTTTATGTAAACCTATTTTGCACCTTAAACATGACTGTTGCACTTTCAGACCAACACGACACCAATAAGTGTTCTGTAACAGTGCAGATTTATTTAAGACTTTTGAAGAGCGGTTATTCGAAACTCACAAAAAAAAATAGTTTCATGTGTGTTATTTTCATGACGTCATCCATTTTCATACATGACGTATTCAAACCCCAGTGAGCAGGAGCATAATAAACACATCCGCTATAAAAACGGAAGTTTTATTCATCCTGCGAACTGTGCACAATTTTATTGAGTGGAAATATGATTGCGCCATGGCACGAATGAATATATATATATATATATATATAGGCTCGCATGACATTTTGAACGCGTAAGAAAAAAAAATGAGTTCCAAAATACAGCGACGCAAATTTAATACTTGTTGAAATATTTACATCACGTTTATGTTGACAAACGGTTCTTATTTATGTTAAAGCTTCTATTGAAAGAAATTTCTTATGTATTGTATTGAATCGTAAATGCTACATTGAGATTGTGTATGGCTATAAATCCAAATTTTTATCTTATACATCCTCTTTGAGTTTTACGTTATTACAAATCAGTTTATAATTCCTTCCTAAACAGATGTTTATTAATATTACGATTGGACTTTAAGAGGAACGATATTACAGAAAGTCATAAATCATAAACATTATATCTAATTACCACATGTTTTAATGATTTTAATAGTGTAGGGATCTTGTATTTTAAGTAAGGAATGAGGTCTAATTTTTTATGTTTCTTTCACCGTACATTGTGATATAATTATACAATATCAAACAACGAAATGTACTGAGCTTTCATTCTGTCAACATGTACGTTACGCGTGAGGTTGACATTTATTTTACGTAAAACATTGGCCTCAAGATTGCCTAAGTGTGGGTCCAAACATGCTGCCATATAAATCTGATGTTTGCTGGACCGTGCATCATTGTGATAGCTGACGAATATAAAACCAACTAGATGTCACTTGTTACTTTTATTTTACTTCTTAGAGAGTCAACATGTTTCGGGCATCAATATGACCATCTTCAGGATTTTGTGACTATGTTGGTGGTATCCAGGCTGCCGGCTGAAGCTTCAGCCGGCAGCCCGGATACCACCCTAACCGAACCGCACCCTAACTCCAACACACATCAAATCATGAACGAAACGGCCAATGTGGTAGTTCAACAACATAGTCACAAACTCCTGAAGATGGGCATATTAATGCTCGAAACATTCCAAGTCTCCAAGAAGTAAAATAAAAGTAACAAGTGACATCTAGTTGGTTTTTTATTCGTCAGTTTTGCTTCCATACACTCTAAAGATCTAAGAAACCTTTGTGGCAACGGCAATTACATGCTTATTTTTAATGTTAAAATATTCATTCTTGTAATAAAACCAACGAGATGCACTCACTTCTCAAATTTATTTTAGGAATAGGACTCTACAGGTTTCGGACAGTTTCTCTGTCCATCATCAGTATGACATATACCTATTGCTGTGCGTACGGTACTATACTCCTGATGATGGACACAGAAACTGTCCGAAACATGTAGAGTCCTATTCCTAAAATAAATTAGAGAAATTAGTGCATCTTGCTGGTTTTATTATAAGAATATATCGCGATACGCAGTCATCTGAATGTCAAATTAGTTAAAAATCCGATTTCAGTTTTCTAAAATACAGAACGAAGTGTGCCAGATCTAGCATTACTCCGGAGTTCCACACAGCTAGGACATTAAATACTTAAGCGTAATCTTTGGTGTAATCGGTGAACGAAACGTGGTATTTTTGTGCAGAAAAGAACGTAAAGTGAGGGTGTTTCTAAACATTATTCTGCGGGGAATAACCGAACCTACACGAGAGCAAATCGTGGAAGGAAGGATAATGTTGTGTATTCAGGCGCTATGTAATTCCTACTCTTCAACAACTGCTATTAAAACGAACAGAATAAGGCAGCGCTTTTCAAACTTTCCGGTTTGTGGAACCCTTTTCCAGACTCTAAATATTTCACGGATCCTCACCGCTGTTTTTCAATTGGCAAAACTGGCAATGTCAAAAATGTAACACAGACCGTAGGCTTTATTTTTCACTCGTGGTCAGGTACGATAACACAAAAACTGCACTGTAGGTTTAATCAATCAGTAATACAACGGAAATTATTACATGTCGATTTGTCAGTGTGACGGAATTGACTGTTACGATGAAGTCATGATTTGTTAAAATCTGGCACAATGGGCGACAGGGGCAGTTTGAGATGTTCCTCAGAAGCCGGCTTATTTCTGTATTTAACCCTTATCCTGCTAACGTGGAGAATATAGTGAGCTAATAATACCAGCAGATGACAGATGGGATTTAATTCGTCGTTTAAAGGGTTAATTCTTGTCGTACTTAGTGGTCGAGAGAGGGGGGAGGTCTGTATTCAACAATGACCCTTTTTAGGTGATTCTTCCTGGGACTGCATCTCTCAGAAAGGCACGAGAATTCTGTGGTTATGCCCCCCATTACTTTCGGAAGTATTCCTTTCAAAAATATGGTACACCATTTTTAACTATTTTTTGATATTCAATATTGCAAAAGTAAGTTTCTGAAAGTAATTAAGACAGCATACTGCACAAAGTGCCCAAGCTTTTATCAGCGTTTTGCTGAACTCTTGAGTTCCGGCGAACTCAGTTTGAAAAACACTGTATTGAGGTACAGGGCAGTTCCTCTGCTGCACCCTTGTGTTATACATAAACAGCACACCCTACTGAAATAAAGAAATTGCTTATTTGTTGTAGCATAACAATTGTATATTTACATTGACTAATGTATTTGGAGACACGTGGTGATTGCTGTGTGCATTCATTTGCTGTCAATCGAGACAACAAAGTGGATATAAATTTGAGGGTTGTTTGACCGTTCATCTTCATCATGAAATAAAGTGAAATGCCAACTTGATGCAAATAGGTAATTCTATTGATGTATTCTTAGCTCGACATGTTTCGGGTACATACGTCCATCATCAGGAGCATTAGATGTTGAGTTGCAGCATATGGTTTTCTGCACCGAGTTTTTGGATG
>Ga0123353_10010302_pt1 | contig 13007 bp, 11 predicted proteins | sample TergutLab28metaG_3_FD_92763 | JGI IMG/M metagenome (GOLD analysis project Ga0123353, IMG submission 92763) | Labiotermes labralis P3 segment gut microbial communities from Petit-Saut dam, French Guiana - Lab288 P3 | ecosystem: Host-associated > Arthropoda: Insects > Digestive system > Gut ...
AGCTCAGGGCGATGGTGCGCTTGTTCAGCAGATTTTTGAACCGCTGCAGATTGCTGAAGTCCGTCGTCATGAAGGTCTGCCGGAACACCTCGCCCTTCACGGTCACCAGGTCGGCGGTCATTTGGGTGTCCTCGTCGGATATGAGCATCTCTATTGGCTGCACGATAAAGTTTGTCAGCGGCGCGATATTCTCGCCCTTAGCCCGGAAGTACCGGCCCTCATAGGCGAACACCGGGGCGTCGCTTTTTGCGCCGTAGCCCTCCTCCATGGTTTCGAGGGATCGCGTCAAAGTCTCTTCGCCGTAGGTGGCGCCGTTGGCATGGTGGCGGTTATCCCATTTTTCCCGCATAAGGCCGCTCTGCCGGAACAGGCGGTCCATCTGCTCACGATCCTTGCCGGACCAGAAAGCCAGTTTGCAGCACAGAGCAAGGTCGGCCTCGGACTGGCTGCCGTAGTCTCCCTGCCAACGGCCCTCCCACAGGGCGGCGAACGCCTCGCCCTTGCCGGAGCTCCGGGCCTTCTCCAGAAGCGCATCGTCGGAAAGCGGCCCGGCAGCCCTCTTTTTCTTCGCTTTTTTCGCGGGCTCCTTTTTGGGCGCGGCGATATACTGCTCATGTATCCACCGCAGCGCGTCATCGCCGTCAGCAACCTCCAGTGGGGCGTTGTTGTATGCCTTGCCTGTCATGGTGAAATATCGGGCATGGCTGTACATCTCCACGCCGGTTTTAGCGTTGCGGCTGCCGCCCTCCGGCATGGCGCCGCGCAGGAAGATATGCAGGCCGGTTCCCGAAGGGCTGACTTCCACGTAGGTAGGAGGCAGCTTCGCGATGATCGCGGCGGCGGTTTCATTCAGCGCGCCGTCGGCAATGCAATGATCAATGTCCACGCCAACAATGCCGGCTTCTTTGGTGAAAACGAAGCCCAAGCCGCTGTAACCCCACCCCAACGAATCTGCGGATTCGCCGGGGACCCCGGAATGCATTTCACATGCACGGGCGGCGAAATCGAAATCAGCCCATGTTTTCGCATTGGTGGAGGAGGCTTTGTTGCCGGTCTTGGGGTTGTAGGGGATTTTGGTGGAGCGGCCTTTGCTATCCTCCTCCAGCCGCCAGCATACCCACTGCGGCAGGGCGGTGAGGGCATTCGGGAAGGTTGCCATCAGCGCCTCCTCCTTCTGTTGCGCCGTCTGCCCCTGTTCTTTTTCGGCGGCCGGTTGATCTTCCGCTCCTCGCGGGTTACATTCTCAATGGCCGCAAATGCCGTCGGGTCGGCGCAATGCGAAGCATTGTAATATCCGTTACGCATAATATCGCTCTCTTTCTAACCGGCGGGAGAGGCCGCGAAGCCCCTCCCGCCTTAGTCAAGTTAGTTTTCGGGCGGGGCCTCGTCGGGCAGGGGCGGCACGTCATCCGGGACCGGCGCGTCCTCCTCGAAGCCCACCGACATGCTGAGGTCGCGCACCTGTTCCGTCAGCCGTTCGATCTGCGCGTACTCCTGCGGGGTGAGCGGACGGTCGACGCCGAACTTGGCCTGGGAGTAGGCGATGCCGCCCTTGTTGGTGGCCTTCTGCAGGGAGAAGCGGGTGACCACGCTGTTGCTCTTGCGGCCCTTGGTCAGCAGGCCCATGAGGTACTTCGTGAACTCCTGCAGGGAGCCGGTGGGCAGCGACAGCAGCATGGGGAACAACTCGCCCTCGCGCAGGATGTAGATGCGCCTGCGGTTCTGGCATGCCTTGCCGCCGTTTTTGCCGCTGTCAAACTGGTTGTAGGGGCAGCTTGCGCATTGTGTCACCTCGCCGGTTTCGCGCTTCACGCCATGCTTGCCGTCGATGGCCGCGCAGTCGGGCGGCTGGTTGCCCCCGGTGTACGCCGTGGCGTAGTAGGCATTCAGTGGGTGCTGCAGCAGGATTACCGCCGAGAATTCCTTCACGGTATCCGTCTCGCCGTTCTCGCCGGGGACCTCATAGGTCAGGCCGCCGCCGGACGGGATTTTCACCTTGCCGAAGCTGAGGTTCAGACCGTCGAGCTCCTCGCGGATCAGGCCGCCGATGTCGGCATCGGCCAGGGCCATGTAGCCGGAAACGGCCACTTCGTTTTTCTTCGCGGGCATAATGTTTACCTCCGTTATTTCTTTGATGTTTTGCGGACGGACACGCCGGTCTGCTCAAAGACCTTGACCAGGCCGTCTAGCCATTCGGGGAGCCGGTCCTCGTTCCCGGCAAGCTGCTCCTTCACGAAGGAACTGAGGGTATTCGCGTTGACGGTCTCGTAGACCAGGTCGCCGAAGCCGTTTTGCTTGAGGGCCTCGTACAGATTGTCCTTCAGCCCGGCGACGGCGCTGCCGCGCACTTTGACCGTCAGGGAAAACATGCGCCCGGCGCGGGTAAAATTCTGCGTTTCGCTGTCCAGCATCGCCTGGGCCAGCTTATCCTCCGTGGCCTTGATATCCGCGCCGATATCATCCACCACGCGCTCCAGGTCGGACTTTTCATCGCGCAGGGAGCGCAATTTATCGGCCAGGGCAAACAGTTCATTCTCCATAGGGATTTCCTCCGCTTCTGTAGTCGTCGACCAGGGACCGGGCGAGGTCGGCCTTGTCCTGCAAGGCTTTCAGCACCTTGCCGTCCACGGTGCCCCGCGCCGTCAGGTAGATGTAGGTGCATCGCTGCAGCTGCCCCGCCCGGTGAATCCGGGCCTTGGTCTGCTCGAAATTGCTCATGGAATAGTCCAGCGAGTAGAACACCATCGTGGTCGCCGCCGTCAGCGTGATGCCCAGCCCCGCCGTGGCGATCTGGCCGACAAACACTTTCACCTCTGGATCGTCCTGGAACATGGCCACCTGTGCGCTGCGCTCCTTCACGGGCACGTCGCCCTGGACGCAGGCGTAGCGGACGCCCTTCTTTTCAAGCAGGGCCTTGATCGCCGTGAGCTCCGGCACGAAGCGGGCGATGACCACCAGCTTGTTCCCGCCCTCAATGACATCGTCCGCGATGTCCTCCAGCGCGGCCAGTTTCGCCTTGCTGACCTGTTGCAGCTTGCCCTCGTCGGGCTGGATGAACCCGCCGGTCAACTGCGAAAAGCGCATGAGCCGGGTGAGGATATTGGCGGCGGTGACGCTGCCGTCCTCGAGATCGGCGTAGCTGTCGCGCACCAGATCGCGGTAGGCTTTCATGGCCTTCGGCTCCAGGTCCACCAGCCGGATGATGTCCACCGTTTCGGGGAGGTCCAGGCAGTCGGCTTTCGTGGCCCGGAAGGCGACGCAGTGCAGCCGCTGGGTGAACTCCGGCTCCATCAGCTTCTTCATCACCGGGGTATGACTGCCGTAGCCGGTCATGTCGAAGTAGCGGTTGCGGAACCGATAGAACGATGTCCCGAAGATCGCCGGGTTCAGGTAGCGGTACTGGCTGTACACGTCAATGGCCTTGTTTGTGATGATCGTGCCGGTGAGCAGCAGCTTGTAGCATTTTTCATTGCCGAACTTGTGCATGAACTTGCTGGCGTTGGCAGTGTGGCTCTTGATTTTGTGCGACTCGTCCGCGATCACCAGGTCGGGCTTCCACGCCAAGAGCGTGTCGCCCAGCCGCCAGGCCGACTCGTAGTTGATCACCGCGACATGCAAGCCGGGGCCTTTCATGCGGCCCAGGGCCTGGACCTTCTGTTCGCTGCTGCCGGTGAGGGCCTGCAGGGTGTAGGGGAAGTCGGCGAACTTCGCGAACTCCTCCTGCCATACGCCGAGGATGGACAGCGGCGCGACGATCAGCACCCGCTTGACGCGGCCAGCTTGCCATAACGCTCCCGCGATGGCGATGCTGGTGATCGTCTTGCCGGTCCCCATCTCCATGAGGAGCGCCGCGCCAGGCGATGCGTCCTCGGTGAACAGGCGCGTGGCGAACGTGAAGGCTTCCCGCTGGTGACGGTAGGGGGCCGCCCGGATGGGCATGTTGATTTGGGTCAAATGCGGTTCCTCCAATCTGAGATAGATTGAGGCTGGCCAGCTCTCTGAAACGAGGGTAGCACACCGCAGGGACAAAGTCATTTTTTCAGACTAAAGTCCAGAAAAGAAAAAAAGAGCCGCAACCTCTTGATACACAAGCGATTGCGGCTCTGTCGGTTCAAACATCGTTTTTGTTCTCTGTTTCAATTTTCCTTGATACACAAGGCTTTCCGCAACTTTAGTCAGACTAAAGTGTTTATTTATGAAATCAGCTTGGCGTAGTAATTCGCGGAGCCGAGTTCCTTGAAATGCAGGCGTTTGAGGAATTCATTACACACGGGGATGGGCTGCCCGGATAGACGTTCAATGATGTACAAGTAGGCGCGGTGGAGGGGGATGGCGGCGCTGAGTTTGATTCCGGCGGCGCCCAAGAGCGTCTCCGCTTCCGGCATGTCCAGGTTCATCGCGATGCAGATCGCCATCAGGGTCGGCAGGGTGGGCGGCGCTGGATCGCCGCGCTGTGCCTTGTAGAATGAGTTCTCATCCAAGCAGCAGCGTTCCATAAAGACTTCGATGTTCCACTTTCTCAGGTCGATGAGCGCGCCGACCAACTGCCAGGCGTTCGGGGCCTTCGCCTGCATAGCGGCCACGACCTCAAATTTCTTGAGGTGTACGTCTATGTTCGGGCCGTTGGGATTCACGCGCTCACCTCCTCCCTTTTTGACGGCAACCACTTTATAACGACAGCTAATTTCCTAATAAATGATATGCGCTTGTCCCGGACATGTATTCTGAAAAGTTGTCGGATAAATAGAAAAAGGCCGAGGTATTCCACAAAAAAGCGGATACCTCGGCCATGATAGGGAAAAGAAGCGAAACTCCCCCTATGATTGCGGCGGCGGCCGAAGCCCGCTGTTGCGGGTTCTGTGCCACTCGCCGCGAAAAACAGAAGATAGCTATAGCCGGGCGAGCGGCGTTAAATTATTCTTTTGGCTCATTGTCAAAACTCCTCAAAAATATTTGCTTTAGGGCTTTACAAATTTGGCACTATATGGTATAATCCTGTAAAGACACGGAAAATCGCGCCTTTGTGCCTATGCACATCGTGCATTGCGCACTGTTTCAAGGTGCGCTTTCGTTTCTTTCCAGGCAACATCGGCTGCGCCCTGCCAAAAGCCAGGCCGGTGTTGCCTGTTCGTTTTCCCCCCCGCTGGGGGACTTTTCATTATATCACGCTGCCCGCGCAAAGAAGCGAGATTCTTTTGGGCGGCGAAAAAAACATGCTCCAGGGGTGCAGAAAAACCGGCGCACCGCTTTTAGCGATACTCCGGCCAGGACACGCATATTTTACAAGTCAGCAACCTAAAAAAGGCGCGAATTCCCCTGTAACGTCAATGCGGCGGCGCGGAGGCAATTTCCCAACGGCTATTCCGATGGGTTCTGCCACTGCCGCCTGCTGTACCCTTCAACAAATCAGCTAGTGGCCCTATGTGAATGCTTTGATATGCCCACAACCTTTCAGCAGCTTTTATGCTTCATCAGTGTAGCACATAACGCGCAAAATTGCAATGAAATTTTCATGAACTTGGTAAATATTTTTCTTGTTTCTTCCAGGGACAGGGAAGCCGCGCTTTTTCGGCAAAATAGGCCGCCTGCCCCTTGACAGCTTACTCTCCTGAGTGTATACTAGTCAAGTGAGATTTTATGGGGAGGAAAACGAGTGCAGGTTCAAAAAGTGCTGTCTGAGCAGTCCATACTCCGGCGGGCCAGGGCGAAGCTGGGGTTATCCCAACAACAAGTCGCCGACAGAGCGGGCATCCACATGCAGCAGTATCAGAAATTCGAGACAGGGACACGCGATCTATCCACGGCCAGATTTCATATTGCCTGCCGGGTGCTGCAGGCCCTGGAACTGGACATCGTCCGCTATTCGCAAGGGGACTATGTGTTGTCGGAGGAATTCTACGAGTTGGAGGACGTGATAAATGCCGGAAACTAACGCGCCGGGGCTGATAGCGACAACACCCGCCAGCCGCTTCGGGACGAGCGAGCCCCAATTCTTGTGGTTCCCGTTTCTGCCTTACAAGAAGCTGATCGTGCTGCAGGGTGAGAGCGGCATAGGCAAGAGCAGTTTTATTCTGCACATTGCTTCGCTGCTCTCCAACGGCGAGCCCATGCCCTTTGACGAAAGCGGGCGTCCGGGCGAAACGGGCGAGATTTTGTACTTCAATAAAGAGGATGATATAGAGGAGACGATCAATCCCCGCTTGATCGCCATGGGCGCGAACCGCGACCGCTTCCACTTTGTCAGCGAATCCTTCTATCTGGACGATGACTGCAAGCGGCTCGAAGCGACCATCCGCGAACTCAATGTCCGCCTGGTGATCTTCGATCCGTTGACCACGTTCTTGAGCGGCAAGCACAACATGAACACAGCGCAGAGCGTGGGAAACCTCATGCGGGCCTTGAGCCGCACGGCGTTCAACACAGGAGCCGCTATTGTCGTGGTCTGCCATCTGGTGAAAAACGCTTCGGGCAAAGAGATCGACCGCCACCTGGGTTCGTCGGACATCGTCAACGCCGCCCGCAGTGTCCTCTCGGCAACGCGGGACAGCGACGACAGCGACGTTGTTACGGTCAAGCACCTGAAGAGTACCCTGGCGAAGCGGGCGCGGCCTTTCCAGTATGAGCTAGTTGGCAACGGTGTGCTTCACTTCTACCACAACGACGAATACGATTTGTTTGATGAGGCAGTGCCCGCCGCGAAGATAGACCGGGCAAAAGATATGCTACTTCAAATCTTGTCCGAGGGGGCCAGGCCGCAGCCGGAAATCAAGGCAATGTTCGAGCGCCTGAATTTCTGCTGCTGGCGTACTGTGGAAAGCGCCAAACGCGAAATGGGGATCAGGCAGTTCCACGGGGACGGCGGCGTTTCCTACTGGCGCATGTAGGGGGGTACCGCAAAACTTTTTTGCGCGTTTTGCGGTGGGGTCAAGCCCTGTAAGCCGCTATATACTTGGGTTTTTCCGACAGTACCGCAAGACCGCAAGCGAAAACGCGGGAGCATATATGAGGCTGAAATTCATAACTGAACGATTCCCCCATAACTGAACGATTCGTCTGAGGAAGCCCCGGAAACGAAAAAAAGGGGCCGGGCAGAACCGAAATGCGCATGGCAAATCGGCCCCGCCAGGCCCCTTGAAATGGCTAAACCCCAGTGTTACTGGGGTTTAGCTTGCTTTGCAACGGTATCCATACCGTTGTTTACTCGTGGCTGGGATGGCTGGACTCGAACCAGCGAATGACGGAGTCAAAGTCCGTTGCCTTACCGCTTGGCTACACCCCAGTATAGATTTTAGATGTTAGACAGTAGACTTTAGATGCCAGACGTCTAAAATCTAATATCTAATATCTAACATCTAACATCTAACATCTTAAGTCTAAAATGGGGTGGATAATCGGACTCGAACCGACGACCTCCAGGGCCACAACCTGGCACTCTAACCACCTGAGCTATATCCACCATGATGCTAAGGCCTTCTGCGGAAGACCTATCATATTATACCCGTTCGCGCGCAGGTTGTCAATAGATGAGATGAAGAAAAGCCAAGAAAAAAACCGGAAGGTGCCAGGAACAGTGCGGTGCAATAAAAAAGCTTGCCTTTTTTCCGCGAAAGAGATATAATTGTGCGGGCCGCTGACATTTTTGGGATTGTTTGAGGAGACCATGCGATGCATTTGCTGAAAAAGCTGATTTACAATGCGTTATCGAAGCTGCTGCCATTGGCGGTTTACCTGCGTTTTTTGCAATGGATGGCGGACAGTAAAACCATCGGATTTTTTTACGACATTGCGACATATTGCTTCGCGAAGGAGGATATAAGGGCATCCCGGGCTTTTTTCCAGGAGTACGCGCAGGAGGTACAACAGGTTATTGCGCTGCTGGAAGACGAAAAAAGCAAGGATACCTACCGCTCTGTCATTGAATATCGTCGCTCCAGAAAGCGGCGCTGCGTCAACCCGCACATGCAAGGCTGGAAGGGCATGTATTTTGACAGCGAAATCATCGTTCCGTCGCGGTCTGAGGTCTTTATTGACTGCGGCGCCTTTGCGGGAGAATGCGCCCTGGCGTTTGAGCGATGCTGTGTATCCGCAGGCAAGCCGGCGTCCCTGTGCGTGCTGTTTGAGCCGGATCCCGGGAATATGGCGCTGCTGCAAAAAAATCTTCCCAATTTCCGTCAAGCGCCGGTCGTTGTTCCAACGGGGCTTTGGCGTCAGGCGGGACAGTGCAGTTTCCTGTTTGATTACAGGACCAGCTCCAAAATTGACATAGCCGGGCAGGGCAGCATTGCGGTGGACAGCCTTGACCATGCGCTGGAGCAAATACCGGGCCTGCCGCCTCCCACCTACATCAAAATGGATATAGAGGGCGCGGAAATCGATGTGCTATTGGGCGCTCGCAAAACAATCGAAGCGCACCGCCCGCGGCTTGCGGTGGCAATTTATCACAGCGATGAGCACATGATAAAAATACCGCAGCTGATACACGAAATGTGCCCGGCCTATCGTTTCTATGTCCGCCATTATTCCTGCATTCACGTGGAAACCGTATTGTATTGCATCTGCGGCGAATTTGCTTGACTTGCCGGGGAATTTCATCTATAATGACTAGGACAAATCTACAACGTGCGGAGGAATCCCCATGAAACGCAAACTAATAGCCCTCACCCTAGCCCTTTGCCTCCTCCTCCCCTGCCTCGCGTTAGCCGCGCAGGCCGCAAATGCCTACACCATCGGCAACCCCTATGAGACAGTCGACTGGAGCACCTGGGATGCCTACAAGACCCAGCTGCATGTGCACACCAACGGCAGCGACGGCTCGGAGCCCCTCGATGTGGTGGTGGAGGAGCACTACCGCCTGGGCTACGACATCCTGTGCATCACCGACCACATGACCCTGGGCGTGCCCTGGGACCAGGCCCCCCGCACGGTGCCCCTGGCGCGCCTGGTGAAGTACGAACGCACCGGGATGGCCGTGATGGCCCCCATCACCAGCGAGCGCCGCCAGGAGATTTTCGCGGGCGTGGGCCGGGGCGGCCGGGGGATGCTGGAGATTGCAAGGGGGGTGGAGCTCAACGGGGCCGTGCCCAGCAACAGCCATCTGCAGGGCTTTTTCAGCGATTTCGGCCAGGGCTTCATCGGCATGGACCTGGACTGGGAGACCCCGGTCAAGCGCGCGCAGAAGGCCGGCGGCGTGACAACCCTCAACCACCTGGGGGAGCCCGCCGGGGCCGAGAAGAGCGGCGACCCGGCATACTACGGCGACAACCCGCAGTGGGTGGATAAGTTCGCCTACCTCTTCGTGAACTATCCCAGCTGCCTCGGCATGGACATCAACAGCGGCACGGACGACGGCACCAAGTTCGATAAGATTCTCTATGACAGGATTCTCGCCAAGACCATCCCCTACGGCGTGACGCCCTGGGCCTTCACCTACAGCGACGCCCACACGCCCGGCCAGTTCGACAGAGCCTGGACGGTGCACATGCTCCCCGAAAAGACCGAGGCCGCCCTGCGCGCGAGCATGGAAAACGGCACGTTCTTCGGCTTCTCCCGCCACGCCCGCCTGGAGCGCGGCGACGACAATTTCGTGGGCGAGGGCGCAGCGCCCGCCGTGAGCGGCATCGCCGTGGACAGCGCCGCCGGCACGATCACCGTCAAGGCCAGCAATTATAACACGATTGTGTGGGCCAGCATGGGCGAGGTTGTCAAGGAGACCAAGGTCTCGGGCCTCGGCAGCCACACGCAGACCCTGCGCATCGCCGACTACGACGCGAAAATCGGCTCCTACGTGCGCGCCTATCTTTTGGGGCCCGGCGGGATTCTGTACATCCAACCCTTCACGGTTCTCCGCGCGGGCCAGGTTCTTGAGAAGGAAGCCATCCCCAGGGTCTTCGACCGCTCCATCCCCCTGCGCTGGATGAGCGACGTACTCGAGTTCCTCGCCCCGAAGTTCAGCCCCCTGTGGATACTGAAAATGCTGCTCTCCCAGTTCGACCCCTACATCGACATCCCGTGGGTCGACTGGGCGGCGCTGGTGGGGTAGGCGCAGCCATCATCGCATCGTACGAGGAACGCCGCTGCGGCGGGGCTGTGTTCTGCATTGCTCCCCCGGCCCTGCGGGGCCGTGCTCCCTCACGAGGGAGCTCCGCCGCAGCGGCGCATCCTCGTGCGGCTTTTCTCACATTGGATATTCAGCTTGAAATAACAAATGAGGTACACCCATGACCCTTCTCCAAGCTATCGATCACCGCCGCTCCCGCCGCAAATACCTCCCTGCTCCCATCAAAGAAAAAACCAAACAGGCCCTGCTTGCCCTGGCTGAAGAGTTCAGCGCCAAATCCGGCGCGCGCATCGAGCTCGCCTTCGGCCAACCCGAGGCCTTCGACTCCCTGCGCAAGACCTACGGGATGCTCGTGGGCGTGCACAGCTACGCGGGCCTCATCGTCAACCCGGCGGAAAAGGGGGCCGTGGAGCGCCTGGGCTACTACGGCGAGCTGCTCATGCTGAACGCCGTGGCCATGAACCTCGGCGCCTGCTGGGTGGGCGGGAGCTTCGACCGCGCCTGCTGCCCCTTTGAACTGACGCAGGGCGAGGAGGTCGTCTGCACCATCACGCTGGGCCCCGTGAAGGAGAAAAACACCCTGCGCGAGAGCTTCATCTACGGCGTGACGCACCGCAAAACCAAGACGATCGAGGATATGATGCACGCCGACCAGCCCGCGCCGGACTGGTTCCTGCGCGGCATGGAGGCCGTACAGAAGGCACCCTCGGCGGTGAACAAGCAGCCGGTGACGTTCTCCTATCAGAATGGGATTGTGTCGGCCGGCGTGGAGAGCACGGGAACCTCCACCCTGCTGGATTTCGGCATCGCCAAGCTGCACTTCGCCCTGGGCGCGGGCGGGGGCTCATGGGCATGGGGGAACGGCGGGGCGTTTACTTATCCCGCGTGATTCTCATAAAACCGGAACACGAAGTCATAGGTGTTGTGCCCCGTCTCGATGACTTGCCCCTGCGCCGTGATGTAGAGCACCTCCAGGCCGAAGAAGCCCAGCACCGTGTTCACCAGGCTGCCGAAGCGCAGGTACTCCCCCGTGGTGCCGGTGTTGTTCACCGCCTGGAGGAAGGCCTCGTTCATGTCCAGCGCGGCGTCCTCAACTGAGAAGCCAAGCGGCGCGCAGCCCTCCGGCAGGGCCCCCTCGGCCACCAGCAGGGCCACGACGCCCTCGATGGAGCCGTCGGTTTCCGCCTGCCTGGTGATAAACCCGTCCGCGTTCTCATTGGGCAGGTAAAGCGTCACTTGCTTCAGCTGTGTGGTTGGCTCGGTCTCGGTGGTAGTCTCGGCCTGCGTGGTCGTTTGGGCCTGCGTGGTATTCCCGCCGAACCAATCGCAGGCGGCCAGGCCCAGCAACAGGGCGCAGGCAAGCGCGACGGCGAATGCTTTTTTCATTTTCATTGCGAACTCCTCCATACCAATCAAGGGCCTGCCGCAAGGCAAGCCCCTGTTGCTTTATAGACTAACTTATCCCCTCTCTGGAAATCGTAATGGCGCTCATGCCCATGGCGTAGCCGGCGTAGCCGATCTCCACCCTGTAACCCTTGCCGTTGCTGGCGGAGTAGGAGTACACCTGGATACCCAAGATGTTCTGGTCCTCGGTATTGTCGTTTTTGTCGAACCCGGCCTTCTTCAGTTCCTTCACGTAGTCCTTCAGCTGGTCGACGGTCGCGCCGGTCATCATGATGCAGGAGTAGTCTTCGATGATGCCGACGCTGGTCTCGAACTTGGGCTTGGGCACCTGCTTGGTGAACTCGTTCTCCGGCCAGCCCGCGCCGAACATCTGGGCCAGCTGGCTGTAGGCCTGCGCGGGGTCCTCGATGCCACCGCCGCCATCACCGCCGCTGCCGCCGAAGGGCAAGGCGGAACCGCCGCCATCGCCGCCATCACCGCCACTGCCGCCATTGCCGCCATCACCGCCGCTGCCGCCGCCGCCGAAGTTGAACGGGAATCCCGAGCCGCCGGTGCCGCTGCCGCCGCCGGAGGCAAGCCCCGGAATCAATGAGAATAACCCGTTTTCTCCGGCAAGGGAGGGGTCTTTCTTGATCCGGCTGGCCATCACGGCCCCGCCTATGCCCGCGGTGAGCACCACAAGCAGCGCGAGGACCAGCATCACCGCCATGAGCTTGGCAAGGTTCTGCCGGTTGGCGTTGCCTTTTTTGTCCTTCGCCCAAACAAAGGCCAGGATGATCCCGAGAACCGGGATGGCGAACGCGATGAAATAGCCGAGATAGCCCAGCACGCTGATGGGGGCGTAACGGCTGCCCTTGGGCGGGGGCTGCTCGGCGGGCGCGGGGGCCGGTTGGGCCTGGTAGACGGGCTGCTGCGCAGGCGGCACCTGGTACGCGGGCGGCGCCTGGTAAGCCGGTTGCTGCTGGTACACGGGCGCTGCCGCGTAGACGGGCTGCTCCTGGTATGCGGGCACGGGGACAGAAGCCTCCTGGAAGGCGGGCGCGGGTTCGGCGGCCTGGGTCGCGCCGCAGATGCCGCAGAACTTCGCGCCGTCGGGGATCAAAGCGTTACAGCTGCCGCAGGTCATGGCGAATCCTCCTTATGCAATTTTCTTAGGCCTATTTTAGCACTTCCTGCCGCGCGCGTCAAGTGAAATTAAAGCAATCCGCCCGCGGACCTGCGAAAATGTTCCCGCGCTGAAGCCGTAAAGCGGCGGAGGGCGCGAAGCGCCGCAGGTGCCCGGACAATTTTATCCCCGCCGCGAAAACCCTTGCATTTCCAGTCAATGTGTGGTACACTGTGTAGGCACACATTTCTTTTGGAGGAATCATTTGAACGTTCTTGTTTACATCCCGCCTGCGCCTAAAGTGGCGGTCGGCGAACAGCGGGAGCTGCCCATCGGCGCGCTCATCATCGGCACCTACGCGAAGCACGCGGGCCACAACGTGAAAATCATGGACGGCCTCGAGTCCAATTCCTTCGCGCAGGCCGGCGGCGGCTTTGTGCC
>Ga0123353_10010304_pt1 | contig 13006 bp, 6 predicted proteins | sample TergutLab28metaG_3_FD_92763 | JGI IMG/M metagenome (GOLD analysis project Ga0123353, IMG submission 92763) | Labiotermes labralis P3 segment gut microbial communities from Petit-Saut dam, French Guiana - Lab288 P3 | ecosystem: Host-associated > Arthropoda: Insects > Digestive system > Gut ...
TTCCTTAAATCTTGTAGCTATGGATCTGCCGGACTGGCCAATATATGCCATGTTACATGTATTACATTGCAACTTGTATATTCCACTGGGGTTTGTACTATTATTGGTTTCTCTGGATAGTTATCCTAAACGCATTATATATAACTTAAGGCAAAAGATAAAAAACAGGATACAGCAAAAAGACACACAAGAGCACCAAACTGGACACAAAAAATGGACAACATTCACATACTTCAGCCCATTAATCAGACGAATAACCAACCTGTTCAAAGATACCAAGATAAATATAGCATTCAGAACAACCAATACTATTCAGCAGCAACTATCCAGAGAAACCAATAATAGTACAAACCCCAGTGGAATATACAAGTTGCAATATAATACATGTAACATGGCATATATTGGCCAGTCCGGCAGATCCATAGCTACAAGATTTAAGGAACACATAAGATACATAAGAAACAACAGTCCACAATCAGCATATGCTATGCATATATTACAAAATAGACATGAATACGGGCCTGCAAAAGAAACCCTACAGTTACTAAAAGAATGCACCAAAGGGGCACGGATGAGTTGCTGGGAAAACATATACATACAAACTTATCATAACCATGGATTATTAGTCAAAGAACAGCAGGTCAACGACATCAACCCCCTCTACAACATAATAAACGAAACAAAAATCATACCACGACCTACAGACGCAGACACAGGAAACCAACACAAGGAATACACGTAATATGATATCCAGATCCATCACATATGAAATAAGGTAAGAAGACACATTAAATGATCCAGTAAGCCTAATTATTTGTATATAATGGACATAACATATGACGAACCTTGGGTAGTTTACAAAACCTTACGACGATAACCTATTGGTTATGATTTTACTTGCAGACATGCTGCCAGCATACCTCAACGGTAATATCAGATAACAAGTAACTTTATTAGGCACAGGAGACTCCCTGAAGATGGTTTTATAAAGTAAACCGAAACATGTCGGAGTTTTTTAAAATAATAAATAAAACATCACGTTTCTGAGAGTTCAGATACATTTTATCCAGAATTCCAAATAGATATAAGTATTTTAAAACAGTCTTTAAAAAATATTTTCTCTGCAGACATATTCTATAAGACTTTTTTCCCTTTGAGTCAAGTGTTGCTTTAGTAAGGGTTCTTGAGATCGAATTACTTGTTTGTGTAAGAGTCAACAGAAAGAACTGCTGACAGACAGTCTTGAATAAAAGAATTACAACGCAATACATTAATCGAACCAAAAAGTAATTAGTTTGAGCCGAAACTGTGAAATGAGACATTAGCAAATAAATATGAAGTTAAAAATCTTTTTTTTTTATGTTTGTGTGACCGTGCATCACAGATACAATAATATAAACAGCCAACTAGATGCAACAACAACAAATTTTTATTCATAATTACAAATCAGCTCAACATGTTTCAGGCGATAATTTCACTTATCCTCAGGAGCACTAGACTGTGTTTACAGCTTGTTGTGTAATGCACCGGCGATGCTGCCTGCAGGCAGCAAACTGTAAACACAGTCTAGTGCTCCTGAGGATAAATGAAATTATCGCCTGAAACATGTTGAGCTGATTGTAATTATCAATAAAAATTTGTTGTTGTTGCATCTAGTTAGCTGTTTGTATTATTATTAAAAATCAATATTATTTTTTAGTCTCGGACGTGATGATATGGCAGATCTCATGGTCTTCAAGCACTAAAAGGAATTCTAGCCTTCCACGACGTGTAACTCATTCTACACAATGAACAAAGCCCACGCATTTAAAAGACGCGAAAAGCAAGCAACAGCTCTTCACCTATATACCGCGCTATTGTTCGCCGTGTGAATTATTCTGTCGCTTTCAAGAAAGAGAAAGTGATCGAGCCCGGGGCTATAAAGGCTCGATGGGTGGCAAGAGTTTGTGTGGGACACAAGCAGAAAGGGGACAAAATCAAGTGCAGTCTGCATGCACACTCAATGCCGTTAACCTGAAAATCCCCTCAACACTGTGTATTATGGATATCATCAACTTATGAATGAAGAGAAGAAAGAAATTTAAGCACTAAAACTTTTTTTTTTTTTAGAATTACGAGAAATTAAATTAACAATTAAAATTTTATGTATAATGAGAACGTTCGCGATTAGTACATCCACACTGTAATGTCAGGATAATGAAATCTATGAGGTTAGGTTCAGTGGGAGGAAGGGTTAAGGCAAAAATCGCATGCAGAAAATTGATAGCGAAAACTCAAAATCTGGGTTCTTCACACCGGCATTGAAAAAGTTTCAAAATTTCTGTTATGTCAAGCAGTCCTAGAATATTACTTGAGCCTGAATGTTCAGGCATTGCTATCCGCCGAAGCGTCGGTCACCATTTGCTAGTCGCGATGGTGCTACATTCTAGAAGACTTATGTTTTGGAAGCAGAAGAATGGTATGGGATAGCATTACGTTGTATCGAAGGCTGGATTGTGAATATAGGAGAAACTAACGGCAGCTGTGTTGATTATCAGTGTTGAAACCTGTTTTTCCATTAACACAGTTGGCTAGTTAATTATAAAGAAAAGTGCTTTTAATTTCCCAGTTATACGATTAATCTACAATAACCTTGCAAGGGCAGCCTTTAATCGGAGACAGTAAGAAGAATTATTACAACTTCAGACATTTTTATTCCACCATAAATATTATCTTAATTTTCAAGGTGTCGGGCGTTCATTTAAATGTTGGCTGGACAAACGCGTGTTCTGAATGTAGTCATTCTGTGTGCCTTGCCGACTACGGGAATCTGTCTTCCAACGAACAAGATCACGTACTGCCCAGCATTATTACTTTCATTGCATACAATAAAAATTACTTAAGTTACATAAAATCCAATGAAACCTAAAACAAGATCAAGACATTATTAACTTTCTTCCCACTGTTGAAATGTCTTGTAGTGATGACCTTTTTGTGATTCTGCCGAATTGACACTTACAAAAATATTTCGTATACAACACAATGTATGCGTGGCATGCGGAGACATACGTAATATACAAAGGAATTAGGTCCTTAGCACAGAAGATAAAGAAGTGTGGAAATGAAATGTTCACCATTAATAAAAATGTTGCCATATATAACGTAATGTGAATAAGATAACAAAACTAACTTACTTAATCCATGGTGCAGAGCCCTTCTTAAGAAGCTAACTGGTTTGCAGCTAGTCAAGAAATTCCCCGCATTTCACGGAACCCGAAGGTTCATTACCGCACTCACAAGCATCCACCACCTGTCTCTATCAAGGGCCAGCCCAATCCAGTCCATATACCCATATCCCACCTCCTGGAGATCCATCCTAATATTATCCACCCATCTACGCCTAGGTCTCCCCAGTGGTCTCTTTCCCTCCGATTTCCCCAGCAACACCCTATACACCCCCCTCTCCTCACCCAAGATAACAAAACACTATATCAAATTAAATTTCAAAATGCGGCAGTGAAAGGGAATTGACCCACTTAAGGAACAGTACAAAATGGCTACTAGAAGCACAACAAATACAGATTCCATAACTTTATTGACAATTAGAGGCGGCAAAAATAAATATTCCATGACCTTTACTTTGTTTACACTGCTGATTTAAAAAAGTAAGATTATCAAATAAGTTAAAAAACAGGTTGCCTGTACAAAATTGGGGTAATTACTTTATGACAGTTTGCTAACCCAGTTAGCCTGTTTACTGATAACTCATCACAAAAACTTACTTCGTCCTAGTTTTAGTATGAGTGAAATTTGAGTCAGTAACACATGTACAAAGTTGTTAAAGAAGCAGAATTCTGTTAAGCAATGAGTACCGTTAGAACGGATATTCTCCACGGAGTACTAGATCATGAATATCGCTAGAGCTTGCATTTTTTCCAATATAAAGTTGGCTGTCGAACGAAAAATATTAACCCATTCCTTAACTCGTCATTTATGTAATCCAACTAAGTCTACTTAATAATGACGTACCGAACTGTACTTTCCAGATCCGAAGATGAAGTTGTACGTTTGAGTAGCTATATCTAATCAAGTGCCCCTGCCTGAATCACTGTAAGCTTACGCAACTATCGCTTTGTTCTGGCAAACCAAGATTAAGCTGTGGGTAGTGGAAGGGTTAGCTTCACTTTGGAAGTCAAGGACCGTTTTCTAGGTCACTCAAAAACAAGCCATTGCCGAAAGGCAATCAACTTCAGAGCGAAAAAACACGAACGTAACTGCAGACTCTGAGGCAACGACCGAATGAGAGAACTGAAAATACAATAAAATTGTAATTCATTCACACAACGAAAAATAAGTACCTCAAAACTGAAACTTGTTATCCACAAATGTGACAAACCTGAAGTAAAGATAATTTGTCTACAGACAGGCTTGCTGGTTTTGTAAGATCGAAAAAATGAGCACTTAACAAAGTAAAACACCCCCTTCGTTATAGGTACAGTACAATATTATTTACTGACCTCGTATGCTGGCCCATTATACAATAACAGTAAAAACCTTCATGTTTTTACGACCTTGAAGCCCGTGCCAGAATTTATTGCGTCGTCCTTCATTGCTTTACCAATTTCAAAGGTATAGGAAGGATCCGTGGTTTGTTATGCAGTGTTTTCTATGGGTGCACTGGCGATTGCCGCTGATCTATTGAATGCTACAGGATCGTGTAGGTACGTCGCATTTCGACGTGCACGTTTGAGCCCTACACTGTCGTGTGTCTGATCCGAGGCAGTGAACATATCTTCCTGGTAAAGATAAAGCAATCCCATTACAGGCCTGGACAGGCCCAGAGGGTTCCAGGGGGATGAGGCTTCCAGATTTCAAGACAGTCGGTACATGAAGGTGGGAAGGTTGTCAGACCTACGCACCGGCCGCCTTTACCCCCAGGAAATACTCCTGCTATTCATTTCTGTTAGAGGCTGAGTCGACCCCAGGAACACAGTGCGGCCGGAAGGATTATGTCGATGAAAAATTCCAATGACATATCGGGAATCGAACCCGCGACCATACGGTTTGTAGCGCAGTGCCTCAACCAACTGCGCCACCGCGTGCCCCTGTCTTCCTGGCAGATGACCTAATTGTTTTCTGATTATTCACACATTCCTCTTACGTTTGATTGCTCCGTACAGCAGAATAATTAAGACATAGAACAAGACAAGTCTGTTGCAGCTTTATAAAGGGATGGCAGGGCGGGGATATTAAGAGGAATAAATTATAAAGTCAACTATTATTACTTTTGCAACTTGTTCTGTTAGATGTGGAGGCTAAGTTACTCTTTCATGGTTCTCTACGTCGCGATATTTTTTGCAGTTTTCTGCAGACAATGGCCATTTGAAACTACGTGACGCGTGTTTGATTTCGATTCACAGCAACAAGTACGAGATTTCGTTTCTCCGGACTGACTTACAGACGCCAGATTCATCACCAGTGAACAAACCAATTTTATTCCGTAATGACATGGACAAGCGCAGAAGTATGCTTCAAAGCACATTCAAGCTATTTCCATTTTCAGGGAACGGCCGCCACCAAACACGTGTTTAAATTCAAAAGAACAGAAAATTGAATAATAAATTTGTGCCGGAAAATTTTTTGGATTTTTTTTTTTTTTTTCCCTTATTAGGAACCTTCTATTTTTTTTTTAACCCCCCCCCCCCTTCCCCCCCCCCCCTCCCCCCCCCCCCCCAATAGGTTAGATTAGTAAGCGGGAAGGTTTTTATATTTTTACCTATTAACGCATCTTGTTGCTTTTGCTTCCGGCGGATGGGGGAGGGGGGACAGTTGTTAGAGTAAGAGACCAGAGTATGACCTGATCACCCATCTCATTCAAGTGCAGAGGTCAAGAATCCGTGAAGTCATATTTCCCATGCTCACCCCTCACCTCCACTAGCCTTCATGGTTCTAAGATATGAGCGTCTTACAGTAAGGCCTTTTTGTCACAAATTGTGGTGGTTAAGTTCACACACATCTTTAACGTGCATTCGACCATTTTAAAATTGCGACATAAAGTGCCTGTATCACGATTCGACGCGGTATGTGAGAATCTGGCAGTAGTACTGGCAGACAGCAAAGTCAAGACCCAGCAGCGCAGGCCAGCAAGAAACTACTGACCTACTTGCGCACATAGATAGTAGGGAGAGCAAGTGTGATTGACCGGCCAGACGGCAAGCACAAGAAAGATGGCGCTAAACAATATTGCATAACCAAATTCTTAGTTTCAGAATACTTTCCTCGTTTACCGATCTATAATGAGGCCAGAAAAGGAAGGAACTGTGAGTTTGGCCGCTCTACGTCACTGAACTCTCATGGTTCTTTGCAGATATCAAATTAAAGTCACAGCTTCCTTAGTGCGAACTGCCAAACAGCCTCTGCTAATAGCCTCACATCACTGCTTGCGTGACAATGACCAGAAAATGACTATTTCCATTAAGCCTGCCTTTAAAAAGTCGATGGCCCGAAATAATAATATAAATCTCGCAACCCACGTCCTAAAAATTCGCCTACTCTTGACATTTCATGGCTTATAATTACCAACTTAAGATATTGTGAAACTTTGGGTGATGGTTGCCTTGCACTTGTCATAAAAAGTACTTCTGACAAGAGAACAAGACGTCATTTACGGTTTCCTCTCCACGCAAAACAAAAGTATGACAGCCATTCTCTTTCAAATAATTCAGTGCAAAAAAAAAGTACACGTGAAAAAATTAATAGTTCTAATAAGGCTTGTTTTTTGTTTTCTATTTCAGCGCGGTAGCTTGACTACTATTCTTCTAAACAACCCTATTTCAGCAGAATCTCTAATAAATGTAGAATAAAAGAATGACGGTGCTAAATGCAATGTACATAATTTTGAATTGGCCGTGACCTATCTTAAAGTACTGTCTCAGCATAGCTCTCCAGGTACTGAGAGAGAACATATAAACCCGTTCAGGATAACCGGTCATCAAGCCAATTTCAGAATGCGAGACTTCCCGAAGCTCGAAAGCGCACAATCACGAAGTTTGCAAATCACACAAGCTTATCCTGAAAAGCATAAAACTTCCTCTCACGGTACAACCAACAAGATGCGATGTTTCACAAATTTATTTATTTCTGTAAGACGCTCTGCATGTCTCAGACGGTTTTCCCGTCCATCATCGGGAGATCAAAACTGCACATACAGCATTTGTCACACCATTACTGCTAATTGCTGCTAGCAGCAGATGGCAGTAATGGTCTGACAAATGCCTGACACTGTATGTGCAGTTTTGAGCTCCCGATGATGGACGGAAAAACCGTCTGAAACATGTAGAGCGTCTTACAGAAATAAATAAATTGAGAAAAGTCACATCTTGTTGGTATACTCTGAGAATACATTAGCGATGCACGGACCTATGAATGTTAAATTTATAAACCTTCCTTCTTAATGTGCGAGTATCTCACGGGTGATATTTCGTTAAGAAATTGTAAACGTAAATCCATGGAGCACGCTTCGGTTTTGCTACCTTATACAAACATGTACATGGAGCCAAATGTTTTCATGTTACATGCGGAACAGGAGTTCCTATTCATTCATCCCGCCACGAACAAGACCTCAGTTGATCACTGTAGCGGTAACGGATTTTGGCTTCATGGTTGAATGTCTGGCGCTTGAAGGCAGAACTCCGTAACCAAAACACACAAAAAGTCGATAGTGCAATAACCTCTTGAAGGGATCAAATCTCACTCCACCCTCCAATGGGTGACGTAACAGATCTTTATCTTCCAGGAACGTATTCTACACGGTGCTGGAGGCAATTTGTTACCAGTCACACTCAACGTCTACTAACTTTTCTCCCCACAACAACAGAATACATTAATCGATAGAGCGATGACTGCGCACTTCCTCGTCTATCGCTCATTCTACTATATACCACAACCAGGGTTATATCACAGCAGCTTTTGACCACTTCAATTTGTATTCCGACCCTAATTATATTCATATCTCTCAACTCTGTGAAGCACAGTCCTTCAGAAGACGATATTTGCCGCCGGCCTGCAAGGAAGCTTGTCGTGTTTTAGGAAATCTAAATGTTCATTACCGTGTTTACAACAGTCCGCAAATGAACTCTGTTCTGAACCAGATGGACCAAGTTCAAACATTCATAATTTTTTTTCTTGATTGCAAATCGGTAATATCGTTCACTCTTTGCCCAGGACTTTTTTGTGGTATCTTCTCTTCCCGTGTTTCAGACAAGAGTTTGGAGGCTTTTCTGAGCTCTCACCCGCAGACTCGATTCATTTAATCTCCTCTGTGATGATCATCCAACTGTCTTCGCCATTCTTCTTTCACCTTTTTACCCTTAAAGAAGATACTAATGCGTTGTCCCGAAACATCGAGAACCGATTACGCACTAAGGTGGCATCATGTGTCAGGAGAACGGAATCCTCATCTACACCGGAGATATTATATTCCAAAAACCCTGTAAAATACGAAAGAAAAAAAAGTTCGAACACTTCATATAAACTATTACAGAAAACCCTACTCTGTGGAAAAGTGGTAATGAACGATGCTGACATGTCAGTACTTAGCTGCTACACTACACAATAAATCTAAATCTCCAATGAAAACGTCTGCAGTCCCCGGGACCGAAAAGCGTTGGGAAAATAAAATGTGAGAAGCGTATATTCTACTGATCAGCTTACCGTCAAACTTTGAAACACTTGCGACAAACAGTTATTTCTTTGGTCCAATAAAAGTAGTTTTCCAATCGAAACTTTGGGCCTTCCAGTAAATTATTTTCCATAAAATCTTCAGCTAATGAATCAAACATCAATATCAGAATAATGAAAGTACACGCCCGATTTCACCCCGTGCGATTTTTACTTTCAAAAATTCAAATGCTCCTTTAAAAGTTCTAGTTTTTAATAAACTGAAGACGTGAAAAACGGGACAAACATAGTGAAATGATACTTGGTAAATAGTTTCCCGGAAAAATTTCAGCAACAACTAAAACGATGGATTGGTTGCAAAGTCAGAAGGTTAGTTCCTCGAAAGCGATCACACTAATTGCAAGTAGCAAACCAATAATAACGATCTAAATACAACCACATTTCAGAGGAGTTTAATAAAGAGGAAGCTATTAACAGTTTTAAAATTTAACTCACCAAGTGGTTCGTGTTAAAAGAAGCTGGGTAAACATTTATTAAGAAATACTTAACATTTGTTTCTGTGTATGTTCCTAACTGTAGGCTGCTAAATGCAACAGGAGATAAGTCAGTTTTCTCTATCTTGGTCAAACACCGAATCTGATGTGTCAATTGGTACTGCATATACCATTTCGGGTCTATGACAATGCAGTGCCTTACGTTCCTCGTGTCTGGTGGAATTCTTCTGTATTTTATGATTGTCGCCTTTAAAGTGATACCGGAAGTTATTTAAAGGTAACAGTAATGGTAAAGTTGTTCTTGTGTACGCCACGAAAGCATATGTGGGACTGGAGGTACAGCTCCGGACAGTTTTAAACTCAACATTAGATAGGCGTAAGTTGTCAGTTTCACGCCCCGTCCGCTTTACCCCCGACGAAAGAGCCACATGTACCGAATGAATAGAAGTTGGACGGGCCTCAGAAACGGTGTGGATTTCTGGAAGAAAATAAAATACTTCACCCTGCCGAGAATCGAACCACGATTCCTCGGTCATCCACTATGCTAACTTGGTCCCTACTAAAGGTTAGTCACAGTACATAACTTTAATTTGTATGTAATCAGTTTAGTTACTACACTGCCAGTCCTGTAGACAGACAATCGTAGTGCGTTTGAGACGTTTGTAAAGTTTCGCTTGCCCACTGCGAAAGACACGAAGCTGGCATGACGCTACGCGCCACGATTCAGCACGTCGGTTGCTATGGTTGTGATCCAGAGCCCAGACCAGCTCAACATGTCACGTGACGACTAATATGGCCCACCAAATCGATATACCCGGTCGGTCAACGAACCCACCATTACACTCAACTTCCCCGTGTCGAAATGCATTTCCTTGTCTTTCAAGTCGGATTTCTATGCTGAAAGTCTCACGCTCTATGATCACCGGACTGGAAGCAGTGTTCTATTTTCAAAAGTAAGAGAGCCCCCCCCCCTTCCACCGTAACTGCAGAACATTAACGAATTTTACACCAATTATTGCTTTTTATTACACAACGTTTCAAACAGACATCAGATGCGTTTCACCCTGATGAAGTCATCACCAGTATTAATGTCTGCACCAGATTCCAATTCAAATACTAGACGGGCAGTTTATACATATGTGAATCGTCTATAAAACATTTACACTTACAACTTGCTCTTTAAATCTTCACATTTAAAAGAATAAAATATTTTACATCCCCTACTTGGATGTCCAATGTAGGCGTCTTAAATCCGTGAATTGGTGTATTTTATTTGTTTTCGCCGGCGTATGTAGCATCTAATTATAGGATGGCTTTAGAAGACAAATGGAAAGGGTAGACGCGAGAAAAGAGCATAACAAGTTTTAAGGCATTATTCCAGCATTTATTTGAAGGATTAGTGGCCACAATAAAAGTTCCCACTACAGCCGATATCTGGCACAGATTCACACTCACATTTTCCGGAAGACGTTTCAACCTCATGACCGTGATGTTTTCTAATACAGTGTAACTGTTTTAATCTTTTCGACCGTGCTATGTATCTCGCCAAGCTCATCACTTACTAATACTTCATGAGCAGTAATAATTCTGCAGCCCCTTTTTACGAGAATTTATCCACCTACTGTTACTCCCCACGTTTTAGGTCCAAACATTCTCGTAAGTGTTTTGTTCGCAAATATCCTCCAATTATTTTCGTTCTATGTGGCAAGAGACCAAGTAATCATATCCATATAAAATTCCAGGCACAACAACAGCGTGCCTGATATTTTGAAGAGCTCTTGGGTCTTTGTACTTTGAGTCCCCCTGGAGCAGAGGCCTAGCGACTGTGTCCAGAGTCGAAACTATTTTTTCCACTTGTGTAGATTTATTCTTTCATATTAATTTTACCTCACGTATGATTTCTTATTGTCGGCTCAAAACGCGCAATTGGAGGAGAGAGAAAGTAGGGAGTAGTGAGCTTCCTGCCGATGCAATCACTGCACCATTGTGCAAAGTGTGTGTTCGTGTGTGTGTGTGTGAGTGTGTGGATGCAGACAGCACAAGGGTAGGAGGTTTGGTGTAGGTCTGGATCCACTGCTAGAATAGGATGGTAAAACCGTCTAGCCGAGGTCATATCAGGTCACAGCCAGGCTGCGTTCACTTAACCCCCCAAAAAAGGGGTTTTGGAAGCGAAATGACCCTATGTCTCGATTCCAGCATTTCCCTTGAAGAGGCAGTGACGGTACTATGGAATTTGGCAACCAAGTCTTCAAAATAATAAGAAACTGATCTCAGTAATTGATCAAATTAATGCACAAATTCTTTTTTATAATAAGTATATTATATTCCTCTACATGTTTCGAGCACTATGTGCTCATCATCAGGAGGTCAAAATTGTATTATACAGCATCTGGTATCATCACACTCTGTAAGTGGCCATGAGACTGAAAACATCTATAACAACATGTATACCGGAACCAGAAATATAATTTTGGCGAAGCACAGGCTGTAGCTCCCTGATTATGGTTTATGCAAACCGAAATATGTTGGAGCAACTTTTATAATTTTAAACGTTTTAATGATTATTTAATGTAATTTGTGTGCATTAATTGGACAAATAAAGAATTTGATATTATCAATGCACGGTGCAGCCATGAAGTGAACATTTAGTCTAGTTCGGCATTCAGTGTTCCAGCCAGCCAAATTTCATAGGCCCATTCTTGTGTTTCCAGGTAAGTGTCATAAGGGACACGATAAAAAAAAACGCAGCTGTCCTCAACACATCGAAATATTTAAAGATATGCCGCAAACAGAATCTGACAAGACCGCGTATGCCGAAAAGGATCAACCCTTTAAAATATAAACCTAGAAGTATTTTCCTTTGCATCGCTCCAGTCTTAGCCCACCCGTCCTCCTTATAAGAAGCGACAGAAGCGCATGGAGCACTGACGGGATGACAGTGTCAGGGGAATTATAAAGTTTTAGGGGAAAAGCCTGTCCCAGTGTCACTTAGTCCATCACAAGCCTCAAATGAAATGGCCCAGGATCGTACTCTGGCTTCCTCATTAAGAGGCCGGCGACTTACTGCCACAGCCGTGAAGTGGCCACACAGAACTACGTTATATATGAAATTTCAGTTTCAGCCTCAGACGGAAAACTTTGGATCTTGATGAAAAAGACCAATCAGTTGCTCTCGTTCGGGACACAATTCAGTGTTTATCATGAGAATCGTAACAAACACACAAATACAGTGTCGGGGGGGGGGGGGGGGGGGGGGGGGGGGGGAATGCCTCATTTTCTTTAAAATTTTTGAAAAAGGGGGGTTGGGGGGGCCCTGGCGTTTTGTGTAAAAAACCAAGGTTGCTCTCTTCCGAAACAAAATAACATTTTTATAAAAAAAATGGAAAAAAAAACAAAAAAACGGGTAGGGGGGGGGGGGGGTGGAGGGATGGGGTGGAGAGGTTCTAAATGTTACAGTAAGTGGTACATACAATAAACACTTGACTTTAGATGATTAAGAAACACAAATACGTATAATCTACACACATAAGTTTGAAGGTAATGGGCAATTTAAAGAGGTAAATCTACATTCTAAAAGATAAAGCAGTGTCGTAGAAAACACCAACATTCTTTAACTTGAAACTAAGCCTGCCCTCCTGTTACTTCTCAAAGTTTGTGAAGAACTTCTGCATACACTAAATTTATAGTGACTGATGTATTAAAATTTTTTTTTTATTTTTTAATGTAGTCCCCTAATAACTCAATACACTTCCCCCACTTTTGTTTCAACGACTTTATCCCCCTGGAAAAACAATCTTTTGACTGCTCTTCAAACCAGGTCGTGACTGCCTCCTTGACTTCTTCATCGCTTGAAA
>Ga0123353_10010306_pt1 | contig 13005 bp, 9 predicted proteins | sample TergutLab28metaG_3_FD_92763 | JGI IMG/M metagenome (GOLD analysis project Ga0123353, IMG submission 92763) | Labiotermes labralis P3 segment gut microbial communities from Petit-Saut dam, French Guiana - Lab288 P3 | ecosystem: Host-associated > Arthropoda: Insects > Digestive system > Gut ...
GCTGACGCTGGCAACGGTCGATTCCGCTCAAAAAATCAGCGGTAACGCCGAACTGATCCGTTCCTTTTTCGATCACGCTGGAATACCACTCTAAAGGCCATTTTTTATCTGGGAAGCAGTAACTTCGATATTTCCACGCCTTGCCGCATAATAAAGTGGAGTAGAGCCACCGTCGCTCTTGGCATTAACATCTGCCCTTTTGGAAACGAAATATTTAAGATGATTGAGGATAATATCCTTATCCGTATTCCAAGGCGCATCGTTCAGGTAGTAAACTATCACGTCTTTCCCATGATCCGCTAATAATTGGTCGGCTTTTGCTTGTTCTTCAAGGCTCAACTTGGGTGTCTCGACTTTGTTTCCACAACCACTCAAAAATAACACCGTGAGGAAGATGAAGCAAATCAATGGGCATGTCTTTTTCATGGAATTGTTCCTCAAAAAAATGCGCACAAAATAAGGTTGTTGCGGCGGACATGGCGGCAAGACAGGCGATTCACCGAACAGGCTTATTTTTTATTTCCAGCCCAATACTCACATAATTCAACGGCGGTCACGCCGTGACCGCCGTGGCTTGATCCCAAAAATTAATTTTTTTCAAAGCTACAGTAGTAATCTGTCGCTTCGTTACGCTTCCTCAATGATTTTCCAACCCAGCACATCGGCTAAGGCAAAGATCGGCTCCTTCAGGTCGCCATAGAACGTCACGCGATGCCAACCCCAGCGATCCCATTCGGTGAACAATTTTTCGTAGTCCCCCACGGGAACGGCGCAAAGTTTCGTTCGGCAAGCCCTGTCTTCCGTACTGTTTGCCACCGCTTTGGCTCGATGGAAAATGATTTCCTTCCTTTCCGGCTGCATTTCCAAAGACGTCGTCATGTAACCGAGCGGAAGTACCGAGCGCACGGAAGCTCCCTGGCGATCCTCGGAATGGGTCATGATCATGTATGGATTCATCGGCCCCTGCGGTCCAAAGGGTTTGTTTGACGCAACACAATGGGCATAAATGATCTGTTTCGTGGAAACATCCAAGACCGGGTCGGAAATGAAGCCCGGGCGTCCTTTCGACAACGTTGTCCCTACAATCATTGTCAACGTTGACACCACATCACATTCACAGGCACCAATCAGTCCTTCGTTCAAAAGTTCAAGGAAACCGAGGCACGGATAAGCAAAAATATGTCCGCCGTAAAATCCGCCGAGGCAGTTGATGGTAAGGGCGCAAGCGTTGTGATCCTTCAAGCACTGTTTCTCCGCCAAGTACATCCGGGCCGACGATTCCAGCACATCGTCAGGAACATCCACGATGCTTGCGGCGGTTTTCTTCCACCTCTGGAGTATTTCCTGAGCATGGTCTTTGTCCGCTTTTTCCCAACAGTCGTTCAACTCTGCAAACGGTCGATTGAGAATCTCAATACCGAGCGTCTCCTTCGCAGCAGCGATGAATTGAGGCGATGTCCCTTCGTATGCCAACATTTTCTTCGTTTTGAGCTCTTTCAAGAGGTCGTCTGTTGAAAAAACTTCAAACTTGTCTTCGGTGCATTTCATGTCCACCCTCACGCCGGCGACGATATCCCGCCGCACTTTCGCAACGGCCTCAACGAAGGCTTGATTCCCACCTGGCCCTTTGGCAATGGGAAAGCAGGCTGCGGCGGAAACGAGGTCCTCAAGTCGATTGGACGACATGTAGGCAAAATTCGGTTTCCCCGCTCGGATCAATGACGCCGTATAGGTGACAAAACCAAGGGTTCCGGTGTAAAGGAAATCGGAAAGAATCGCCGGTTTATTCGTATCCACCACAGGGCCGATGGCGTTGAGAATGCCGCTCGTTATAACGATATAACCGTCGATTCTTTTTGCAGGATCATTGTCGGCGGCAGCATCGGCTTTGAGGATTTCCTGCGTCTGTTCCTCAGTATTTGCAAAGGAAAGGACGAATTCCATGTTTCTGCATCCGTCTCTGAGAGCAGCCAGGGTCTCTGCTTGAATAGGTCGGTAATCGTACCCAATGTAGGGCCAACCTTGGGATGTTATGATGGCACCATCGCTACTGAAGCGATAATCGTTGGCGAAAAGGAGGCGGATTCGCATAACTTTGTCGGAATCCTGACCCAAGACGGCACTCTTAAACAGGGACAAATCGCCAAAACAGGCGGCACAACCGGCGGCTAAACCGGTGGCTAAAACGGAGCGGCGGGACACAGGGCAACAGGCACAGCCAAGTTGATTTACGGGAAGTTTCATGGGTGTTTTTTCCTTATCTCTAGTGTTGGTGGAAATGGGGATACTCCGGTAATATCCGGGGCAGCACACAAGTCTAAACCGACTCACAATACCTGGTATTGTACAGCGAAATACTTCGCTTGACAAGGAAACGTATGGAAAATTCCTTTTCACCATTAGGTGTACGTCACATCGAATTATTCCTCCAATAACATTCTCAAAACCGGTATGATTATACTTTGTCGTTAAGGATGTTTCAAAAAAAAACTTGCCAATCTTTCTGGCTTTTATTATAATGTCGGAAGGTTGGTTGTTGTCTGCTCGTGAAAGTGAGGAAAACGATGTCACGTGTGTTTATTTGTTTGTTCTTTTTTATCAATATTCATGTTCTCATCAATATTCATGCGGTTTTTGCCGAAAATCCCGAAATATTTGAGAAACAACTTCATCAGGATTGGCTCCGACAGGCCGAATTACGGTTTCCCTCGGAAAATGCAGCGGGACCTGAACCGATGCTTTCCCGGGCGTTTGAAAAGGTGCTCGAAAGCGGTCGCAAACTGGCCGACGACTTGCAACACCAGGGTGTCGCCACCTCCGGGGTCTTGGCGACACTGAATCGTTTGGAACGGTTGCCAGTCACGGAAGAATCTTACTTTGAACTTCGAGACGTCATTCGAAAACTTGCCTTGCAAAACCCGCTTTTGGATTTTGACACGATTCTCTTTGCGAAGACCTCGCCGTCGATGTTTCCTCACATGTCCGATCAATGCCTGAGTTATTGGCATCGTGGTGGCGGGGCAATCTGTCTCCTGAAAAACTTCAAATCGGACCAACCGGAAGTCATGGAATTGACGAAAGACTGGAAAAACGGGACTTTCTTCCGTCCGGAATTGTCATTCGACGGCAAAAAGGTTTTATTCGCTTATGCCCAGTACGACCCCGCTGTCGCAACGATTCCGGACAAAGTCAATAAGAGCAACATCGCGGAAGAAAACTTCTTTCATCTCTTCGAGATGGATATCGAGTCACGACAAACACGCCGGTTGACGTTCGGCAAATATGACGATTTTGACGGACGTTATCTGCCGTATGGTCGAATCGTTTTCCTGTCCACCCGGAAAGGAACAGCCCTGCAAACAGGCAAACTTGATACCGTCCGGATGTCCGCAACCCATTTTCCCGACAGTTACGTCCGTTGCGGCGGCGACAATTTTCGACCGGTCGCGGTTTACACCCTTCATTCGATAGACCCCAACGGAAGCAATATGCGTCAGATTTCCGCATTCGAGAATTTCGAATGGACACCAAGCATCATGAACGACGGAAGAATCACCTACACGCGTTGGGATTATGTCGATCGTTATGCCGCCCATTTCATCAGTGTCTGGGGCAAAAATCCCGACGGCACCAAACCGACATTGATTTACGGCAATTACACGATTTTTCCCGACATCATCCTTGAGCCGCGAGCCATTCCCGGCTCTTCGAAACTTGTTTTTGTCGGCGGAGCCCATCATTCGACATTTGGCGGATCGTTGGCACTTTTTGACAGGAATCTCGGCACGGAAGGGGAAACACCGATCGAACGCATCACCCCGGAAGTCGTTTTCCCTGAAACGGAAGGTTGGCCTTCTCATTATTATGCCCACCCTTGTCCGCTTTCCGAAAATTATTACTTGCTGAGCTGGAGCGACAGGCATCTTCCACCGCACGGCTATATTCCCGACGAAAACAGCAACCCTTCCAACAGCATGGGGATTTATTATTATGATCGTTTTGGAAATCTTGAACTTCTTTGGCGGGATGCCCAAATTTCTTCTGTCAATCCAACCCCGTTAACGAGTCGTCCCAAGCCGCCGGACCTTTCAAGCGACCTCGACTGGGACGGCCCGCAAGAAGGGGAGTTCGTGGTTCAAAACATTTATGAAGGTCTCAAGGAATACGGTTTCACCCGGGAAAAACAAAGTGTCAAACGTCTCAGGATCATCGCGACGGTTCCGAAAACCCAGCCGCACATGAATGTCCCCAGTTTGGGAATCACGACGGAAGACCCCGGGAAATTCGTGCTTGGCACCGTCCCTGTCGAAGCGGACGGCTCGGCCTATTTTCGTGTTCCATCCGGCGTGCCGTACTTTTTTCAAGCACTTGACGAAAACGGCGTTGTCATTCAAACCATGAGAACGCTTGTCGATCTGATGCCGGGTGAAGCGGCAACCTGTATCGGGTGTCACGAAAACCGCGAGTCCGCGCCGCCGCAAATGTCCGTTCCGGAAGCATTGGGCCGCCAACCGTCGAAAATTGTTCCTGATCCTTCCGGGACATGGCCCTTTCAGTATACGGAACTTGTCCAACCTGTTCTTGATAAAAACTGCGTTTCCTGTCATTCCCCGCAAAGCACCGGGAGTTCAGCTTCGATTCTTGATCTGACGGCTCAAAATTCGTATCATTCGCTCCTGTCGTTTGGTGGCGGAAAAGTCAAACTCGGCGGACCACTTTATGTCGAGTTGGGAGCAATCGGGGAAACGGCCCTTGGAATCCACCGAGCCAATCCCGGCACAACCCAGGCGGAGTCGATTCGAAGTGCCGCTTTCTCGCTGGTGAAAAACGGAGGCGGCGTATTGAAAGACGTGGCCTATGAACGTGATATTTCGATTCCCGGAACCGCAACCGCGTCTCAGAGCCGTTTGCTTGCGATTCTTACAAACTGTGAAGAACCGAGAATTGAAGCCCACCGCGACGTCCGCCTGAATCAGGAGGATTTGTACCGTTTGATCGTCTGGATGGACCTTTACGCATTGTATCAGGGTTATTACAACCCGGAACAAAAACAGCAATTGCGAGAATTCCGCGACAGTGTCCAACATTTGTTGGAATATCGTGATGGCGAGAAAAAATGAACCCTGCTTCGAACGCTGCCTGTTGCGCCGACATGGAAAAAAACCGTAGAATGGGGGGATGTCCATCGGTTGTTTCACTCCCGAAAAACGAGGCGTCAAACCTTCAAACCGATCAAAATTGATGCCCATTTTTACGGCATGAAACAACAGAAAATATGAAAATGATGATATCCAGAACTACCCCTCCCATCAAGCCAGCGCAGATTTTCAGCGCAGTTTGTTGGGAGAATTTGCCGCCGTGCCAAGCCCGGTGATTTGCGAAGCGGGATTTGCACTAGCCTTCGGCCACGGCAAATCCGCGGATTCGTTGCCCCGTTCTCATGTTCTCATGGAAAATTTAAACCGGCTTGAGTGTATTTGTCTCCAAACCAATTCTGAATACGCTCTAATCAACAATATCCGGCTGCGTGAAACGACGAAGGGTTATCGCAACCAGAATCCGGCCGAGTATCAATAGATATGCCATTTTGATCCAAAAGAACTCATAAAAGGTCCAACTCGTGAAGCCGTATAATTGAAATAACATAATGAAAATGGCAACAGCGGTCGGTGCCGCCACAAGGGCGCATAAGCAAGCGAACACCCACCGGTTTTTCGGCCAAAGCATCAGCAAACGGTTCGGCGGAACATGACATTCTCCATTGGCGCGTGCCATGTCCAATGTCTTTGTCACCATTCCGACGACGATAAAACAGGTTACGGCGGATGCGATCACGCCTTCCATGATGATCGACCTGGCTCCTCCGATCGTGTATTCGCCGAGGTAAGGGTTAAAATAGAGTTGGAGTGCCAAGTTGGCGGACACGGTGGAAAACAGTTCTTGGACACCGCTGAGACTGGGCAGCGGATTCAAGATCGGTTGAGTCATCGGGACCGAATGTTCGCTGTCCGATTTCCAACAATCCGGTTGGACAAGTCGCAGAATGCAGAGACTGACGATCCGCTCGCTCAAAATCAGCGAATAAACCAATTTGAAGGGCAAAAACTGTCCGAAAGTCCAACTCTCGAAACCAAACCAGGAAAAAATCGTATGGTTGACCCAGACACACAGGACAGTAAAAACGACTCCGAACACCACGATCAAGCCGAAGCGATTTTTCGGCAGACGCATCATCAGCCTGCTGACGGGAACCTCCTTGGGCATGGCACCGACGGCTCGCAGTTTTTGTAAGCAATGCCAAACGACCATCACGTTAATCCCGACCGTCAGCCATGCACAAATCACGGCGTCAACAACGATGTCCCCGGCTTCATATCGATACAGGCGGAGAAGCCAAGTCAACAGGAGATTCAGCAGCAACGTGATCGCGATGGTCCGCACGTTGTTGATGTACGGCAACGATATTCCCGTAATACGTAAACGCCGATTTGCATCGCTTGCTGGGGCTGTGTCGGTCGATGTCATGCGTGAAAAACAATATCTGTGAAGGTTGGTTATGCGACTTGTTATTCCAGGACACGAGCCATGGGGGACATCAAGAACACTTTCCCTTTTGTCATCATTACCGGGGACATTTCGAGCTGCGGCAACTCGGCCAGTGCTTTGATGATGTGCGCCTGCATCGGATTCTGCTCGTATCGCAGGAGTGTCCACTGAACGGCACCGTGTCCCTTCCAACCCTGTTCGGCTTCGATACGTTGAGGAAACAGAATCGGTTGGCTCAAGTCCGCTCCAGGCCCGCCGACCTTGGGAATATATCGCCAATGTAGAGCATTGACCGGCATTTTTCGCAGAGGCGTCATCTGCGCGTCATCCATTGGGCTTGTTACCGTCATTTCCAGCCGCAAAAAGGAGTTGCCTTCAAAACTGGCTGTGGCGAACCGCTGGTCACGCAAAATATGCAAATCCTCAATGTCTGCATAGATTTTTGAAACCCCGGTCTCTTCCCGCCCGGTAAGAATGGGCGTCGTTTTGTTCTCCCAGACCACCAGCGAAAAAACTCCCTCAACGTGGTCGCGTTTACCGTTGAAACGTACCGGAACGGACACGTCAATCAGGTTGTAACAGCTTCCTGCCATCCACTCGACTTCCCGGCTCTGACAAAAGTTGATGGAAAGTTCCGGACGCAGCAATTCAAAACTTTCCGGGACATACTGCGACAAGCTGTCACCGTCCGTGGCATAGGTGAAGGTCATATTGACAACATCGTGGTAGCAAGTTTCCATCGGCTGGTAAGCGACACCACCGAAATAAGGCGGCATCCGGTAACATTTATTGGTTTCGAATTGGAACATGATCATTCTCCCTGGAGGATTATATTGGGCTGGAAATAAATGGTTAAAAACCGACATTTCCTTTCCGTCGTTCTCGTGCGACGTTCAGAAAATATTGGTCCATGTCTTCCTGGAATATCGGAATATGACCGCTGACGAATCCCTTGACGTCCATGTCGTCGCCGAAGATGATTCTGTCATTATTTGCAACACCGTGCAGAATACGACTTGCGGACTGCTGCGGCGTCTGTGCGGTTTCCGGAGGTTTTTTCCCCTGCCAAATTGCGGTTGCCGTCGTGCCCGGTGTTGCGGACGAGATTTTGATGTTGTCGTCCCAGTATTCGGCACGCAAAGAAAGCGACAAAGCGTTGAGTGCCGCCTTCGTTGCCGAATAGCGTGACTGCTCCGGCATCGGTGAAAAGGCAATTCCCGAGATGATGTTGATGATTTGGCCGCCGCCCTGCTTGACCATGATGGGCAACACGGCACGCATTCCGTAAACCGCACTGAAAAAGTTGAGGTCCAAGGCCGCTTTCCAATCGGCATTGGTCATTTCACTGAAATATCCCGCAAAACCGGCACCGGCGTTGTTGAATAGCAGATCAAATCGACCGCCGAAAAATGCCGCCGATTCGGTGACCATCTTCTGGACCTTCTCTTCAACGGTAACATCGCACACGATTCCTTGAACACGGTCGCCGTACTGCGTTTTCAATCTCTGCTCATGTTCGTTCAAGCGGTCCGGATTGATGTCCGCAAGTACGACCTTTGCGGCGTCACGTTGGAGCAGTTCTTCGGCCAGTGCAAGCCCGATTCCGGACGCCGCACCTGTGACCGCAGCAGTTTTGCCGCGAAAATATTCCTGATTTTGGGACATATTACACCTTTTGCACCTTATCGCTTGATAACGGAATGTGAGACCACGGTTGCACCTGGTTTTCCAGAACGTTTCTGAAAAATAGCATCGTCATTCCTTATAATATGTTGTAAACGGTGACAAATCTTCATTTTTTGATAGGATTTTCAGGATTGTTGTGGATAAAGGATAAATCATCCGCTTTTCAATCTTGCCGATTCTGCCGGTTCTGTCAAAAAAACCGCAGACAAGGGATTTTTCGGCCGTTTTAAGTCCGACTCAACGAAAAGTGGAAAAACGTCGATAGCCGAATGGGTCGTCCGGATTCGAGCAACCTTTTTCGCAAGCTCCATTTTTCAGTTGCCGAATGAAAGTCAACAAGGTCGTTTTCATCGTAATCGTTTTTATATGCCTCTATGGTTTCGACCGGGCAGGTTACGCTGATGAAACGACTTGTATGCCCTGTCCGAATGCCGGTTTATCGACATCGACGCTTGCTCCTGCAGCATTGGCGCCCGCTTCTGCAACAACGTCGATTTTCGACGGGATCAACCAAAATAGGGCAAGAATCGCCTTTTATGGTTGGCTTCAAACGGGAATCACCGTCAATGAATATGGGCTTCGTAACCGATATGACTCGCCTTATGTTTCGCCAGTCAACCGTCAATTGGTCGGATATTCCGCCAATTCGCATCTTTTGATGCTGGAACAGCAGTCGGACTTCAAGGTCAATCAGTGCTGGCTCGGCGTTCAACGTCTGCTCGACACCGACAACGGTTTCGATTGGGGATTTCAAGTGGACACCGCTTACGGCACGGACCTCCGGTATTGCCAGTCGTTCAATGACCAAACGTTCGACTACGATTGGGGACAAGGAGACTACTATCTTTCCATCGTGTCCCTTTACGGAGACGTAGGGTATAAAAACCTGACAGTTCGTGTTGGAAAGTTGAATTCGGAGATGAGCAACGAATCCTTTGCCGCAACCGAGACCTTCTTTTACACCAAGGCCTACGCGTTTTTCAATGCCCCAACCGTCTCAGGCGTGAGGGCGACCTATCGCATCAACGATCAATGGACCGTCTTGGGAGCTTGGACGGCCGGTGAGAACACATCCTTTGAAAACAGATTCGACGACAATGGATTTCTATGCCAGGTTCGATGCAACCCGACGAAATCGACGACTTTGAAATACAGTTATTTTCTCGAACGGAACAACGGTCTGAACAAGAATCCCGATGCGGCATCCCGATATGGCCGCGACTATCTCACGCAGGATTTGTCCAGTCATCACGTCGTATTTCGTTGGAACATCAATTCACGTTGGTCCTACGTGGCCGAAGGTTTTACGTGTTCACGTCTTATGCATCGGATCCAAGACGACGATCCGGGATTCGCCAACGGCTTCAATCTCAACTTCATTTACAAGGTCAACGAACGTTGGTCGGCAGGCACCCGATATGAATGGTTAAAGGCACGCAAAACCTTATTCGATCTTACCTATCTGACGAGCGGGTCCGGCACGGAAATCAACTCACTCGCCTTTGCAGTCAATTGGCAGCCGACCTTGCGGGTGAATTTTCGATCCGAAATACGATACGATTGGTCGGACTATAATAACGGATACAAACCGTTTGATAACAGAACTCAAAACAATCAATTGGTATTTGGCTGCGCCATGACGGTGAAATTTTAAGAAAAGTAGCCAAAGATTACCGGCAACAACATGGACTCCGGGAAGCGGTGCACCATCTGCGCCGGTTGCACCATCAAACAATCAAGTCGTGCCTCAACCCACAGACGATCAAGTTACGCCTCAACCTACGGAAAAACCTCTTTTAGAGTGGGGATTGGGGCTTTCGTGAGGCGAATCGAACGAAGTGAGCATGGGCTACCGGGGTCCAGCGTCCGCACGCTGGCGGGGGGATTTCAGGTTGAACAGGCCGAATATCTCGTCCTGATTCATTCCACTGGACGTGTTGACGCCGCGGGCGCCGGACATGATCGTTTCAAAGAGTTCCCGTTTTTCCCGGAGAACACGGTCGATCCGCTCTTCGATGGTGTCGGCGATGAGAAACCGGGTCACCGTCACGGGACCGGACGCTCCGATGCGATGCGCCCGATTGATGGCCTGATCTTCGACGGCAGGGTTCCACCAGCGGTCAAAGAGAAAAACATAACCGGCAAATTGGAGATTCAGCCCGACACTGCCGGCGCCGTAACTCATCAAAATCACGTGACAGGCGGGATCGTCGCGGAATTGCCGGATGACGCCGTCCCGTTGTTTGGAAGGAATACGGCCGTGATATTCCACCGGGTTGAGATGAGTCAGGTGCTTTTTGATTTGCAAAAGCGTGTCAACCCATTGACTGAAAATGATCGCTTTCCGACCACTTCCGACCACTTCTTCGAGATCGGCGGAAAGTCGTTCCATTTTCGTACTTTCCCCAGTCACGGGATCGAAATTGCAAATCTGTTTGAGTCGGATCACCAGTTCGAAGACGTGCTGGATCGTGATTTCCTGTTCCATGTTTTCCAGCCGCATGACCCCTTCTTTTTCGGCCAATTGATACGACTCCTGTTGCGCCGGGGTGAGTTCCAGGTCGGCGTCACGGAACAGTTTCGGAGGAAGGTCGGTCAGCACCTTGTCTTTTGTCCTCCGCAAGATGTAATCGCCGACCCGTTCGCTCAATTCCGTTGCTTTCATGCCGTTTGAGAGATAACCGGGGGCAAGAAATTCAAAAATTCCGACAAGGTCGTCCGAGGAATTTTCGACCGGCGTCCCGGTGAGCGCCCAACTTCGTGAACGTGAAATGGCCCTTGCCGACTGATGGGTCGCCCCATTTTGATTTTTGATTCGCTGTGACTCATCGAGCACTACGAGATCGAAGTGGGCCCCCCCCTGGCTTCGGGGACGATCATAATATTCACGGTCGCGGTTGAGAAGTTCATAATTGGCGATCCGAATCGGAATGTCGTCAAGTTGCCAAAGCCATTTTCGCCGCGCGGGATTCCCCTCAATGACCTGGACGTTCAGTTCCGGAGCCCAAAGCGAGAATTCGCGTTGCCAGTTGGTCACGAGCGGCTTCGGACAAACAAGCAAAATATTCCGCAATTCACCGTTTCGGAGCAGAAGCCGAATCGTCGTGATGGCCTGCATTGTTTTTCCGAGCCCCATTTCATCGGCGAGAATCGCCTTGTGCGAAGAGTAAAGAAACGAAATGCCGTTCCGCTGATAAGGAAACGGCTCAAACGGCATTTCAAGCGTCGGTTGGGCTAGAATGGTTTCGAGCGGCGGTTGCAGAAGATAATTCAGTCGGTCTTCCAGTTTGATCGCGTCCGGTGGAACCCGAAACCGGGTGAACTGCGACGGTTGAGTTTCTTCCGTTTTTTCTTCGATGATCATTTGCAGCCTGTCGACGGGAAGCTGTTTTTCGGCCGATTCTTCCCGGAAATTCTGATTTTCCTGGGAATCTTCGCCGGGAACTCTCCAGATGGATGCCCCCGGACCAAAAAGAAAGCTCTGAACCTGAAACTTCAGGCGGCCGGAAAGCGGCATCGAAACGACATTGATTTTTGATGAAGGTTTTTCCAGAGAAACCGACTGGACCTTGATTTCAGGGAAACATCCAAGAGAACGATTCCAATCCGTGGCAGACGGCTTGACGGGGATCGAAAAATCACGAATCGAGCAAATTTTCGGCGCAGAAAATCGGGATGATTCCTGGACACGATGTTCGGTATCGACAACCGGCGATGAAATAACCGGAACCGACGATGAAATAATCGATGATGAGATCGTCGGTGATGAGATAACCGGTGATGAAGCGTGGTTTTCCAGAATCATGCTGCTCGCTGGGCCTCTTCCAAAGCAAGTCGAATTCTTTCAAACGGTTCCAGGAGGTCGAACATGGCGGAAAAAATGTCAAGTCGGGAAATAATTTCAATTCTTGGGGATTTGGGTAAATTAGGAATCGCGATTTGCTGATGACGGATTTTTGTCACTTTCCAGTTCCGGAGATCGACCCCGAATAAGGACTCCCCCCAAAATTCTGCGGAATCATCCGTGGAAACAGTCGGCTCTTCCTCCGGACTCAATTGGGCGACCTTGATTTCATGTTTTTTTTCATGATTTTCAAAATTTGCAGTATTTGTGAAGTTTGTAGTGTTTGCAAATTTTGTGGAAACGTGACGGGCAAAAATATAGCTGATCGGCACTTCAATCAGTTTCTGGGCCGCAAGAACGACGGGAATATCGGTCAAAAACAGGGACGGCACCGTTTTGGAACGCTGAATCAGAGCCGTGGTGATTTGTTCCCCACAAAGGAACGGCTGAAGTGTTGTGCCGTAAAGGATTTCCTGGGCACGGGTTGCCCGAACCGGTGTCGTGCAATGAAACTCCACGGGGCGTCCGGCGGTGTTCAAAACGAGATACCCGCCGATGAAACCATAGCGTGGATTTGCTGTAATTGTGAGAAATCCCAAAAGCGGTTCGGTCATGAGATGCGGTGTTTGCTCGGCCATGAAATAAAGAGAGTCTGAATCACAAAAAAATCAGTCCGGTATCTTCAGACAAATCGGGTGAACAGTTCACGGACTTGAATTGTCTGAAAAGAAAGAAGATTCCCTCAAGTCCCTTCAATACAAATGATGCTCAGAAATCAACATGTCTCCGATTATACCGGAGGTATGCTGATTTCTAACTAGTGGTGTGTCAAGTCTAAAACTTGAAGTTGACTAAAAACATGATAAATTCTATATTGTCGGGGCTATTTTGCCCCAACTCACGGAGGACTTGTCATGAATACGGAAAAA
>Ga0123353_10010308_pt1 | contig 13004 bp, 8 predicted proteins | sample TergutLab28metaG_3_FD_92763 | JGI IMG/M metagenome (GOLD analysis project Ga0123353, IMG submission 92763) | Labiotermes labralis P3 segment gut microbial communities from Petit-Saut dam, French Guiana - Lab288 P3 | ecosystem: Host-associated > Arthropoda: Insects > Digestive system > Gut ...
CGATTCGTTGAAAGGGTTTGCCCTCGCCGACTTCTAACGTCGCGGCGGGCAAAGAAAAAACCAGTGCCGGGATTGCGGTACACAGAATGAAGAGGATGATCGAAGATCGCATAGTTCTTGTGAAGGGCGGTAAGAGAATGGTTGCATTGCGAGGGCTAAGGCTTTCGCTTGAAAGGTATTATACCATTTTCGACATCTCGGTGAAAGGCGGATGCGCTAATCGAGTCGGCGGGCAAATGCCCCTCGCTCTTGCACGCTGAGTGTGTCCATCATTAGTGGTAGTTTTTTCAACGGGCGACGGTAGCCCCTATGCCGCCGCCGTTGCTCGCATCTGTTGTCGTCGCCGTGCATAACCGAGTCCGACGAGTCCCAAACCAATGATCGCCAGCGTCGCCGGTTCCGGCACTGCTGCATCTGCACTGATACCCCAGTCGTTCGCAGTCCACATCCGATTCACCACGCCGCCATCCTCCCAAATGTAAGCCCACTGGTCACCGCCCCAACCGACACTAATCGTCTCGATAAATTCCCAACCGGATACCATATTGTCTTCAATGCCGAAAAGTGTACCCCACGAAGCACCCCAGACCCCAAACGCCCCCAAACCGTTTTCAAACGAATTGGCAAAGCCCGCTGTCCAAGTCTCGAAATCCGTATAAGGTCCGGTGAAAGCACCGGCAAAGTCAAGCATAAGGTTTGCACCAGTCAAATCGACGGTACTCGCGTGGAAACTCGGCATAAACGAAAGTCCACCATCGTTACCGAGGAAACCGTTAATGGTCATGTAGCCGTTGCCGTCCGACGTAAACGCAAGATTCTCGACAGTCCCAAAATCATTTCCACTTGCGAAACCGGCAATGGTCAGTGCGTCGATAAAACCCACCGCACCGTTGAAGGTACCGCCGCCGTAAATCATGTTGCCGATCAAACCGGTGTTGTTCAGGATTCCGCTGTCCATCGAAACATTGCTAATGGTGCCGTAATTGTTGACCGTTCCACCATTTACACTGGCAATACTGGCAAAAGCGGCAACAGCACCGCCGGCAGTACCGGAACCGTCATTGCCGGAACCGGCACTACCGGGACCGTCCGTCATCGTGAGCGATGCAATCGTGTTCCCGCTAAAATTGTCAAGCGTTCCGCCGTCATTGACGATAGCCCCAACGAGATTGCCCCAGTTAATGCCGGTGGCATCACCGTTAACGGTCAACGTGCCGATGGTGCCTCGCACATTGCTGTTGAATTCGCCGCCGGTGTAGAGCAGAGCGTCAATCCGACCATCATTGTAGATAATTCCGTCGTTAAGCGTGACATCGGACAATGTGCCAGTATCGTTGCTGTAGACAGACCCACCATTGACAGTGAGCGCACCGATCCGTGCATCATTGTAGATTGTCCCGCCAGCAACCGTTGCCGTGTTGATCGTCGCCGCGTTAGAAAGTATCCCTGCGTTGTTCACGTTCGCCTCAGCAAGGTTGCCCCAATTGATGCCATTGGCATCGCGGTTCACGGTCAACGTGCCGATGGAGCCGGTGCTGGTTCGTGTGTACGTGCCGCCGTTGTAGGTCAGATTGTCGATCCGCCCATAGTTGTTGAGCGTCCCGTCCCCACTGACTGTGGCGAACGTCATCGTTCCTCTGGCGTTGTTGTTTGTCGTGCCGCCGCTGGCAAAGGCGTTGGTGATTGTGGCATTAGTAGTGGTGGTACCGTTGTCGAGCGTTCCGCCAATGTTTGTAACCGTACCAAGCGTGCCAGCATCGTTGTAGATTCGTCCGCTATTGAGCGTGGCAGTGCCAAGCGTGCCGCCTGTGTTCCTGATGCGCCCGCCACTGACAGTGGCATTGGTGATAGTACCTGTGTAGTTGTCGATCCACCCGCCAGTGACCGTTGCATTGCGGAGCGTACTGTAGTTTTCGAGCAATCCGGCAGTGACCGTCGTCGTACCGGTGAAATTGACGTTATTTCCCGTCAGTGTCAATGTGCCGGAACCTGATTTCGTGAGACCTCCACTGCCGGAAATACCGGAAAGCGTCTGGACAACCCCCAAACCCAGATTGAAGGCGAGCGTACCGCCGGAAATGGTTGTTCTACCTGTGTAAGTATGACCGCCACCCAACGTTAGCGTACCCGCACCAGATTTCATGAGATCACCCGCGCCAGAAATCTTACCGTTGTAGGTGAAGTTATCATTTCGGTTAAACTGCACTTCAGTACCAGCGGCAAGAATCACATTGCCAGCGATACTCCCAGTGGTGTTGCCGCCGTTGCCAATGCGGAGTGCTCCCCCGTTGACAATCGTGTCGCCTGTGTAAGTGTTTGTGCCCCAGCGCAATACCAGTGTTCCTGCACCGTTTTTAATCAGATTTCCACTGTGTTGGGCACTGCCCGAAATGGTTTCATCATAGTATAAGACACCAGTGTGGTCAAAGACCACCGAGCCCCAAGTGGAGTAAAATTCGGAACCTACTGCGTGGGGATTTTTATAGGCATCGAGGAAGATATTGCGGTTAAAGGTGACCGGGCTTCCGCCGTTGCCGATTTGGAGCGTTCCGAGTCCGCCATTAATTTCTTCTCCATGGTAGCCGAGTCTGACACCAGTCCAGCCGGGAAGGTAGTTACCCTTATACAATTTGGAATCGTCGTAAGTGCCTCCGGTATAGATCAACTTGTCGATCCAGCCTCTGTTGTCCAGCGTTCCGCTACTGAGATAGGCTTTTGAAATCCACCCGTGGATGGCGAAGTTTCCATTGGTTCCGTCTCCGTAGGAGTCGGAGTTGACCAAGGTTCCGCCCATGATATTTGCCGTTTGAATGAACCCATATCCTGCTCCGCCGCCAAATAGGAGGTTTCCGCCGTTGCGCCCATTGCGTAGGGTTCCGCCCGTATAGACGTTTGCCACTTCGATGTGACCTTCGCCACTGCCAGCGTAGCCGCCTCGTGCCCCCGAGCCGCCATCGCCGCCACGACCCGCGTTTGCGCCCCCTGGATTGCCGAAATCGCCCCAACTGCCGTTGAAACCGCCAAATCCATTGTACAAGGTTCCGCCCGATTCGATGTTTGCTACGTCGATGTAGCCATGGCCATCGCCGCCGTTGCCACCAACATTGCCATTGCCGCCATTGCCACCCGTACCGTTTGGACCAAACCAACCGCCATTACCGCCATTACCGCCATTACCGCCATTACCGCCATCGCCGCCGTCACCGCCGACACCGTTCATCAGAGTTGCCCCTTGAAAAACATTTACCGTCGCGATCCGACCTGTGCCATTGCCACCGTTTGGACCGACGGCACCACTACCACCATTGCCGCCGTCGCCACCACGAGAAGCGAAACCGCCGTTACCGCCGTTACCGCCATCGCCCCCGTTGCCGCCGGCGGCACCGCTACCGCCGACACCGTTACGCAATATTCCGCTGACAACTTCAACCTTAGCGATTTTACTGCCGTTAACATTGGTACCGCGAAAGCCAGCTGTACCTGGTCTACCGTCACTGCCGTCGGCACCGCTACTGGTGCCACCGTTGCCGCCTGGCTGGCCCGCTTGACCTTCGCCTCGGTTTACCCCAATGAATGTGCCCCCATTGCCCTGAGCGAGGTTTGAATAGGTCGGCTGAAATGGCAAACCGGTACCGGCCGCGTAGCCATATACCGTACCGACAGTGGCGTTACCCGTGTGATTAAGGATGCCGCCTGCGAGTATGACATCTCCTTTAATAGTGGCGTAGTTTTCGAGTTTTCCACCATAGATAGTTGCTTTACCGATAGATCCTCCAGCGGTGTTTTGTAATAATCCACCATTGACAACTGCCCCGCCGACGGAGGCATTGGAGTTAATCAGTATTGCCTCGTCATTAACGATAACTTTTTCGATCGAGCCGCCATCGTCGTTATTCAAACGTCCGTAGGGATCGACAACTGCGTCTACAATCGTTCCGTAGTTCGTCAAGGTTCCGGTCCTGTAATCTCTCGTTGCTAGGCTCGGATGGTCGCCATAACCTGCAATGAGAGCCAGCTCGATGTTACCAGTTCTGCCATTGGTAAACATCGCATCTACGACATTCGTAATCTTGCCTCTGATCTCGTCATCAGGGCGAGGTGCTAATAAATCAAGGCTCTACCTGCGTTCCGGGTTGGTATTGTGTTTCCGTTTGATTCTGGTACTTTTTGGGTCAGGCAGTTTCTACAAGATAGCCCCCGCACGATGCGAGTTAACATTCACGGATTGATCGACAACGCCAAGTGTTATCAAATGGTTCGCCACCTCCGCTGGTCTGAAGGCGTTGAGTGTCCCCACTGCCACGCCACCGAGGTCATCAAAAATGGATGCGACGAAACGCAACCCGACCGCCAACGCTACCTCTGTAAAATGTGTAACCGCTCCTTTGACGACCTGACAGGAACGGTCTTTTCCGGACACCATCAGCCGCTTTCCGTCTGGATGCTGTGCCTGTATTTTATGGGCTTAAACCTTTCCAATCGCCAGATTGCCGCCGAATTGGAAATGAATGAAGATTCCATTCAAGAGATGACCACCATTCTTCGCAATGGCATTGTTGCCCAAGAACCAACGATTGAACTTTCGGGAACCGTCGAATGCGACGAGGTGTACGTGGTTGCGGGTCATAAAGGGCACCCGGAGTCTGTTAAAAAAAAGGGCGAACTGCTCGGAAACGCAGACTGAAAGGTCCTCGTGGTCGTGGCACGGCGGCAACGGACAAGCCGCCGATTCTCGGAATGATTCAGCGTGGCGGTCAGGTAGTATTACGAGTGTTGGAGAATGTCCGACAGGCAACGATCCAGCCGATCATCGAAAAGTTTATCAAGCCGGGAACGCTCGTAAACACCGACGAGTACAACATTTACTGCCGTTTGACGGAGTGGGGATACGAACACAAGACAGTATGCCATGCTGCCGGGGAGTATGCCAGGGACGAAGATGGTGACGGTTTTCATGAGGTTCATGTGAACACGATGGAGGGCTTTTGGTCTTTGTTACGCAGTTGGTTGCGTCCTCATCGTGGCGTTTCGCAGGAGCGTTTGCCCATTTACGTCGGATTTTTCCAGTTTGTCCACAACGTCCGCCGAAGGGGAAACGCACTCCTACGCCCGCTCGTAGAGACCCTCGTATCCACCAACCCGGAACGCAGGTAGAGCCTAAATCAATAAGTTGTTTTGACCCTACGTTTATGGAAGGTATTCCCAAAGTAAAACTCGCTGATAGACCATCGTACCATCGTGTTTCACTTTGAAGACTTCCATCGAACCAACTATGTTGCACGAAACTGTAGACAGTGACAAAATCTAGTCTCCCGCTGTTTGTTACTCTTTCGTCATATCTGCCATTGTTCGTCCAGATTTGCCCGTAGGCGTTTGCGGGCAGAAGTGCCAAGAGTAGTAGAGTGAGACTCGTTTGGAGCAGAAAACACCCCATTTTGCCCATTCTAACGGGCAGTGGCGAAGATTTTGACATTATGGTTGGTTCCTTTCGTTTGGTTGGAAAATAACCCAAAGTGGCGCAGTGTAACACACTTTTTTGCGGATTGCAAGAGGGGTGGGACGGCGGGCAGGGCGATTGCAAGTTTCAATTTAGCGAAGGTAGGCAGCCGACCGCCGGGCGGCTGCGTGCGGTACGCACTTGGACGACCGATACGTTGTCCGGTCGTCCCAGTCGGCACTCGCCGACCAACCGCCCGGCGGTCGGTTGGCTACCTATTGTAAAACTTGCAATCGCCCTGGGGCGGCGGGGGTGTCCGTCATTTGTGGTAGTCGTCGAGTAGAGCGTCTTGCCCCGTTGGGGCGAAGACTACCACAAATCTTTTACACACCCGCGAGTGGGCAAATCGAGTGGCACCCCCCCCGGATACGTTGACATCGCCATCGCATTCGGGTACAATCGCCGCAGATTTTTAACCCCATTCAGAAAAGGAGTCTTTGATGAAACATTTCGTTGGTTTGCTTGGTGCGTTTTTTTTGCTCAGTCCCGTCGTTCTTGCTCAAGAGCCGGACTGGAATCACTTCCGCGGTCCTAACCGCGACAACCATTCGTTCTCGAAGGGCATCGCCAAGTCGTGGCCCGATGGAGGACCGAAACTGCTCTGGAAAATCAATACCCTCGGCAATGGTTTCTCGAACCTTTGCTTTTCCGGCGACACGATTTACACGATGGGGGATTTCAACAATCGATGCTTTGTTCTCGCATTGAATAGGGCAAACGGAGAAATCAAATGGCGACAAGAGATTGGCGGAGCGGGAAGAATTGCAAACCAACAGTCGCCGCATTGCACCCCGGCTTGTGATGGAGACGGAGTCTATGCGATGGCACCCGACGGCAATTTCGTTGCGCTCGACGCAAAAACCGGGGAAATACGTTGGCGTAAAAACGTGCGAACGGAATTTGGCGGCAGTTTTATGGGACAATGGGGATTCGCCATGTCGCCGATTATTGACGACGGTAAGATCGTCGTTCCGGTTGGCGGCGATGGTGGAGTTGTGGTCGCGTTCAACAAGGCGGGCAACGTCGTTTGGCGAACAACCGACCTGCCCGACAGCGCAGGATACACTTCGATTGTCCCCGTCGAGATTGGGGGAGTCCGCCAGTACCTGTCGCTCTCCAACAATTACCTCGTCGGACTTTCGCCGACCGATGGCAAAATTCTTTGGGGAGGTAACTTCCCCGCTCGATCTGCTGTCGCCTCTGATCCGGTCCTTTGCGGCGATGTGATTATGGCGGCGTGCTCGTACAACGTCGGGGGCTATTTTTATCGGATCACCAAGGAAGGGGACACCTTCAAGGCATTTGATTTTCACGGAGACGATCAAAACCTTCAAAGCCATCACGGCGGTATCGTCGCGGTCGGTGATCATTTCTATTTGCTGACGAATACCCAAATGGTTTGTGTGGAGGCGAAGACCGCCAAGATCGTCTGGGAAAACCGGAGCGTCGGCAAAGGTTCGTTGACCTACGTCGATGGTGTGCTGATTCTCCGTAGTGAAAGAGGGGACGGTACGATTGCGATGATCGAAGCGACCCCGGAAGGTTACAAGGAACTCGGCAGATTCGACCAACCGGAGCGCAGCAATTTGAGCAGTTGGACGTACCCGGTCGTTGTGGACAAGAAGTTGTACATCCGGGATCAAGGCTTGTTGCTGGTGTATGATTTGAATTAAGGTGTAATGTGCAAGAGCGGAGGGCGTAAGCCAGGCTCACGTCTAAGCCCGGGCTCACGCCACACCGCTCTTGCGACTTGGACACGTTTTGCAGGTTGAAGTTGGGGACTGTTCCCTAGGAAACAGTGTTCACGTCTCTCGTCTGAATCCCCGCCTTCGCGGGGATGACGGTGTTTTTGCGACTTTGCAGTTCTTCTGCGGACACCCTTTTGCAGGGATACCGAAAATGGTATAATACTCTTAACTTCTCAAAACACGATTAGGAGAAAAATGATGGCAAAGATGAAAGTGCAGAATTTTTACGAACCGCTCGTCATGAAATATGAGGAGCACGACATCCCCGAAATCGCGGATAACGAAGTCTTGGTCAAGGTCAAGGCAGTCGGTATCTGTGGCTCGGACGTGTCCTACTATTTTGGACACAGTCCACTGGGCACCGCCACCGGTAAGGGACCGATGTACCTCGGTCACGAGGCAAGCGGGGTTGTTGCCGAGGTGGGGACGATCCCTGCCCGATTGGGATTGTTCAAAGAGGGAGACCGTGTCGGAATCAATGCCGTGCAGCAGTGCAATGCTTGTCCGGCTTGCATGCGCGGAGAATTCAATACATGCGGAAACTTGGAAGTGCTCGGTGTGACGGTCAACGGATGTTTCGCCGAGTACGTAAAGGTAAAGTACACCCACACTTACAAGATTCCCGACGAGGTGAGTTTCGAAGCGGCGGCACTGGCGGAACCCTTGGCATGTGCAACGCACGGCATCCAACGACTGGACATTCAGTTAGGGCAAACGGTAGTCGTCTACGGCTTGGGGGGCATCGGATTGATGATGGTGCAACTTGCTAAGGCATCTGGCGCAGGAAAGGTGATTGCCATTGACGTTCGGGATTTTTCGCTGGAAAAAGCGAAACAACTCGGAGCGGCATACGTCATCAACACGCTCGACAAGAACTCGAAATACTACGCCGAATCCGCATCGGCAAAGGTGCAGGAATACAACGGCGGTCAAAAGGCACCGCGATGTATCGTTGCCACCAGCCACATGGACGCATTGCAGGATGCGCTTGTCGTAACCGGTGCGTGTTCGACCATCGTCTATTTCGGACTACCTTCCCCGGAGGATCGTCTCCAAGTTCCTGTACTCGACGCGATCCAATCAGAGCGCACGATCAAGTTTTCTTGGTTGGCACCGCTGGTCTGGGACAACGTTTTTGCTGCCGTCGCAGCGGGACAGGTCAAAGTCGAGCCGATCATCACGCATAAATTTACCCTTGCCGAAGCGGAGGCGGGCATCAAGTTGATGGGCGAAGGTAAAGAGGATAAGATCAAGGGGGTTGTATTGGTCTAAAGGTACGGTGTTGGTCTAAGGTACATTGCCGCCGGAAACGCAACAATCGTGGAGGGGACCGCCGAGCAATCCGGTCGCGTCGACGATCATCTGCGTTCATGGCTTTCAAGAGTCATCACCCGACCGAACACATTGACGACTATGGCATCCTGCCGCGAATCATCCGTCGAAATGCGAATAACTGCGGAAACGTCCTGCGGAAATTGGCTCGCCGAAAAAGCAATGGTAATCAGTTGTACGGTGTTTTCCCGATCCGAAAACGCAAACCGGAACCGATTGTCCGATGCGGTAACATTCGTAACCCGAAAGGGGGTTACGTTCCGAAGGACGATGTTTTTCACGGCGGTCTCTCCCGGGGCAAGAACTCCGATCTGCATCGGTGAAGGTTTCGCTTGAATGGTTGCCGTTACGACTCCATGGACCGGTATCATGACTTTGACCGGTTCTGCTCTGCCTGGCTGCAACTCGTTCGTCGTGAAGCGGAGCACGTCCCTAACATATCCGGGCGGTGCGTCTTCCCGCAGTATTGCGGTAATCTTGTAGGCAACTGCTCCGTGTTCCCGACGGGTTTCCTCCGCTCTTGCATAGATGAACGGCTGCGAGCGTTCAATACCCGTCAACGCCCAGCCGGGACGACCGGTGTATTCCAACTGCAACGTCCGCACTGCCGAGGTTCCTTTGGAGATCGACCCGAATTCGATGCTTCCCGGATTGAGCAGAACATCGGGACGGATGTATCCCGACACGAAAAGTTGCACCGTGTCTATTCTCGAAGTGCCGTTGATGACCGTTTCCAACTGGACGGTCAAGACCGCCGACTTGCGATGAAGATGTTGACCGGAGGTATTCATTCGGGCAATGACCGCCCCGGTTTCCCCTGGTTTCAAGAGCGATGTCGAAAATCGGGCAGTGGTGCAACTGCACGACGAGCGGACACTCAACAATCGGAGGTCGCTGTTGTGGGTGTTCGTCAGTTCAAATCGGAATTCGGCATCGGCACCGAGAACGACCTGTCCGAAATCGTGGCGATGGGTTGCGAAGAGGTTTGTGCCCCATGTGTTTGCGACGGCGTTTATAGGAAAAAAAATGCAGGGAAGGAATATGAGGAGCAACAATTTTCTCTGTGTATTCTGTGTGGTAAAAAAAATTGCCACAAACGGCACAAAGATTGCACAAAGGGCACAAAGAAGAGCACTATCCATCCATTGGCGTTTCACCGTATATTTGCGAGCAAACTAAATGAAGAAAAGCCCCGGAAAATGGCATGTGGAGGCCCGAAGTGTACGGGGGCACCCGGAAATCAACTGCTGTGATTCATTCCGACCGAATAACGGAATCGAAACGACTATACATGAAGCCGATTTCTGTTATTGTCAGGCTCCCATCGGGCTTAGTATCGACCCCCCGGATGTAAATCCGAATAGTACCACCCACCGAGGTAGCCGTATTATACTCTATCCACAGAAAGAATCAAGGGCAGTATAGTGTGGACAAAAGCCGGAATGAATCGCAGTGCAATGACGGACTTCATATTGGCAACCGGCAACGTTTCTACCATCCGGTGATGCGAGTGAAAAATGAGTCATTACCGGCAACGTTGAACATTGGACGGTGCACATTGGCTGATCGGATCATGGCTCCGCCGCGGAAGTACAACACGATTCCCAGCGACACCGACCAATTTTCTCGATAGTTACCTTTTGCACTCCTTCCTTCGGAGGGGGCGAGCATCGTAAAACCACCGTTGATCACCAATCGGTCAGAAATCGCCGCCTCGCCGAGAGTGCCCATAATAAAATCCCCTCGTTCCGTTGCACCACATCGCAATTCGACCAATCCGCAGCTCGGCAAGTGCTTTCGGACAAAAAGAAGATAGTAATCCTGCACATCGACAGCCGCATATCTTGGATAACCATGATAAAGGAGGTCCCTATGATTGCGTATCGCCGGACGGTCCCGGAACACATCGAACGCACCGATGAAACCGTACTCCAAGTCGCGGGGGGATCGCATGGACAACTCACACCGCATTTGACGTACATCCACCGATCCGAAACACGAATGATCGTGCAACCAATCGACCGCAACGCCCCCTTGGAAAGAAGACATGGGAAACCGCTTGAACACGCCCGCCGTCATAAAGGTTTGATGCCGGACGGGTCGGGAGAACATGTCTCCTTGTACCGCCCGAACACCGTACTGTACCGTTACCGTGCCCTGTGGTGTTGCTGCCGCCGACCAGTTGATTCCTTGACCGGAACCGTAACTTGCCATTCCGTTGTTGAGTTCCGTCTTGAACGTCGTTGTTTCGGCAAACAGCGCGAGATTATCGAAGAAGCCCATCCCAAAGGTAATGGGAATTGGACCAGAAAAATAACTGTTCATCGGGTATTCGCCAACGATTTCTCCTTCAAAGCCCTCAAACGTTCGCCACATACCGCTTTGGATATACTCGTCGTCGTCCATGAAGATGACGTTACCGTTGTTGATAGGCGTTGCTCGCGCCGGCATCCGATTTTGTCGGAAACCGGGCATCGGTTGGGGGTGCGTTGGTTGGAAGTCAAATTCCTCTTCGTAAAGAACACCTTGCGAAATAAGAGGACCGACTGGATCAAGATCATCAAAAACGACCTGTTTGTTGCTGGGACGCTGCAACAAGGGATTCGACTTCGGTAGCGGCAGGGGTTCGGTCAATCGGGTATTCGCGGTGTGTCCACCGGGAAAGACCGGTCCGTGATATTCGTTAGCGACCAGCGTAACACTCATAAGGAACGTCCAGCAGATCGCCCAAAAGGCAAAACGAAACAAAGGGGGGGAAAAACGTGCTCTCATATCAACGGGAATATCACTTTTGCGGACTTCCTCGGAGGGATATATCGGCACGGAACAATCGTTACTTTCGGAATAATCGGAAAAATCGTTAAAATCTGCCTAAATTCTCAATTTTAACACAATGCGCGTTCCATCATGCGTGTTCATCCCCCGCTGACCGTAATCGCATCGTTCGGACATTTCCGGCGGCATACATCGCATTTAGTGCAGATTGACAGATCAATGCAGTGCTGACGATACGGTCGCGCGGGGATCGCCGACACGGGACAACGCTGAGCGCAAATCGTACAGCCGGTGCAGTTTTCGTTGATCCGATACTCGAGCAAACTCTTGTCTGGTTTTGTTGGTGTAGTCATATTGGGTTCCTTGTTTTACCCCAGTGGCACTGCCAGGGGTTTTTCAAATTTGTCAATCGCCGGAGTCGGCACCTCTTTGATGAGCCTTTCGATAATGTCTTCGTTTGTCATCCCCTCGGCTTGGGCTTGGAAATTCGTGCTGATTCGATGCCGCAAGACCGGAATAGCACACGCCCGAATATCGTCAATCGACACCGAAAAACGACCATCCATCGCAGCAAGCGCTTTGCCGCCGTGGATCAAATACTGTCCCGCCCGAGGACCGGCACCCCAGTTGACCAACTCCCGAATAAATTGCGGTGCCGACACATCTCTCGGTCGCGTTGCCCGAACAAGCCGGGCGGCATACTGTATCTGGTGTGGGCTAACCGCTATACTGCCGACCAACTTTTGCAAGTTCACGATCAATTTGCCGCTCATCACTTTTCGGACTTCCACTTTTTCATTCCGTGTGGTTGTCGAGAGAATTTTCTCCTCCTCCTCCAGCGACGGATAGTCGATTTTGATATTGAACATGAACCGGTCGAGTTGCGCTTCCGGTAGCGGATAGGTTCCTTCCTGCTCAATGGGGTTTTGCGTTGCTATCGTAAAAAACGGGTCGGGCAGGTCATACGTCGTTTGCCCGACAGTAACTTCCCGTTCCTGCATCGCTTGTAATAGGGCGGCTTGCGTTTTCGGCGGCGTTCGGTTGATTTCGTCAGCAAGCAGAATGTTGGTGAAGACAGGTCCCTCAACAAACCGAAAATTGCGTTTGCCTCGCTCGTCTTCATCGAGGACGGTCGTGCCGACGATGTCGGAGGGCATCAAGTCCGGCGTGAATTGAATCCGCTTGAATTGGATGTCGAGAATCTGCGAGATCGAACTGACCATCAAGGTTTTCGCCAAACCGGGTACCCCTTCGAGAAGACAATGTCCGCGCGTGAAGATTGCCGCCAGGATTTGGTGAATCACCGGCGTTTGTCCGACGATGATTTTGCCGAGTTCGTCTTGCATCATTCTGCAATGCTGCCCGAATTCCTGCAAAATATCGCCGAGTTTTCGGGCCTTGGGTTGCTGGGGAGGAGTGCTCAAATCGAATTCAAAGGAAAAGTTTCACCGAAGTGCCGGCTCAATATCTTTCCATTTTACGCTATGAACGGTCTTCCGACAAGTATGCTACTCGATCTGCACAGTTCGTGGGTGCGCGCAAGTTCTGTAGGCATTATTTTGCGTATTTCCAGTACTCGTCCCATTGTTCTGTGTAGAATAGCGCACAGACGACTCCCATCTTGTTGACTCGGTCTGTCCGCCATCTCGCTC
>Ga0123353_10010309_pt1 | contig 13003 bp, 8 predicted proteins | sample TergutLab28metaG_3_FD_92763 | JGI IMG/M metagenome (GOLD analysis project Ga0123353, IMG submission 92763) | Labiotermes labralis P3 segment gut microbial communities from Petit-Saut dam, French Guiana - Lab288 P3 | ecosystem: Host-associated > Arthropoda: Insects > Digestive system > Gut ...
GACGGCACCAAGGTCGCCGACAGCGGCACCAGGACCGGCAACGACCCGGCGCTGCACCTGACCGCCGCCCTCGGTGGCGGCGGCACGCTCCGGCTGGTGGTCACCGACGCCGGCGACGGGATCGACTACGACCACGCGGACTGGGCCGAGGCCAAGCTGTCCTGCGGCACCGGCCCCTCGGCGGGCACCCACGCGCTCAGCGACCTCGCGTGGGAGTCGGCGGTCAGCGGCTGGGGCCCGGTCGAACACGACCGCAGCAACGGCGAGCAGGCGGCCGGCGACGGGAAGACCCTCACCATCGGCGGCACCACCTACGCCAAGGGCCTCGGCGTCCACGCCGCCAGCGACATCACCTACTACCTCGGCGGCGGCTGCTCGTCGCTGGCGACCGACGTCGGGGTGGACGACGAGGTCGGCGCCAACGGCTCGGTGGACTTCCAGATCTACCGCGACGGGACGCTCGCCGCGGACAGCGGCGTGGTGACCGGGAACGACGGTCCGCGGCATCTGACGGCGAACCTGGCCGGCGGCGCCGAGCTGCGCCTGGTGGTCACCGACGGCGGCGACGGCAACACCTACGACCACGCGGACTGGGCCGGCCCGGTCCTCACCTGCGGCTGACTGGAGCGGGAGGGGCGGCGGCGGATGTCCCGCCGCCGCCCCTCCTCAGCCGGTACGGTCACCGGCTCAGCGGCCGTACCAGAGCGTGGTCACGTTGCAGAACGCCCGGATGCCCTGGCCGGACAGCTCGCGGCCGTAGCCGGAGCGCTTGACCCCGCCGAAGGGGAACGCGGGATGCGAGGCGGTCATGCCGTTGAAGTAGACGCCGCCGGCCTGCAGATCGGCGGCGAACCGGCGCTGCTCGTCCTCGTCGCGCGTCCAGACGTTGGAACTCAGGCCGAACGACGTGTCGTTGGCGAGTTCCACCGCGGCGTCCACGTCGCGGACCCGGTAGAGGGTGGCGACCGGGCCGAACGCCTCCTCGCGGTGGATCCGCATCTGCGGGGTGACCCCGGCCAGCACGGTCGGCTCGTAGAACCAGCCGGCCGGCCGCGCCTCGGGGCGCCGCGCCCCGCACAGCGCCTGGGCGCCCTGCGAGAGGGCCTCGTCGACCAGTTCTTCGAGGTCCGCCCTGCCCTGCTCGGTGGAGAGCGGCCCGATGTCCGTGGACTCCTTCATCGGGTCGCCGACGACCAGGTCGCCCATGGCGCGGGTGAAGCGCTGCGCGAAGGCGTCGTAGACGTCCTCGTGGACGATGAACCGCTTGGCCGCGATGCAGGACTGCCCGTTGTTCTGCACCCGGGCGGTCACCGCAGTCGCGACCGCGTGGTCCAGCTCGCCGGCCGCCGACGGCATCACCACGAACGGGTCGCTGCCGCCGAGTTCGAGGACCGTGGGCTTGATCTCGTCACCGGCGACCGCGGCGACCGAGCGTCCGGCACCCTCGCTGCCGGTGAGGGTGGCCGCGGCCACCCGCGGGTCGCGCAGCACCGACTCGACGGCGCCGGAGCCGATCAGCAGCGTCTGGAAGCAGCCCTCGGGGAAGCCCGCGCGGTGGAACAGGTCGCCCAGGTACAGCGCGGTCTGCGGCACGTTGGAGGCGTGCTTGAGCAGCCCGGTGTTGCCGGCCATCAGCGCGGGGGCGGCGAACCTGACGACCTGCCACAGCGGGAAGTTCCACGGCATCACCGCGAGGACGACGCCCAGCGGGCGGTAGCGCACCAGGGCCCGGTGGGCACCGCTGTCCTGCACGTCGGCGTCCGCGGGGTGCTCGTCGGCGAGCAGGCGCTCGCCATTGGCGGCGTACCAGCGCATCGCCTTGGCGCACTTGGCCGCCTCGGCCCGGGCGGCCGCCAGCGTCTTGCCCATCTCCAGGGTCATGATGCGCGCGATCTCCTCGCGCTCCTTGTCCAGCAGGTCGGCGGCGGACGCGAGGAGGGCGGCGCGGGAGGCGAAGTCGGTGCCGCGGTAGCTGCGGAAGGTGCGCTCGGCCCGGGCGACCCGCTCCTCGATCCCGTCGGGTCCCAGCGGTTCGAAGGTCTTGACGGTCTCCCCCGTCACGGGGTTGACGGTGGCGATGGGCATGCTGCTCCTCCTCGGGCGGATGCCTTGCGGCGAGTGACACGGCGGACCGACGCACCGGGCCGGCGGGCGCCCCGGCACGCCGACACGCCCGGCGCCCCGGGACGTGCGGCGGCTCCCGCGCCCCGCTCCATCCTGCTCCCCGGGGCCTGCTCCCGCGAGGGCGCGCGCCCGCGGGCCAGGTCAGGGCACCCGCTCGGCGCACAACCACCCGAAGCGGGCACCCCCACACGCTCCCGTCACTGCTGTCGCAGGACTGTCCTTGACCGGTACCGTTCATCCATCCTTAACTCCTGGCACATACATGTCAGGTTCTACGCGCGCAGACTCGTTCGAGCACCGTCCCTGTCCCCCCACTCACCCCCTCACGACTCCCCCACCCTCACCTGGAGGTTGACGGATGCCTGGATCCCGCTCCCCCCGCCGCGTGCTGATCGCCGCGCTCGCCGCGGCCGGCACGATCGGCCTGGCGGCGGCCGGCGTCGCGGCCGGCAACGCGCAGGCCGCCCCGGCCGGCTCCGCCGCGCCGGCCGCCGCGACCACCCACCGCGTGCTGTTCGACAACACCAAGGCCGAGACGGCAGGCAACGCGGACTGGATCATCAGCACCAGCCAGCCCGACCCGCTCGCCCAGAACCCGTCGCCCACCAAGGAGACCGACTGGACCGGCGCCCTGTCGGCCTGGGGCGTGGCGCTGCAGAAGGCCGGCGGCTACAGCCTCAACACGCTGCCGTCGGGGAAGACCATCACTTACGGCAACTCCTCGAACCCCCAGGACCTCAGCAACTTCGACGAGTTCGTCGTCGACGAGCCGAACGTCAAGCTCACCGCCGCGGAGAAGACCGCGGTGATGAACTTCGTGAAGAACGGCGGCGGCCTGTTCCTGATCTCCGACCACAACAACAGCGACCGCAACAACGACGGTTGCGACTCGCCGTGCGTGATCAACGACCTGCTGACCAACAACGGCGTGGACAACACCGACCCGTTCGGCTTCTCCGTCGACCTGCTCGACATCAGCACCGACAACCCGCGGGCGATCAGCGACAGTTCGGACCCGGTGCTGCACGGCCCGTTCGGCACGGTGACCGGCAGCATCCTGCGCGACGGCACCACGTTCACCCTCAAGCCGGCCGACAACCCGGCCGTCAAGGGGCTGCTGTACCGCACCGGTTACTCGGGCAACACCGGCGCGTTCTTCGTCACCAGCTCCTTCGGCAGCGGCCACGTCGCGATCTGGGGTGACAGCTCCCCGGTCGACGACGGCACCGGCCAGTCCGGCAACACCCTGTACAACGGCTGGGACGACCCGGCGGGCACGGACGCGGCGCTCGCGCTGAACGCCACGGCCTGGCTGGCCGGCAGCGGCTCGGGCACCACGACCCCGCCGACCACCCCGCCCACCACGCCGCCGACCGGCGGCTGCACCGCGAGCCAGCTGCTGCTCAACCCCGGGTTCGAGTCCGGCAACACCTCGTGGTCGGCGTCCGCCAGCGTCATCACCAACGCCTCGGCCGAACCGGCGCACAGCGGCTCGTACAAGGCGTGGCTCGACGGCTACGGCACCGCGACCACGAACACCCTGTCGCAGTCGGTGACGATACCGGCGGGCTGCGCCGCGACGTTCTCGTACTGGCTGCACATCGACACCGCGGAGACCGGCTCGACGGCCTACGACACGTTGAAGGTCCAGGTGCTCAACTCCTCGGGCACGGTGCTCGGCACGATCGGGTCCTACTCCAACGTCAACGCCAACTCCGGTTACGCGCAGCACACCGTGGACCTGAGCGCGTACGCCGGGCAGACGGTGACGCTGAAGTTCACCGGCGTGGAGGGCTCCAAGCTGCAGACGTCGTTCGTGGTCGACGACACCGCGCTCAACGTCAGCTGACCGCAGGCGAACCGGCGCCGGCCGCGGGCGCGGCGGACTCGGTGGGCGCGAACTCGCACCACACCGCCTTGCCGTCGCCCCGCGGCTCGACGCCCCACCGGGCGGCGAGCGCGTCGATCATCAGCAGCCCGCGGCCGGACGTGGCCGCCTCGCCGGGCGACCGGCGGCGCGGCCACACGCTGGAGCGGTCCTGCACCGACAGGCGCACCCGCCGCACCGGCTCCGGCAGCACCTCCAGGGTGAGCACCGCGCCGCCCTCGGTGTGCAGCAGCACGTTCACGAGCAGTTCGCCGGCGGCGAGTTCGACGTCGTCGGCGAGCCCGGCCAGGCCCCAGGCGGTGAGCGCCTGGCGCAGGGCGTCGCGGGCGTCGGCCAGGCCCTCGGGGTCCGCCTGGTGCACGTACTGGTGGATGCGCGGGGCGTGCCGGGTCCCGGGATCGGGGGCGCGGCGCAGGATCAGCAGCGCCACGTCGTCGTTGGAGCCCCAGCGCTGCCAGAGCGCGTCCGCGAGGTGGTCGGCGAGCTCCTCGGCGCGGTCCGGTCCGTGGTGCACGGACTCCGCCAGCGCCTCCATCCCGATGGTGATGTCCGTGCCGCGCTCCTCGACCAGGCCGTCGGTGCAGAACACCAGGGTCTCGCCCGGCACCAGGTCCAGCCGGGTCTCCGGGAACTCGTGCAGGTCCAGTGCGGTGGCCAGGCCGAGCGGCAGGCCGCCGCGGACGTTGGGCCAGCCGGTGCGGCCGTCGGTGTGCCGGATGAGCGGGCCGAGGTGCCCGGCGCGCACCGTGCGCACCGTGCCCGTCGCCAGGTCGACCTCGGCGTAGGCGCAGGTGGCGAAGCGCTCGGTGTCGAGCTCCGCGAGGAACTGGGAGCCGCGGGCCAGCACCGTCGACGGCGGGTGTCCCTCGGCCGCGTACGCGCGCAGCGCGATGCGCAACTGGCCCATCACCGCGGCGGCATGGGTGTCGTGCCCCTGGACGTCGCCGACGACCAGCCCCACCCGGTTGCGCGGCAGCGCCACCACGTCGTACCAGTCGCCGCCGACCTCCCGCCCGCTCCACGCGCTGTGGTAGCGCACCGCGATCTCGGCGCCGTCGAACCGCGGGATGTGCCGCGGCAGCATGGACGCCTGAAGGTCGGTGGCGAACTCGCGTTCCTGGTCGAAGAGGATGGCCCGCTGAAGGGACTGGGCCAGCACGCCGGCCAGCGCCCCGTACGTCTCGCGGTCCTCCCGGGTGAACCGCTCGCGCCGGCGGAAGTACAGCCCGAGCGCGCCGATCGCGCGGGCCTGGGCGACCAGCGGGAGGAACGCGGCGGCCTCCAGGCCGACCCGCTCCAGGAAGGGGCGCACCAGCGGGAAGCGGTGGAACAGCTCCTCGGAGGACGTGACGAACCGTGGCTGCTGCGTCAGCACGGCCTCCGACAGCGGCAGGGAGTCGTCCAGGCGCCGCACCGCAAGGCTGCGGAACGCGGCCATGGGCTCGCCGCCGACCGCGCTGATCCGCAGGCTGCCGCCTTCCAGCAGGCCCAGGATCAGCCCGTCGGCACCGAAGCGCTCCAGGGCGCCGGAGCCGGTGAGGACCGCGGTCACGTCGTCGACGGTGACCGCGTGGGAGAGGGCTTCGGTGGTGCGGCGCACCAGGGCGGACAGGCTGCGGCCGTCCCTCCCGGGGGCCGGCTCGGAGGAGGTGCGGGGTCCCGGGCGTGGGCCTGCGCCCTGCCCTGCGGAGTCCCGACCGCGTTCCGCGCCCGGGGGCCGCGGCGGGAGCTGCCGCAGTTCGTCAGTGGCATCGCGGACGATGCCGACCACGCGGTGCGCGGTGCCGGACGCGTCGCGCAGGATCGTGCCCTGGGTGTGGATCCACTGCTTGACGCCGTCGCGCCGGGTGATCTGGAAGTACCCGCTGTAGCTGCGCTTCCCGGACAGCAGGGCCCGGCGCAGGGCGATGTCCAGCCGCGCGCCCTCCTGCGGGGTCACCCGCAGCACCAGCGAGTCGGGCCGCCCGTCGTACTCCTCGGGGCGCAGGTCGAAGACGGCGAGGCCGGTGGCGTCCAGGTCGAAGACGCCCTGGTCGAGGTCCCAGTCGAAGCTGCCCATCCCGTTGATGGCCAGCCGCTCGCCCGTACCGATCTCGGGTGGCGGCACCCGGCGCCGCGACGCGGGCCACCCCACCCGGGGGTCGTACCGGTCGCGCTCCTGCCGCCCCTCCTCGGTCATCCAGGCACTCCGGCCCCCCGCCCACCCGCAGGACCCACCCGGTCCAGCCGGCCGACGAAGGCCACGGTCTCACCGCATTTCGTGCACATCCTGACATTATCCCTTTACTCTCCCTTTCCCACCGCCGCGGCCGACGAGAGCGCTGGGCGGCCACAGGGGGCCGCGGGGGGCCGCCGGCCGGGCGCGCTGGATCCGCCGAGGCGGCCTTCCGGGCCCGCGTCGGGCGGGCTACGCCCGCGGGGCCCGTGCGTGACGGGGGGCGCTGCGGACACTGCGGGTTGCCCCGCGGGAAAGCCTGTCCCGGCCATACCCGCCGGGCAGCAGCGCGAGCCCGAGGCACGGGCGGCGGGAATGCGCACGCGGGCGGCGCCGGAAACGGCCGGGCGGCAGGGTGGAGCGCGGCCGGGCCGCAGGGACTCGGCGGGCGAGAACGCAGGGGCAGCGGAACCAGGGGGCGCGGGCCGGCGCGGTCGGGGGACGCGGCGGGTGGGTGGGGGCTTGGGTGCGGGGAGCGAACGTCAGGGGTGGGTGCGGGCGCGGCGGAAGATGAGGACGCCGGCGATGCCGACGAGGGCGGCGCCGAGGATGACCTCGGCGGCGTCGGGGCCGGAGAGGCCGCTGCCGAGGCTGGTGCGCACCGTGGTGGGGGTGCTCGGGGGGATGACGGTGAGGGGCGTGGTGCCCTGCTCGGTGCCGCAGGTGAAGGTGATGTCGTAGCGGGTGCCGGGTCTGGCCGCGGCGGGGAGGGTGACCTTCGTGGACTGGCCGGGGCCGTCGGCCGAGGTCAGGGGCGCGGTGGCGAACAGCGCGGCGGCCCCGGCGGTGGGCTGGGCCGCGCAGCCGGTGGCGCGGAGGGTGATCGTGGCGCCCGGCGCGGCCGAGCTGGGAGTGACGCTGAAACCGAACGAGGCGACCGGGCCGCCCAGCACGCCGGGGGCGGTGACGGAGTCGGCGACCGCGGCAGGGGCGGCGAGGGCCAGTGCGGTGGAGGCGAGGAGTGCGGCGGCGGATATACGCAGGGGACGCATGGCGTTCTCCGCGTGCCGGGGCGGCCCGGTGACCGCTCGTGGGTTGACCGGCACGCTCGGTATCCAACGCCTCCGCGGGCCGCTTCGCCCGGCCGGCACCGCCCCGCCGGGCCCGGCCCGGGGGTCTCCCGGGCCACCTGCCGCGGTCAACTCGCCCCAGAGAGCGCCGCGTTGGACGAGCCCCGGCCGTCACCGCCTTCACGGCAGTCCGGATGCGCCGCCCGGGTGACGCCGGCGCTGTCCCGGGATCGCGTCCAGGGTGGGCGCCAGCACCGCCAGGACGACGGTCCCGGGCCGCGCGGGCTGCGGGGTCGGCGGGTCCGTCCCCGGGAAGCGTTCGACCAGGGCGTCGAAGACCCGGTACGCGCTGGCCTCGTCCCCGGCGGTGATCAGGACGTGGACCAGGCCGGGCGTCCGCCGGTGATCCCACTCCTCGGCCACGGCAGGCTCCTTCCGCGTCGCATGGTGGCTGCTGCACCGAGGGACTGGGGTGCGCCGGGGCGCGGTTGCCGTTCGGAGCACGGTTCACCCGCACGGGAGCGTGCGCCGGGGCGCACTCCGCCCGCCCGCGGCATGTCGCGGCGGGCAACGGGTACGTGTGGGGGCGTCCAGCCGCGGGATCGCCGGCGCGTTCCCGCCCGACCGACGGAGGTCACGATGACCGAGCCGTTCCCCAGTCCCATTCCTCTGGGCCCGCCGGGCCCGGGCGAGCCCTCGCCCGGGCCGGATCCGATGCCGCCACCGGAACCGCATCCGGTCCCGGGCCCCGCGCCCAGCCCGGTCCCGCCGTCGCCGCCCGGTCCGGAGCCCACGCCTCCGGGTCCCGCGCCGGATCCCATCCCGCCCTCGCCGACGCCGTCGCCGGTCCCGCCCCAGCCTCCGCTGTACTGACCGCTCCGGGACCGCCGCGGGCGGCGGCCACCCGCCGAGGGCCGGCGCCCGCTGATCCTCCGTCGCATGACGCACCGCCAGCAGCCACCCCGGCACACCACCCGCCGGCGCACCACCGCCGCCCGGTACGCGACCCGAACGCGCCAGTCTGCCCCCTCCGGGGCCATGGTGCGGGGCGAACGCCGATGGTCGCGGGAGATCACTTGGCCGGTGGTAGGACGGAACCGGCGGACTGACGGGGCGGACGCGGGTGGGAGCGGTGCTGCGGTGAGGGACAGGCGTGAGGACACGGGGACGCCGCGTATGGAGGTCATACGGGCGCCGCATGCCACGGGTGACGAGCCGCCCGACGTCATCGAGGTGGTGTTCCCCACCGGGCCCGCGGCCCCGCCGCCGCGCGATCCGGAGCCGGGCCGTTCAGCGGCCCGGAGCCGGGCGCCGTCCCACCGCTCCCGTCGGTGGGAGTCCCGCGAACGGCCCCTGCTCCCGGTGCTGTTCGGCGGGCTGGCCCTCGTCGTGGTCGGGCTGGCGGTGCTGCTGGCCTGGGAGGTCTGGCCGCGGTACGTGGCCGCACCCGACGTGTACCGCCCGCTGCCGGCGCCCTCCTACGCCCCGCTGCCCCTGCCGCGCACGGCGACGCCGGTGCAGAAACGTCTCGCCACACCCGCCGGGACACCCCGTCGCACCACCTCACAGCCGCCGTCCGACCTGAACGGCAACGGCGCCACTCCCCCGCCCGCGGTGCCGTCCGGCACCCCGACGCGCTCCGCGCCGGCCACCCCCACCGCGTCCACCTCCGCGGCCGCCTCGCCCACCGCCACCGCCACCGCCACCGCGTCCGCACCGCGCACGCTGCGCACCGGGGACAGCGGCCCCGACGTCCGGGAACTCCAACAGCTGCTGTTCACCCAGGGGTTCACCTATGTGTCGGTCACCGGCGTGTACGACGCGGCGACGGTGCGCGGGGTGACGCAGGTCCAGCAGGACCGCGGGCTGACCTGCGACCCTCGGGGCGTGTACGGCCCGTGCACCCGGGCGGCCCTCACCTCGTGACCGGCGCCGCCCGCCCGTGACGGCCGGCCCGGGAACACCGGCCCGGAACGGGCGTGGCGGCGGACCTGCTGAAGCCGTCAGGTCCACCGCCACGCCTCTTCCGCGGGCGGCGCGCGCCCACTCGCACCGCCCGCGGAGCTTGCCGCCGTGCGGCCGCCCGAGGGCGACCGCACGGCACGTCAGATCAACTGCCAGAGATGGTCGGCCGTCCCGTTGTCGTCGAACTGCACGACCTGGGCGCTGTTCGCGGTGGACATCAGGTCGACGCCCAGCACCTTGCCGGAGTTCTTGTTGCGGATCCGGTACCAGCCGTCCCCGTTGTCGACCAGCTGCCACAGGTGGTCGGCCGTGCCGTTGTCGTCGAACTGCACGACCTGGGCGCTGTTGGCGGTCGACATCAGGTCGACGCCCAGCACCTTCTGGGAGTTGAGGTTGCGGATCCGGTACCAGCCGTCGCCGTTCGGGAGGAACTGCCAGAGGTGGTCGTCGGTCCCGTTGTCGTCGAACTGCACCACGTGGGCGCTGTTCGCGGTCGACATCAGGTCGACGCCCATCAGCTTGCCGGAGTTCTTGTTGCGGATCTTCAGGTAGTCCAGGGTGCGGATCCAGCGGTGGCCGCCGGGACTCGCGGTGGGGAAGGCCGAGATGCGCAGCCGCGCGGCGCCCATCGGGATGAGGTCGACGTTCTGCACGGCGGCCGTGCTGAGCGCGGGCGCGGCCTGCAGCGGGCTCACCACGTGCTGGCTGTCGGACTGCCACTCGGTGATCTGCCGGACCGGCGCGCTGATGGTGAAGGGCGTGCCGGCGTGGGTGAACGGGTTGTCCGCGAGCGGTCCGCCGCCCTTGCGGAAGGTCCAGTTGCCGTCGTTCGGGGCCAGTCCGTAGTTCCACGGCGTGGTGGCGTGCACCGCGTACTCGGGGAACTGCGAAGTCCCCGCGTACTGGACGTAGTTCTCGCCGATCGACAGGGCGTAGGTGAGCGGGCCGCGGTCGACCGCGGTCGCGCCGTTGTTGCCCTGCCAGGTGCGCAGCGCGATGTTCTGCGGCAGGTGCAGGACGACGACGTCGCCGTCGTGCCAGGTGCGTTGGAGCGTCACGAACGCCGGGCCTGCTGCGGCGCTCACCGCCTGCCCGTTGACGGTCAGTTGGGGCGCCGCACACCACCCGGGGATGCGCAGCAGCAGCGGGAAGGCCACGGAGTGCGGGGCGCTCACGGTGAGGGTGACGGTGTCGTCGAACGGGTAGTCGGTGGTCTCGGTGACCGTGACCTTGGTGCCGTCGCCGACCGCGGCCGTCACCGTGCTCGGTGCGTACATCGCGGCCGCGAGCCCGTTGCCGGGGGTCGCGAGCCAGAGTTCCTCGGTGAAGTAGGGCCAGCCCATGCCGTAGTTGTGCGGGCAGCAGCGGTACTGGTCGACGCCGGGCATGTAGGCCTGCATGGCGAAGCCGTTCTGGAACTGCCCCTGCGACTTGGCGGTGTCGTCCAGGTCGATGCTGTTGGCGCTGGTGATGTAGTGCACCCCCTTGCCCTCCGGATCCAGGGCCGCGGGCAGCGAGTTGAAGGCCAGGTCCTCGCAGCGGTCGGCCCACACCGGGTCGCCGGTGATCCGGGTGAGCAGCTGGTGGCTGGCCATGAACTCGACGATGCCGCAGGTCTCGAAGCCCTGCCGGGGGTCGCCGAAGCCGGGCCGGGCGTTCTCGTCGCCGGCGAAGCCGCCGCCCGGGAACTGGCCGTAACTCGACATCACCGAGGTGTAGTTGCGGTACGCGGCCTGGGTGAGGGTGCTGGACGGCGAGCGCAGCGCGTACTGCGCGGGCTCGCGGAAGCCCTGGGCGACGTTGACGTTGTGCAGCGTCGGCAGGTTGTCGACCCAGTTGGCGCCGTTGGCGTGGATCTTGTCGGCGAGGTCGAGCAGGAAGGCGTCGCCGGTGCGGTTGTAGACCCAGAAGACGGTGTCCAGCCCGTCACCCCAACGCACCGACACCCAGCTCTGGTTGAAGGCGCTCGGCCCCTGAGCGTTCATGTACCGCAGGAAGGCGCTGAGCAGCGGCACGATGCGGGTGTCGCCGCTGTACTCCTGCCAGTTGCGCAGCGCCCAGGTCAGCGGCAGGAACGGCCAGAAGTCCGGGCCGCCGCCGAGCGACGTGCGCAGCGCCGTGGGTCCGAAGAAGCCGTCGGGCTGCTGGGTGGCGACGATCGCGTCGACCCAGCGGCGCACGGCGGCGAGCGCGGTCGCGTCCTGCGTGAGCACGGCCAGGTCGACGTAGCCGCGCAGCCAGTAGGGCACTTCCTCCCAGCCGGTGCGGTCCGGGTGCACCCAGCCGGTGGTGTCCATCACGAGGAAGTGCGACAGGGAGGCGTACTGGCCGCAGAGGCCCGCCAGTTGGCGGCGCAGCTGCCCGTCGAGCCAGCCGCGCGCGGTGACCGCGCCGGGCGGCAGCCGCAGGAACGCGGTGGGGGCCAGCGGTGCGGCGTTCGGCGTGTACAGACCGCCGGCGGCGGGGGCGACCCGGGGCAGCGCGGTGCTGCGGGTACGGCCGCGCCCGCCCGCCGCCTGGGCCGGTGCGGCGAGGGACAGCGGAAGTGCGCCGGCGGCCGCGGCGGTGACCGCGGTGCCGACGAAGTGCCTGCGGTTCAGGGGCATGGGGGGTGGCCTCCTGGCGCCTCGATCGCCGTTCCAACGTTGTAAGAATGATGCCAACCGGCATGACAGCATGGCCGGGCAGGCATGTCCAGAGCCTGGACCGAAGTTCCGAAGAATCGGGTGGGTGCCCGGCTGAGAGCGATCTCTGACGCCGTGTTGACCTTGGCACACGATCACCGCAGGGCTCTTGTCGGCGGGGCAGGTGCTCTTATAACGTTGAAAAGTCGGGGTCAGGGTCCGGTCCCTGCGGTTCGCCCGCGAGGCGGACGGGCCGCAACGGTCCGGGTGGGCCCGCTGCCTGCCCTGACGGCCTGGCCTGACGTGTCGAGGAGCGGCCCGGCTGCGCGCCGCCGCGGCCTTCCGGCAGACTGGCGCACGGCGCGCCGGACCGCGTGGTCCGGCAGGACGCGCCGCAGTCGGCGAGGTGTGGAGGCGGGCAGGTGACGGACCGGCCGTTGCTGATCGTGGACGGCGCGAACGTCGTCGGGTCGGTCCCGGACGGCTGGTGGCGCGACCGGCGCGGAGCCGCGGAGCGGCTGCGGGACGCCCTGGTGCCGCTGTCCACCGCGGGTCTGCCCGCGGGCTCCGGCGCCCCGCCCTGGGCCGTGGGCACCCCGGTCGAGGTCGTGCTGGTGGTGGAGGGCGCGGCCCGCGGGGTGGCCCCCGTACCGGGAGTGCGCGTGGAGTCGGCGTCCGGCAGCGGCGACGACCTGATCGCCCGGCTCGCCGCCGCGGCGCGGGACAGCCGCCCGGACCGCCCCTGCCTCGTCGTCACCGCCGACCGCGGCCTGCGCGAGCGGGTCGCCGCGACCGGAGCGGTCTGCGCGGGCCCGCGCACGGTACGCCCCCGCTGAACGGCCTCCGGCCCGGACCCGCGGCAAAATGGCGGCGCATTTCCGGCCACCCCCGCCGGGCCCCTGACGGGAACTGGGGTGCCCCTTGGGGCCGTTGCCGTCCCAACGATTCGTTCGGGCTGGGCGCGGAGTTCCCCGCACTCCTGGAAGCGTCCCCCCTCCGGGGCGGGCATCCGGACTGCCCCCGCCTCGTCGTCACCGCCGACCGCGGCCCGCGCGCGGCACGCCCCCGCTGAACGGCCTCCGGCCCGGACCCGCGGCGAAACGGCAGCGCAACTCCGGCCACCCCGGCCGAGGCCCCTGACGGGAACTGAAGTGCCCCTTGGGGGCCGTTGCCGTCC